>Ga0157364_1007088_pt1 | contig 11580 bp, 1 predicted proteins | sample AttsexASBM2_FD_111476 | JGI IMG/M metagenome (GOLD analysis project Ga0157364, IMG submission 111476) | Fungus gardens microbial communities from leaf cutter ant in Ribeirão Preto, State of São Paulo, Brazil - Atta sexdens ASBM2 | ecosystem: Host-associated > Fungi > Mycelium > Unclassified ...
AAGCAATAATAATATTTCACGAAACACAATAGCAAAAAATCACTCAAAAATTGCGATAAGTGCAGACACGTCTGTCCGCGTCTGGAAGACACAGGACGATAATGCCGAACCATTTCAGTCAGGTCGAATGACCTTTGCGACGGTGAAAAAAATCACGTCACAATACATAGACTTATTCCAATATCTAATTTTAATATAATATTTGGCATTCCTTTTTGCTTATTAATTTATTCGGTCTTTAATTTATTGTTTTTAATTTATTGTTTTTTTATTGAATTCGTATCAGAAGTATCGGCCATTCTAAGATCGAGCTTCCAGGAAAGGCTTCTAGAAAGACTTCTAGCAATTATAGCTATTGAGATAATAAACAACAACTAAATATTAGATAAAAATAGATTATTGAACTTGTACTTTAACATAGTATACATTTTTTTTAATTCTCATAAATCTTCCAAATATGATATATACATTTTTGTGGAACAGACTGTATATCACAAACACATCAGTAAAATTATATTCCTTTTCCTCAATATACTGTATCTCTATTATATTTTATAAATTGTTATCGAGCATCATTTAAATAATTTATCAATAGTGTTTCTTAAAAAAAAAAAACTATTGATGCAAACGTTTATCAGGCAATATCATGGAAATAATTAATAAGTGAAAAAGCCATTGTGTGAAACTGAAAATCAATACATGTCAATAAAATATATTTTAATAGGTATTGTTTTTCCCCTAATTGGTGTTTCAAATTTGAAATTCGTTCGTAAATTATTATTAATAAATGCGATATTCCAAACTTTTAGATATTGTTACGACAGTTATGCGCAGGATTTTCATAGTTACGATCTCCGCGCGAATTTGCACGGATACGGATATTGACGTCAATACTCAATTTAGACACGTCGTCATAGAATCGTACAATAGCGAGTAGAACTCACGATTGAAATTAATAATTTACGATTGCGTGGACTTTGCGCAAACATTGCGAATATAACTGTTCGCATAACTGTCATCTTCATTAAAACTCGCGTCTAGTACATGAGGAGAAATGTACAGGTCACAATTGTAACAGTCGAGATGTGCATTTTCCATATCTCTTCTTACTTCGAGAATAATACAATTAAAAGAGTTAATAATAATATTATTAGAATAGAGCTAATAATAGTAAGTTAAAATCAAGCAGGAAGAGTTCAACAATAAGCATGAGGAAGGACATATTTGAAAGTGGTTTGCTTAATTTTTGTGAATTTCTATAATTTCAAGCTAAATATATGTACTAAATATTTAAAATACAGTAAAAAATTGAAACTAGAATACGTAATATCACAATCAGATTGACAAATAATCTGATTGTGATGCTAAATATCTTTAATGCTCCCTCGGTAATATTGGAGTTTAAAAGGCACAACATTTTTATTGTGAATTCTAATAGTTAAAATTTAAATTTGTAAAATATAAGGAAAATTCAATTTCTATGATAGTAAAAACTCATTATTAAAACTTTTATATGAATATGTAAAAATTTTATATATATACTATAAAAATTTAAAGACCCAGGAACAATAAAAATTTAAAGATTCAGGTTACGAATGAAGGATGAAAATTTCACATTACCGACAAGGAATTAAAGCATACTAATGAGTTTATTGCAAGAAATATAATAAAACACCCGCTCAGAATAAGAGAGATTCAAAGTCGTATCCCGATTGAAATGATATTTTTTGTAATTTCTTTATTGTATTTTAAAATCTCTTAGAGAGATCTATTACTGGCTAATTTGTTAAGACAGTAATTAATTACTTATTTAGAATATTAAAAGTACCGAACAGGAGTGCTTTTAATATTTGCTTTTAATATTAATATAAAATAAGCAATTACCTACTGTTTTTTATTAATCACTGTTATTTCTGTAAGCGGATTTTAGCGGATACTCATTAGCATCAGAATTATTAAAAAAAATTGTTTATTAATTTAATTGTGATATTACATACTTTTTAAGTTTTAGAATTATATTTCAAGATCGATAAATAATCGATAAATAAATAATCGACGCGCAATTTGCTTAAACTGGAAATTGTAAAAATTCATACAAAAATATTATTACCAAGATTTGCTTTGACCGAACGGCCTTCTTCGTTAATTGTGACAAAAAATTAAATTTTTCAAAAAACAGAAAAAATTAGTTTATTTTTATTTTGACAGAAAATAATTGACTAATGAATTGATATTGATAAAAAAACATATTCTTAATATATAATTATACAAAAAATTTCTTGAAAATGGACGGAATCAGAATTTTCTGGTTAAATTTATTAATTAGAATTTTCTTTGAGAATAACCGGAATTCTGATTGATGCAATATTTAGAATAAAATCTAGAATTCTTATTTCTACCAAAATAATTATATTACCAGAATTTTAATTATTTCAACTAAAATTCTAATAGATATAAGAAAATTCATTCATTTTTGACCAGAATTACTATTTAATCCAAAGATTTAGATTATTTTTATGTGTGTGAATATTATTTTTGATCATTATTTTTCCTTAAAAAAATCATTCTTTTTAAATTATAACACTTTCTTTTAATCTCTAAAATCTTAAGACATAAAATCTTAAGACATAACAAAAAATTTTCTGAATTGTAATAGTTTTAATAATTTTTTGTAAAACTAAATTATTTATTTTTGATAATTGATAATTGATAATTAATGTTTATTTAATTCATTCATGGTAACAATCCGAAAATTATATTCAAGTCATTTTTGAAATAAAGAAAAAATATATCTGATATTACTCGTGTAGTATCTAATTTTCACAATAGTAGTTGTGATAACGAAGACTAACGACTCCTTCATCATTGAACGAAGAATGCGAGAGTATAATTATAGCGGATGTTAATTTTGTATAGCGCGATCCTTTGTTCGCGCACGTATTATGTGCATTGTCCATGTAATTATCTCGGGCACATATAACGATATCACGCGTACATTGATATAACTCGCGATATGTCCATCCATTATTGTGGTGTTAACTCAATGGCGAATGCCAAGCGCATCTTCTCAAATGCATGCACATCAGATAGATCAAAAGGCCATGGTGTTGTATCTTGGGCCAACCGGCAAATGTAACTTCAGAACTGAAACTGCACATGGTAAGGGGATACGTTAGTCTCTCACACGGTTTGTATCGTATGTCCCCTTTCGATTTATAGAATTGATTAATTAATTTAATTAAATTTCATATAATCTCAAGCGAATATTTCATCAAATTTTATCGCCTTAAATTTCGTACTGTAAATTAATATCATACGAGAGAAATAAAAATTGTGCGAAAAAATTAAAGGATAGATGATTAAGTATATAGACTAGAGTAGTAATGATAATACAGTTGTAATGTTTATTTTGTGAGAAGAAAAATATTATATTTTATGTACGCGGAACCAATTCTTAATGGCTGAACCAAGAGTATTTTCCTACCACTGTGAAAAATAGGTTTGTGACTTGTCACTCTCGCGCCCTCAAGGCTACTTGTATACATTAAGAATATTGCTTGATCTTGATACTTTTTGCTCCGAATTTATCTAAATATATGTATTTTTTAATTTCACAGTGGTTCCAAGACTTCCAAGAGTAACAGGATTGCAATGCATATATGATACGACATATTTCTCTTGAAAAATTAGAAACACAAGAAAACGCGAGTTCTTTTTTTTGTGAAGAAATAGAATATTTAAAATGCATAATGGATACTCGAGGCGCAAAATCTAAATAAGAAACCCCATTATTCGAAACGAAATCTTTTATCTTTAAAGTATAAATGTAAACTAAATTCAACAATAAAATTTGTTTACATAAGCATTTATTCACATACACCGACCGTGTATGCCGTCTGTTTTAATAAACCTTTTCATGATTCGATTGACAATTCTTTTAAAACAAACGGCTTAAACATTGCTGAGTTTGACAATATTATTTTTTATCCGTGCATAGAGAATATCGTGAGATATAGAATGTAAACCACTGAGTGTATCAGAGTCCGTTTTTGTTACTTTGTATCGTTCGCAATAACGTTGCTGATACCGCTGTTGCTTTGCGAAAAAAATTATTAATTGTGACGTCTCGTCACAAATACGTAACAGTGACAGAGATGACATCGAGAAAAGCTGTTGTCGCAATGAGTTATCGAGGGCATCAAGAGGTTTTTACGAGGGAAAATTCAAGCAGCATGTGCTGCGACGGGATGGGAATGGCACACATTCGCGCATTATTATTTCGAACGCTACAAACGAGTTAGAGTGTGGATTTACGACACTATGGTACATCCTGAAAAACCTCCGTCTCTCTCTTTAATGTCCTCTCACTTTTTACGACACTTGTTTACGATCGTACTTAAACTACTATGATTCAGGCATTCATGTTATTCGATTATTGTGGAAACGCCAAACAAAATTTGAGAATCGCATCAACACAGATTGCTTACTCTCATTCGTGGTTAGCTAAAGCTAAATTATTGCCGTACCACGGAGTAATAAAAATTGGCGAGTCAGACAAATGTGCCAGTTGTAAAACATTGCTTCAGAGAAATTGGGACAAAGCAATTCTGCTACTTTAATTAACATTCGTCATTATTTCGCCGCAGTTGAATGTAAATATGTGACTCACGAGTGAAATATATAAGCTCGAGCTGATATTTTTTTCAGCAGTATTTTCAATGATAAATTTAGATTCTATATTTTAATATTTCATCTTTGGCTTAATCTAAATTGTTTGTATTCACATTTACAATGTGCGTAAAAATGTATAATGGAAAATTTTGCGCAAAAATTTCTTTCAATCTTTTCTTTAGAGAAAAATATTAAAACTATAAAATATAGAGTGTTAGCATAATAGTCGTACGATTTCTCAGAACTTATCATACTGTCAATAGTTAAAAAATAGTTAACAGATAAATATTCTGTTTTATACGAGCTATAACATGCGGTAAAAAATTAAAAAATTTTTTTTTCATAAAAAATCGAAGGCATCTTAAATTTTTTAAATAAGATCATATAATAATTTTCCATAATATTGGAGAGATCTTTAAAACGAATTAAAATACTACGAAATGTTATTTGTATTGATATTTTATTGATTTTATTGCATATTTTATTAAATAAGTATATATATGTGTTTATGTTCAGTGTCTAGTCAGAGATTGCAAGTTGTCAGAGTTGTGAGTATTGCTGTTACAAATAATGCTGTAAAGGATATAGCAGAATAAGGAGATTTCGGATCCAGCACATAATCTGTCACCATGGAGAAGAATGAATACTCAGATGAAAGAATATTCTGTACGAAGTTTTATCTCAAAAGAGCCTCACTATTTTGAGAAAAACAGAGAAAAAGAGTATTAATGAAAAAAATGTCATTTTTCATTAATATTCTTTTTCTCTGTTAAATCTAAATGGACCTTTACAAAAAAAATTTATTGATGAAAGAGTATCGGAAAGATTAAAGTAAGAATTTTTTGTCATTCTTGACACAAAATTTTGTTTTTAAAAAATTCAAGAATTTTTTAAATCGCATTTTTATATGATCTAAATGTTTGACCACTTCTAAAATAATTTAGCACCTAAATGTTATTATATAAAATTATATTCTATATTTTTCAGATTTTTAAATTTGTAGAACATATAAAAAAAAAATTAAAACCATTTTCGCCATTTTTTGACCTAAAATCTACCAATTCATATTTCAAACATATTTCAAGTTGTTCTTATATAATTTAATTGTACTTACTTTTGATTTCATTTTTACAGATAAGACAGTTTAAAACTTAATATTATAGAATTAATATTAAACAACGAGAATTCTATTCTTTTCGTTCAAAAAAATAACTTTTGAAATAATTGTCAAATATAACAATCTATCACTGTCTTCATTAATGACTAATTAGTTTCCATCGAGGGTTCGAACCGAGTCAGAGGGCATGCAAAAACCGATTAACAATCGAGCATTTCCCTCTCATGTGATTGTAAGAGAGGAATACTCGACTGTGACTAGTCAATTCCTACATTCCGACCCAATTCGAATCCTCGGTGGAAACTTATGGCTAGATCAAACTGAACGCAGCAAGTGTCAAGCAGCAGAGCAGCAACCAGCAGGGTGATATTTTTCGCCCTGTAAATATCGCCTCGCTGATTGATTGCTGCTCCGCAGCTTGACGCTTGCTGTGTCCATTTTGAACTAGGTTGAACTTAATCATAAATGAAGTGATAGATTGATATATTTGACAATTGTTTCAAAAGTGTTACTTTTTAAAAGTGTACATTATTTCGCATAAAATAATAATTATAAAAAAATAAATTTTATATATCATGCATTTTCAGATGTAATTGATTTCTTTGATTTCTTAAAAATGATATTTTTATTTGTATAAGTATAATTTTAGAAAATGAGTTAATATAAACTTATAAATATAAAACTAATTTTAGGTTAAATAGCCTTGTAGATCAAAACCCTGAAGTCTCTTGACATCATTAGGGTAAGATAAGTTTACTATGATTATGTGCTAAAGTCAGAATGCTATTTGCTTAAAAAAAGATGGAATAGATGCTGAAATCAGTTAAATAAATTTTTCTGAAGAAAAAAAAATGGAATTTTCGTTGTTTAATTCATAATATTGAAATTTTAAACTATTGTCTGCAGAAGTGGGACCGAAGGTAAATACAATTATATTAAAGAACAATTAAAAATATATCGACTAATATATTTTAGGTCGGAAAGTAAAGAAAAAATGGTCCAAATTCTTTTTTTCGACATATTCCATCAAATCTAAAAATCTGAAAAAATATAGAATGTAATTTATAATAAGATTTAGCTGCTGAATTATTTTAGAGAATATAGGTAAAATATTTAGGTCATATAAAAAATGCAATATCAAAAATTCTTGAATATTTTAAAAAATAAAATTAACAGCTAAGAATGACAAAAAAATTCTTACTCTGATTTTTCTGTTACTCTTTATATCCATGTTTCTTTTTGTGAAGATTTATTTAGATATGTGTATTTACATATACATATATTATATTTGTATTGTCATCATTGGAATTGCGCATCGAATTGTTTTTCCGAACTTATAAACATAATTAAACTACTGCAGTAATATCGCGAATTAAATTGACCAGCAATTTTAATAATTTTGATGCTCAATGAGGCATTGTATTAAGAAGATGGTAATATGTTGAAAAACTGTAAATAAATTTATTGCGAAAGATATTACTCGGTCGGAAGTCGAACATGAATCTCTTGTATTTCATGAGCGTTCTAAGAGTCTTTAAACTACCGAGGTCTTAGTAATGAATTCTTCATAATAATCAATATATGTATGAAAACGTCTTTCTTTCAGGCAATGTAATATAATCAATAAGAATTTTTACTGAATATTTGAAAATTCAACAATAAGAAACATAAGTATCTAATGGCGCAGTTCGAATGACTATAAATATGATATACTATGCAAGTATATATATATATATATATATATAGTAATTCAGATTGAATTATTTAAGCATTAAAGATCCAGCTTTGACCATTACAGCTATTACTTATATTTCTTATTGTTGAATTTTCAAATGTACGGTTCAATAAAAATTCTTATTATTTAGAAACAGGATCGTTTACATGAATAAATCAATTAAATGCAAGAAGCGCCAATTATGGTCAAAATTAAATATTAGACTGATACATATATAAGTATGCATTTTAAGGAGGACTTTTGATTTATAGAACCAGAAAAATTAATTTTTTTTCAACAAACCGATAATATTCTTCGAGAATATATTCCTAAAATTTTAGAGCGAAAGTCGAAATCCTTTAGTAGAATTAGCGCTTGTAATCCGTGGCGCATGGGGGCACAGGCGCGAGGCAATAATTATCGAGACATCGAAAAACATTTGATTCATATTTATAATGATTATTAATTAAACGATCTGTTAACAATAACTCGATGCTGGATGGAACATACTCAGAACACAAACGGAAGTTTTAACGATTGTCTGGAAGTTGGTGCCAAAACAATTGCAGTAAAAAATAATCGAAATCATTGTTTTTCTTGTCGCTGGCATTTTTAACAAGAAAATTTTAACATATTCTGCCATTTTAAAAATCATTAATGAATTGGAAATTAATATTTGGTCAGAATGCAAGCACTATATATGATGTACAGTGAATCTCCAGACAGAAGCACTGAAGATTGAGTAGTACGAGAGAGACCCTAGCAGCTTGTAGGCTAACCTAAATTGCTTGAATGAATTTAATGAGGAAGCTGAAGAACTGCTGTATGCCTCTGGAATAGGAGATTAATCTCCAAGCATTGTAAATACTCGAAACTACTATTTTTTAATGTGTTTTTCTCGAAATCTGTTTCCACCAATTTTCTGTTTTCTTCAATTTTGTGTATACGGTTATAAAAAAAGTATATTTTACTAATCAACTTGATATTATAAGCTTAATTGTTAGTTAGATAATGATCAACCTTCTCGATGAACCTAAAAGATAAAAAAATCAAACTATAGTATGAAACAGCTAAATATATTGTCAAAATTGGATTTTTATATACATATGTATTACATTATTTTATGTATTTATTGAATAAATTTATTTTAGACATGACTGCGCATCGATAACTTTCAAACTTTGACAAATAGCCCACTTTGACTGTGACTAGCTATTTCATATTATAGTTTGATTTATTCATATGAACGGTCTTGTTTCTAAAATCTTGTTTTTTACAATCATAAAAGAAATCAACATTAACAGTTTCGTTTTTATATAAATAAATGAATGCCATTTAATGAAAATCATAACATTTTTTTCAAAGTTGTACAGAATTTTTGTATATATGTTTTTTTAATTTTGTAGATTCATTTAAGATAAAATTATATGAAAATTAAAAATACTCCTCGCTTTTTTGTTTCAGGTAAGAATTAAAGTCCTATGGATGTACACAAAATGATAACATCGACGGCGAGGCGCAAAATTAAATGTTAATTTTATTTTATTAATAATATCTTTTGTATACAACAAAATTTAACTATGTTTTTAATAGGTTGTTTTAAAATATTCAAAAAGTTTTAAAATAATAAATATTATATTATTCTTTTAAAAAAATTACGAAAAATCACTTTTTTTGTCTTCTGAATCAGGCTGCCTTCTTAAATAAATCTTAGAATACAGGAGATCTTAGTTCAAATTCTGTCAAGATAATATTTTTCGCAATAAATTCTTTACAGGTTTTAAAATGCTTATAATATCAAATTAACGATCTAGTATCTAATTAAATTTGGAGAGATTATTATAGTATTTTAAATTGATTGTGTTAAAAGTTCAAAAGTAGTCAGCGCGCAGTCACACATTTCTAAGCTATCTAAATTTATTTAAAATAAAGTAAATCGGGGGAAGATGACATAAAGGATTCATCTTATTTATATTTTTGTCATAGAACATATTGGCCATTCTGATTACGCAGAAATATGTAATAGAAATATGCAGACAAAGACGCAATTATCAAAAAATTCATGCTAATTGATATTGGAAAATATTTAACAAAGTACGCAAAAGTAGGTCATTAAATATGCTCTTTATAATATTTAGTACGCAAATAGTTAAAGTTTATGCTTCGATGCTTATTGTAAATCGAACAAATGATATACAATTTTGATCAGTGTTTTCTGCCAATCACGTGACTGATATTGATTATAATTTATAACTTTCTAAGTAAAAGTTGCAATTGAATATTCCTCTTACACTTGGAGATAAGATGATGGTAAATGCAAAACATAATTTTTCCTGCTAGAAACCGTCATTAAAATGATTTTATGAATTAAAATTTTGGATGCTTTATAATTTGAAATATTTTAAGTTAATGAAATGCTGTTTAAACGAATAAAAGTATGTTCAACTTATCCTAAATTACTGTAAATAAATTCTTTCATATTTTCTCAATTTTGTTTTATAATATACAATACCTTTATGCATTTTTATTAAACTCTTGATTATGGACTGTAAATAAGAAAGGTTTTTAGAATACAAATTTTTTCGTAGATTAATTCAATAACATTAAGAAATTATTTAAGAATAAAGGTTAAGTATGGCATCTTTCCTCAATTTACTTTACACATATATATATATGTAATTACACATAACATACACACACACACACCCACACCCCCCCCCCACACACACACACACACACATATATATATTAGTTTTACATCTAACTTTTGGCGCTTCTCGTTTATTTAGTTGTTATAAAAATATATAAAACTTTCCTTTTACATTTTGTATTCCTATGATTATAAAATATTAAAAAGTGACAGCAAAAAATTTTTACATTAAGTAGTAGCGAGCTAATTCAGCATATATGGACAAATTAAGATATTAAAAATTTTAGTAATCATAACATATATGAAATATATATAATACGTTTATCTTTATCTAAAACAGTACAAAAATGGAGACTAATGTTGCAGGTTAAATGATAGTAATCTATAAATGATTATCAACGGTTGAACATACATACTTTTTTGTTTTTGTATAAAGTGAAATTATCAGGTGAATATTTTCTTTGAGCTACATAATAATTGAAATAATTGATAAAAATCAAAATGTTTTCTTGATATAAGTCATTAGTGTATTTTTTAATTTTAATGTTCAAATTACTATTTTATTATATATATTTTAAAAATATTTTAACTAACACATACACACATACACTTATAGTTGGGCCATTTATTTCAACTGCAGAAACGCTCAAATAAAATCTGTCTTTATTGATCCTTTTATATTTACTATATGTTAATATTTAAAAATGTATTTAATTTTTATTATAAAGAGTTAAGCTTTTAGTTTCATTTTAATTTTTCTTAATATTGAAGCATTTAAAGAGAGAATATTACAAATTATTAAAAATATAAGAGATAAAGCTTTAATAAAGTTTTAATTAATGCTTTTATTTTTTAATTTTTTCGTTAATAGTATATAACTTTATTAGATCATCTTTATCTTTATGTAAGCTCAACTTAAGCTTGAGAGAAAATAAGCAATAGAAGAACAGAAAATAATGGATTTCTACAGATGAATTTCTATCAGAAATTATACATTCTAATTTCACCAGTAAATATGGTTTTGATAGGTTGAAATTTATTATTCCTTATTCTTATTGTTTATGTTTTTTAATTGTGTCTCAGACTTTACTCTTCGGTGTAGCTCAATGTGCCCTATGGATAGGACACATCGAACCATTTTACTTTTTGTAACTTTTTTAACTAGTTAACACAATTGTTTTCTTATTTATGAAATATATTAAGGATCTATAAATGTTTCATTACCGAGTTAGATGAATATGTAACATCTTAAAACACTTCTCATAATTATATTATTATATTCTTATGTTTATTATATTATTATATTCTATTTTATATATATATATATATATATATATATATATATATATATATTTAAATATTTTATTATTATTTATTATTTTATATATTTTATAAATTTTATAAAATAAATATAATAATAAAAAAAAT
>Ga0157364_1007089_pt1 | contig 11579 bp, 1 predicted proteins | sample AttsexASBM2_FD_111476 | JGI IMG/M metagenome (GOLD analysis project Ga0157364, IMG submission 111476) | Fungus gardens microbial communities from leaf cutter ant in Ribeirão Preto, State of São Paulo, Brazil - Atta sexdens ASBM2 | ecosystem: Host-associated > Fungi > Mycelium > Unclassified ...
CTCCTCTCTCTCTCTCTCTCTCCTCTCTCTCTCTCTCTCTCCCTCTCTCTCTCTCTCTCCCTCTCTCTCCCTCTCTCTCTCTCTCTCCCTCTCTCTCTCTCTCTCCCTCTCTCTCTCTCTCTCACTTTATTCGGCCTAGAGTTCTTGTAGAGAATCGCGTCAAGTGGTTGCGTTTAGTAGACACAAGATACGTTCGGCAATGTAAATCTGAGATGCGAGCTAGCAGCGAGCTTGATCACATGATCTATCTTCGAGCAATCCGAGTGCCAAGAATTAATTTCGAACGTTACAGAGCTGTAAACTGTTCTTTAAGATTAGACTATAAAATGAAATTATTTATTTTTATGAATAAATAAAAAATACCCTATTAATTGAAAATTTTTTTCGCTTTACTAGAAACTGATAATAATTTTATATACTAAAAATAGATCGTTACATATGAATATAGCAGATTCATATGCAAAGTGTGTTTTCTTAAAAAACAAATCTCAGCGTTGGAACAGATACCGTTCCATTAAAAGATATAGGCATAGGTATTACGTAGAAAATGTATTTAGGTATAAGTACAGATACATTTTTTTATAATTACCTAAGTACTCAGATAGCACAATAATCTTTTAAAAATATGTATATTTAAAACGTACATATTGGACATTTTGGACATATTAAAAACATCCAGATTAGATCCATGGATATTTAAAAAATATTTTAAAGACATCCAGTTATCATTTTGGATTTCTTAAAAACATCCATTTTAGGTCGCAATGGATAAAACTGGACTAAATATATAATAAACAAATTTTAAACCACAATCAAAACAAAATAATTCTTATATGAGTATTATTATTGATTAATATTTTATTCCAGAATACACATCATAAAATTTTGATTAAAAAAAACGTTTTTCCCTGAATTCGAACTAATTTTTCATAGTGCTTTGAAACAGTCACCCATCCAATTGCGTACTGCCATTTATCCTTGACTTCTGAAATCATATGGAAACCGCTGCACTTCGATGATCCACGAATATCTATATAATCATGGATATAGTTACATCTGTTCAATATGGACTTAGAAATTTGTGCAGTTCAACTAAACATCCAGTTATTGTCTAATATTTAAGGCTCCTAACTACTCAACCAAGAATTTTGCGTTGACGATGGCGACACAGAATCAGACAGCGGTCTGGCGAAATGGTAGCCACACACTTAAGCCCATGTCCATATGCTCGCCTACGGCACGCCAAGAATGAACAAGACAGCGAACTCCTTTTCACACTAATCACTTGTTCCAAGCGATCGAAAATGCTTTTTCGGCAATCTCGGCCGCTCGACGGCCCTAAGCATCAATAAGGGGGGTATTCTAAATAACATTTAAGTTTTAATAAATTGCAGTAATAGTATTCCTCTCCCATTAATTCAGTATAGTATAAATCATGTTAAAACGCAACAGTTTACAAGATATTTAATTGTTTACGATTTTTCATGCGCAATATATAGTATATCTCTCCTTTATAAACTCGAGTAACAAGAATAGTTCAATAGAAATAGAATTTTACCGGAAAAAAATTATAAACCAGCATTTCTCTTTACGAAAGACCATCAGAAAAGAAATGCGTATGTTTGAGAGAAAGAAAGTATGCAAAAAAAATCGAATAATTGTAAAAAGTACGTTTTTCGCTTATAAAACGAAAAATATTGATTGTATGGAAAAAAATTCGATATAAAAAATGTAGGTATTCAAAATACAAAATGAGATATAGAACATTAAAATCGATCTAGTTTAATAGAAAAAAAATTAAAAAACACCGAAAAAGGTCTTTTTCACTCGCTCTGTGTTTATTGAGAAAAATGTAGCCCTTGTAATGACGAACAAATCTAGTCTTGAAATGTTCATTAATTTTTGCTATTTGTTCACTAAAAACCTGTCTGCGGAAAACTTAATTTCTTCATCTTTGAGCAGTCGCACAGGAATTTTACTTCTTCAAGAGTTGCACTATCACTTAATAACAAAATGATTTTTTGCAGTTAAACTATTATAAAACGACTTTAAAAAGTGGTATCTTTTTCCATATAAAAAAATGATAAAATGGAAATAATTTTGTTAATATGCACCATATCAAATAGCCGCGTGAAGCATTCGAAATCTAACATTTTTCTACGAATTTAAAAAAAAATGATTACCCTCCGATTATTAGGAGCTGAGATAACAATTTTTTTTCAAAAAATCACTGGCTCTAGTTTTTAAGATTGAGAATTTCGCCTGGCATCAATTTGTCAAGAAAGAATTGAATTTGCTGTTAAAAAAATCTCGAATTGTAAATGAAATGAAATTTTTTAGAAAATTTTTTTCTTTCTTGAATTTTTATTTTTTCGGTTTATTATTAAAAAATTAAAATAAAATGTTTGAGTATGGAACGCATATCTGATTAACAAATTTAAGTCACATTAGCTATGTTTCTTTATTTAAGTGCCGTAAAAAGTGTATAAACGTAATTTTTTAGTAATAAATCGAAAAAGTAAAAATTCAAGAAACAAAAAACTAAAAATTTCATGATTACAATTACTTTAGATTACAATTCAAGAAACATTTGGTTAAAATATTTGTTTTTATCTCGTCGAGCTATCTCAGATTTTAAAAAATCAAGTTTTCAATTTATTGCTGAGAAAATATAAATTTAGCAAATTTTAATACACGAAATCAAATATGCGCGAATCGTCGAGCGGACCAATCTTCCCCATATGACTGCGCGCTGGCTTTCCTCCAAGATTGCTTTGTTTAAAACTTTTTTTTTAAACAAAAATGTTATTTTTTTTAATGTGTTTTTAATATTATTTAGTAGAGGAGAAGGTGATACTCTAGTTATATTTTACGATAACTTGATTAATAATGAATATTTAAGTTTAAAACTTGATAATTACATTCATTAAAATGTCGTTGAATCGATTCTGGACTCAAAATTATGAAATATTTATTACTAGGATCGCTATTCATAAAAATAGGACAACATTGCATAATGGCGAATCGAAGAGAAACATGGATGATAATATAGCCTTCCAAAAAAAAGTCTTAAAAAGTTTGTTTAGAAAATAATAGTTTGATTATAAAATTAACAAAAAAGTAGAATGTATTGCTGAACATACGCATGTATATAAATACACATGTATACATATAACTTTATGTATATAGGGTATTTGAAAAATAATGATAAATCTTTCATGGGGGCAGAATGGACTAAACTGAGAAGAAAAGTCTTCTATAATTTAGCAATAATTAACAAGATATTATTGATAAAAATTGCCGAAAATTAGTCTTTAATAATTTTTCATTTGAATACTATCAACTTTACAGAAAAACTACAAGAGACAATTGTTAATTTTTTTTTCATAGACCTCTAAGAATTTTTTAAGAATTTTTTAAGAATTTTTTAATATCGTATTTTTTTATATTGATAAAAATGAGAAAATTTAGTACTAAAAAGTTGATAAAATTCTGAAAAAATAGAGTTCTATGAGAAGAAAATAAACAATTTTTGTTTTTTACAGTTTTTCTGTAAAGTTGATAGTATTTAAGTAAAAATTATTGAAGTCAATAATTTTTATTCAAATACTAATTTTCGTCAATTTTTAGCAATTAATATCTTATATAACTATTACGAAAATTGCAAAATGATGGAGTACTTTTCTTCTCAATTTAGTCCATTCTGCCCCTATGCGAAAGATTTATCTTTATTTTCCAAACATTCTGTATATAAACAGCTTGGCAGCTTATAAAAATCTATAGTATATATCGTAAATTATAGATTAATATTAGAACTACAAATTCTAATATTAATCTATAATTAGTTCAAGGAATAATTATTTTGAAATAAAAATCTAAAAAAAGCCGCGAGTATAATATGCATAAAGGACCCTCCCCCCATATTAGCAAAATGCCATGCTATTGTTTAAATTTTAATTTAAAATATATACAGTCAAATAAAATGTTAAATAGCAAACAACACATTCAAATATACATATATTTGTGATAATACGCTCAAATTTAAGAAAAATGAGGAAATAGGTGTAATTAAATACTAAAATGTACCTTAGAAATGTTTCAAAATAAATAAAAATGCGTTTTAATAAAATATAATAAATATATGTTTAAAGGGTAGTTTTTTGTTTTAAACATGATTTTTTTCTAAAGCTATTTAAAACATATATAAAACATTTTAAACAAAAAAAACTGAATGTTTTATTTTTTTTTTTAACACATTTTTTATCAGCCTTGCTTCCTTCACTGCCTCGCTCGCGTTCTTCAACTTTCCAATGGTTTTAAACAAACTTTTTCGGCAGTAAAAAATTCGAGTTTTTCAACAAAAATTCAATTCTTCCTTGACAAATTGGTGCGACCGAACTCTTAATCTTAAAAATTAGAGCCATAGTGATTTATTGAAAAAAAATTATTATTTCGGCTCCTAATAATCGGAAGGTAATCTTTTTTTTTTTAAATTCGTAGAAAAATGTCAAATTTCGAATACTTCACATAGCTATTTGATATGATGCATATTAATGAAATTATTTCCGTTTTTTTATGCGGAAAAAGATACCCACTTTTTAAAGTCGTTTTATAATAGTTTAACTGCAAAAAAATCGTGTTGTTATTAAGTGTACGTGATAAATGTATATGCAACTCTTGAAAAAGCAAAATCCCTGTAAATTGCGACTGCTCAGATACAGAAATTAAATTTTCCGTAGACAGATTTTTAATGAACAAATGGCTTTTTGCAAAAATTAATGAACATTTTCAAGCTTGTTCAGAGGTAGATTTGTTCGTCATTACGAGGGTTACATTTTACGAGAATTTCAAAGTTTTGCGTTTAAATCTCAATGAACAGATAACGAAAAAAAAACTTTTTTCGGTATTTTTTTAATTTTTGTTCTACTGAACTAATAAATCGATCTTAATGTTTCACGTCTCATTTTGTAATTATTTCGAATACATACATTTTTTTATATCAATTTTTTTTCATACAATCAATATTTTTCATTTTATAAGTGAAAAATGCTTTTTGCAATTATTCAATTTTTTTTCGCATATTTTCTTCACAAGTCTCGAATATACGCATTTCTTTTCTGATGATCTTTCGAGACTTTCTTTTTTGAAAAGAAATGCTGATTATAATTTTTTTCTGGTAAAATTCTATTAAACTATTCTTGCTACTCGAGTTTATGAAGGAGAGGTATATATTAGGAAAGTATGTGGGAAAAAGTTCGTGGCGTTTTTCCCGTTAGATGTAACGGGAAAAACGCCACGAACTTTCTCCCACACCTAATATTATATAATGTGCATGAAAGTAAACAATTAAATATCTCGTAAATATTGCGTTTTAACATGATTTATATTATTCTGGATTAAGGAGAGGGATACACTATTACTACAATTTATTAAAATTTATATGTTATTTAGGATGTCTCCCCCCCCCCCTCTCCCTCCAGTCTCTTATTAATGCCTAGGGCCGCGACTGAGCGACCGAGAAATCAACATTTTCAGACAGCGAGCTTCTTCTCCACTAGTAACTTGAAACAAGTTATTAATGGAGAAGAAGCTCGCTGTCTCATTCACTCTCGGCGCGCCGCAGGCGAGCTGACGGATATGGGCTCGTGCTTGTGTGTGTTACAGCGCCGCTCACGATAAATGGCCGAACTTATAAGCGTGGAAAAGTGACGTTTTGACGACGAAATTTATGTTGCATGCCATTTCGTTATTATTTGCCGAATTGTGAAAATGTGACTTGTACTTCACTTGTAATGTGATTCTCGTACTTATCAAAGTCATAATTATCGATGAAAACTAAAATTATCTTAGAATTTTATAAGTAAAAGCACATATTTTACTCATTTCAATAGCTATCGGATCATATGTTTCTGCCCGAATATAGGCTTATTTTACACTGCTTTTTACGATTCCTGACTATGAAGGGAAAAAAGGGCAATTTTCATCGATTTTTACAGTGTTTTAAAGTGATCTCGTCATTTCGTTTCATCCAAATTGTCTTTATTTAAAAATGGCACGCAACATAAATTACATGTCATTCCTCGTTTTTAACGTCACGATCACGTCCAACATGGCCGCCGCGATTAGTCAGAAATCTTAATCTTAATATTATAACGATTATTTTCAGATTAAGAAATCATACGCTATACTTTCACAGTACCAGTTATCATGTATAATCTCGTCTTCGACTAGAAATCTCCACAGTCTCTCTCTCCTATCGATAATAATATGCCATGTTGATATGATACGAGTACCAACCATTGTGTACCATAATGTAACAGTATACTTTTGTGTCATTAAAAATTTTCAACACAACACATGTACAGATGTCCTAGGGATGTCCATAGGATGTTCAGAAGACATCCGTACATACTACAAACAAAAGTAAAACTCCTCGTGCGATCTTAAAAAAATTTTCACTTGTCAAGTCAACGAAAACAACACATCGCGAGCAGATTTAGAATATTTTTTGCATGAGATGAATATTTTTAAAATGTCCAAATGTGAACATATTTTGTACGTTACGTAACGTACAACGTTTTTAAATTTGTACTAAGTCCGTTTCGGACTAAATAAAAACCAGATTTGTCCAATAGTTGTGTGCTGTCTGGGTATAGATACAGATATAAGAAAAAAGTATCCGAAAATTTAAGTACAAAGTATTTAAAAAAAAAGGAAAAAAAGAAAAATAGGGGAAATAGGAAAAAATAGAGAAAACAAGAAGAGGAAAAAAAGTAAAGAGCATAAAATGTTACATTTTATTTGTTTTAACATATAAAAGAAAATTTCGAAAATTGAAGTCGAAAACAACAAGCTGCGTTCATATATAGGAGGTTCCCGACCTACGAGATCACTTCTTGAGCGGGTACACTGAGAGAAATGATTTTGTTATTGGAACAAATCAAGGGAAAAAAAATGTGATATTTGTTAAGAAAATGATCGATTAGTTTTTATTGCAAATTAGTCACTATTGCAAATTAGTTATTTCTCATTGTAACAAATAATCAATAGTATCATCAGTTAGCAAATAAAAAGTTCCATATATACAGGATGTCCCGCGACTTCTCCAACTGCCCACAGGAAGGTAGATGGGACGAAATAAATATAAAAGTTTAGCTATATTCGTAATAATAATCGAAATATTAATGTTTGCATTAATATCTCGATTATTATTTGTATTAATGAACAATAGCCCGGCCCACTTTTTCAAACATAGGCTGCGCGTTGGAGAGGTAAGAGAGGAAGCGCGCCGTTGCTTAGTTATATTTTGAGCGGCCGGAACATTTCTATCGGCGCGCTCACAATTGCAAACATTAATATCTCGATTATTATTACGAATATCGCTAAACGGATTTTTTTTATTATTTCGATCCTATTTACCTTTCTGTGGATTGGAGAAGTTTCGCGGGACACCCAGTACACATAGAAGTCGTAGACAATGGGTAGGATCTCAAATCGTAAGAAATTGACCAATTCTAGTCGAGTATTCACTCTACATTTGCCTGTGACTGGTCAGTTTCCCTCGACTTAAGATCCCACGATCATCTATAGATTTGTTCGCGTGTTTGTTTCGCGTCGCATGTTTCAACACATTCCAATATGCTCCTATCATAGCTCTTACTGACTCCAACGCGCTTGATAGAGTGAATAGGAGCTATGATAGGAGCATGTTGGAGCATGTAGGAGCTTGCGCGAACAAACTTTATGCTTTCTAGGATAAACGATCCTAAAGTCTATCCAAAAGATAAGTTAGGTTCTATTAGGTCGTCCGAAAAGTTCGTGCCGATTTAAATTTTAGTATACATTTAATAAATTAAAATTTTCTGCGTTTCATTTTCCTTCAACATCGGCGAATATACAGTTTGCTTCTATTACTAATAATTAGTTGGTATAGCAGATTAGTAGCAATCACAACAATTTTGTTGTCATATATTTACCACATATTACTTGTTAAAGGTACTGGTGACTTGTTAAATTAACAAAATCTTTTCTCTCATTATCAGTGTAGAACGGACTAAACTAAGTCGAAAAGTCCTTTATCATTTTGCAATTTTCGCAATACTTTAGGAAATATTAATTTCTAAAGATCAAATGAGCACATATCCGTGCGGACTATCATCAAAACTACGCCTATCAGTCGATTATCGCGCGAGAACTACTTGATAGGCGCGCGCTAAGCGCCATAACTCAAGCAGCGCGCCACAAGCAGTCACACCTCGCACAACAAGCGATCGCGACCAATGGATGTATACTTGATGGTAATCCGCGCGGATGCTCATTAAGTCCGAATCCTTAAGCCCATTCTATAATGAGCAGGAAGTCCACAGCGGATTAAAGGTTCACAGAAGTGACGGACCAAGTCCGATTTGACATTGGAGACCACACGTGATGATACGTGAGGCCCTTGAAGCTCTGGATTCAGGGCTGCCAACATCAGATAATATAATCTTTATCTTCTTAAATGGTAATGTATTCATATACATACGAACACTAATATAGTTCCTGCGAAAGTGAACGAGATAGCAAAAGAGAGCGAGAGCCCGACGCTCTAGTCGCTACAAGCGATCAAAGACCGAAAGTTTCGGCCGCTCGATGTATATTAGTATTCGAGATAACATATAGATTTCAATAAATTTTAGTAATCATATACCTTTCCCATTAATGTATAATAGCAAAATTGATTTCAAAACGCGATAGTTTACAAGGTATTAATTATTTACAATTTTCCATGTGCGTTATATACACGTTCATAAACATAATATGTAAGAACTCTGCATGATCGTGTGCGTAAGATGTGAGATCAATAAACAATAACTCGAGATCCCACGTTCTTTTTTTGCTTTTTTTCACATATTTTTTCTAAAAAAAGTTATTAATAAACATATTAGGGCGAACATATTTTTATATAATTATTGAATTTATATGTACACTTTAAAAAATTTAAACCAACAATCAAAAAGTCAAATGTTAGAATGAATATAAATAAAATTATTGAAATCATATCAGAGGACACTATACTAATATAAATAAATAATATAAATAAATAATATAATATAAATATAATATAAATAAATAATATAAATAACTAATATAAATAAATAATAATATAAATAAATAAGGAGGATACTAATATAAATAAATAAATTAAATCTTCATTGTGTCAGTGAAAAAAAAATTCAAACTGAAACTACTTCTTTGTTCAAATGCAAAAAAAATGGAATCATGAGTTAAAATTTTTATAATTACGTTATATAAAATCAATTGATGTACCAAAATTAAATGTCCTGAAGTACACCTATGTATATAAAAAATAAATTAATTATAAGAAAATTCAATTTAATAACAGATTTTATGAAAACAACATATTCAAATAGACCAAACAGTAAAAATGCTTCGTGTCAGAGTAATTCCAAATTTTAAACTCTTAGTATTTTAGTAGTAAAATAAATAAATAGGGGGGAGAGAGAGAGAGAGAGAGAGAATATGAATTTTACAATGAAAATAAATTCATCAGATGGAATGCTCGTTTTCTTTTCAATATAATAATTCTAGTCTTAATTTTTATACTTTGTATTGTAAAAAAACGTCGTGTGTCTTCCTAAGACAGTGCAAGACAGTGATCATGTTATCCTTGTCGAATAACAAGGATAAAATGATATACTGTATATCTACTTAAGATTTGATCACACCGTATATCTACTTAAGATTTGATATGAAAATTCTTTCTGGCCTTTTACAGCAGAAAGCAATAAGGAACAAGGGCCACTGCGAATTATGAATTTTTGTATATGCACATCTTTGTGTATATGTGTGTAAATGTTATTTTATAACTACGCATACATTGTAAATACATATGTATAAAAAAAAATATTCTATACAAATATTCTATACAAATATTCTATACAAATTAATGTTTCTTGTATAATAAATAGTAGCAATAGTATCTAATTAATAGTAGCAATATGATCTAATATTAATATTTTCAAGCAATTAAGTACGATAATGTATAATCGAGCTTTAAAGGAAATTATAATTATAAAGTATTAAATTTGATTTTAAAAGAATAAATGGACGTTTCAGATCCTTCTACAGCAAATAAATTACTTTTCATGGCCATGATCTCCTCCAAATATATTAAAATATTAATATATTAAAATATTGATATTTTAAATATTCTTTATTTGTCTTTACAAAAAATTTAATGATTTTGTGTATACAAATTAATAAAATATCGTAAAAGAATTTGTATAATTAACATGACTATTGAATTATTAATTTTTTAGGCGAATTAAAGTTTCTACCAGACAGATTAAACATCAATTATTACAATTAATCATTTAACAGGTTACAAATCTACACATTTACATAATCAGTATTTGTACTAATAATTATTTATTATATTTTACACAGTTATATTAGTAAAATTAAAGAGAGATCATTATATGCTAGCACTTTTTTAGAAATTTATGAAAACGCAATATAAAAAATATTTTCTTCAATGACTAATTTTACAAATAACGAATTGAAAACGTAAAAATTAATTAATTTTTTACTTTATTCTCCCAGACAGCACAGAATATTTATAAAATATTTTATAAATACTCTATACTGGACTAGTCGAATAAACTCTTAAAATAAATATTAATATTAAAATAATAATAGAAGTATTCTCTCTTTTCTCCTTAATTTTGATATAAAAATATAAATAAATATATTATATAAAGTAATACAATTTTAAGATTAAATAAACTCTTTATCTCCGGTTGAACCAACGTTAATTTAATTTTAAGCGAGGCTTAAAACTCTCTTTGTTCCTATCTCTTTTCGATTTTGAAACGAGATAGAGAGAGAGTTTTAATTTCGCTTAAAATCAAAGTAACATTAGTGCAATCGGACTTAGTACAAAAATTTTTAATTAAAACCTGTTTTAATAATTTATTAATTTAATAATAACTTCTTCATACATTACATACCCAAATGTTGATTAATTAATTCAATGTTTAATTTGGTTTATACTATGCTTTCATTGTAATATTTGCTTTCATATAAAATATTAGCTTTTTATCTCGCTACATGCTTTTATTTATGTGTTGAGATAAAAAGTCATCTCCTGATATTGAAATTATTTTCACAAATAAAACAACTTTTAAATAGAAATTAAAATTGAGGAATTCGAAGACATTATTGCTATTTCTGTTATTTCATCTTCTATTTATTAGATGTAAAACAAGAAGCATGCTAAGAAAGAGTTAAAATAAAGTAGTTGATTTCACTATCTAACTTTATATAAGGTAATTATAAATACTTTAACTCATGATTCCAATTTTTCTCGCTTTTCAACAAAATTTAGGTTCGATTTAAACTTAGTTTTTATTAATCACTGACACAATGAAGATTTAATAAATTTATATTAGGTGTACAACTTTGCTTCCGCCGTTTTTTCCGAAATTCGAGGCTTTATTGTAAAAAATTGGTTATACATTTATGATTCAAAGTATTGTCCATCGCTGGCCACTACTTTCTCCCATCTTTCGGGTAGC
>Ga0157364_1007090_pt1 | contig 11578 bp, 11 predicted proteins | sample AttsexASBM2_FD_111476 | JGI IMG/M metagenome (GOLD analysis project Ga0157364, IMG submission 111476) | Fungus gardens microbial communities from leaf cutter ant in Ribeirão Preto, State of São Paulo, Brazil - Atta sexdens ASBM2 | ecosystem: Host-associated > Fungi > Mycelium > Unclassified ...
ATCTGGAAAAGAGCATCTTGGATATTAAGATCCAAGTAAAATATGTTATCTGAGAATACAGAAGTTAGAGTAGAACAACCTTTAGCTTCAGTGTATATGATGTACCTCTACAAGTTGTACTAGTTACATATTTTGGATTAGAACTAGGGACTTTAGGAGGTAGACAACCACTAGAAGATAGTAAGGTGTGTCATTGCTAACACTGGAAAAGTAGTGCCAGTTTTAGTCAATTTTCAGGATAAGTTATTATAGTATAAGCTACCAGATTATATACTAGTTGATATATCTAAGGTAGCTATCTGGGATGTAGCTGCTAAGCGAGTTACTTTGTTTCCTATTGATTTTTGTTGGATGTCAAGAGAAGAATATCCATAGAGTTGTTTTGTACTAGCAAAGATATCTGAGAACATGACTAGTTTTGATTCACATTGGAAAGGGTCTAGGGGCACAAATGAGATCAGAACATGGGATGTAACATTCTGACATTACTTCCTCTTCAAGGCTTCTCCTCTAGAGAAACAAACTTCCATTTCTGCCAATTTCTTTCTAACTTCCTTAGATATTCTCTTTCAAACTTTCTATTACTCCATCCATACAACATTTTTACTGTATACTTCTCTAGTAACTCCTCTTATCTGAAGTCTCATTCTTCTGCTACTTTCAACCTCTCTTATTTTGTGACTTTTGCGTTTATTCTTTTTTTGAAATCTGCCACTACTTCCTTAGTGTTTCCTAAATCCTCCTTCCTTCCCCATGTATTATGTTTGGCTGTAAATCCCTTCCAACACACCAAATACTTCATCATCCCTCTTATTTTTTGTTTATTTGATATTCTTTTGACCTTTCACTTCTCTTTTCTATCCACTTCTACTGATTCTCATTATAATTGGCAGTTTTAGTTTGACTGCATTGGTAAATACTACTTCATCAATGGTATATAGTCCCACATAGTAGTTTACTAATTTCTTTACTAGTTGTTCTTTGAACACTAAGTCTTTCATACTCAATAGTACTCTATCTTCTTTCTTCCATGTTTCTGCTTCTCTTCTTTCTCTGTTTGCCTGATTTTCATTATCTTTTGTACTTTCTTTAGTATTTCTCCTAATTCTTTCTGCATTTTCTTTATTCTTTCTACAAACTCCATTGCCTTCTCCACTTTTCCTTTCCTTTTGATATCTACTTCTACCTTTAATTCTCTCCTACAGTTTGCTATGAAGAGAGACACTTTTGTTGCTGAATATGCAGACAGTAGACTCTATTTATTTTCATTTTATTTTATTTCACATTTTATTTTTTGTTTTCTATTTTATTTTTCTATTTTATTTTTCTATTTTAAACTTAGGGTTAAGAGTTAGTGTAACATCACACATGACTGTCACAAAATGTCACACATCTGTCACATGTTACAGTCATTGTCACACTGTCACATGTCACACAAAAGGATATAGAAAATCTTAGAACAATAATGTCATACAGCATATTCACTATATGTTAATCTTATAAATAGTACATAGCCTTTAGAATAGATTAGATAAGAACTTGTACAAACCAGCTAGCTAGCATATATAAGGTAGACACTTTGTACTAGGAACTCTATCAAGTTCTCTTGTGTTAATCCTAATACAAGGTTTATTTTTTAACTTTACTCTTTAGTCTTAAGTTGTAACAAAGTGAGTCTTACTATTTAATGCAAACTTTGCAGATGCTAGCCATTCTAGCTAATTCTTTTGCCTATGATCTACAAAAAACTGTAGATACTATTCTAATTCTTAGTTCATACATCCTGTTTGTCTATCTATCTGTAAATGAAAGACTGTCAACAATCTTATCTCAATTCTCAGTATTTTGCTCAGCTCCTTTGTCAATTCTGCCACAAACTGTGGCCTTCTATCTGAGATCACACTTTATGGTAATATATACAGCTTTTATATATTGTTCCTAAACAATCTTGCCAACTATTCTGCTAATGTCTCTTTAGTTGTTGCTACAAAATGGGCCATCTTTGACAACCTATCACATACTACCAGAATTGCATCTTTTCTTGCTACTAGTAGCAACTTTGTGATAAATTTAACCATCAGATGCATATATGGCTTTTCTAGTATCTTATTTGCCATTAACTTCTCCACTAGTACCTCTGTTCTATTCTTCATCTTCTAACATAAGTCACATCTATTCACATATTTTTCTATGTCTTTGGTTACCTCTGGCCACTAGTAATTCCTTGTCACCAGCTCTATTATCTTCTATTGTTCTCCATGTCCTATCACTAGTATATCATGATATAACTGAATAATTTCTATTCTCAACTCCTTTTCTTTTAGCATATAAATATTTCCTTCTCTCAATACTAGCTTCCTTTCAATCTGCCACTCTTTGTCCCTTAGTATCTTTACCCTGTCTTCTTTATTTTCTCTACTACTCTAATTAATTTATCATCCTTTTCTCTAGCCCTTTTTATTTTTTCTATTATATCTATTTCTAGTTCTTCTATTACTACTTCTACTAGTTTTCAAATCCATTCTTCTTTTATTTTCATTATTATTTTTTACTCCTACTTTCCAGTCTAATCTTCTACTAAGTCCATCTATCTTTTCTATCTTTGTCTCTGATACATGCTTCAAAGTAAAATTGAATCTTAACAAATATAACATCTATCTTACTTATATTTTGTTTAATTTTTATGCTTTCATGAAATATTCCAAGTTTTTATGGTCTGTCCAAACCTCAAACTTGAACTTGGCATCTTCTAATAAATGTCTCCAGTTCTCCAATCCCCTAATGACTGCTAACATCTCCTCGTCATGAATTTCATAATTTCTTTTTCATTTTATTCAGAGATTTTGACAAGTAAGCTACTAGCTTCCATCATCCATTCTCACATTCCATTGACAAAAATTTTCCTGTTGCATAGTCTAACATATCAATTTCTATTCTCATTTTTCTTTATCTAAGTCTGGTGTTGCTAACACTGGTTTTTTACCATATTATGCAATGGTCTGGCTATAGATACAAAATCTTTAATAAACTGCTAATAGTAATTAGCTAGTTCTAAGAACTTCTATATATCCTTGACCCCTTGAGAAGTTAGCCAATCTAGTACTCTCTTTATCTTTTCTTCCTTTATTCTAATCCTGTCTAGCCCTATTACCACTTCTAAGAATCCTACCTTCCTCATCTTTTATTTGCACTTCTCTGGTTTTACATGCAAGTTGTTTTCTGCTAACCTTTTTATTACTTCCTCTACTACCTTATCATGTCTCTCTTCTTTCCTCATTCCCATAATTACATTGTCAATAAAACTTGCCACTTCCTCAGTATTGATCAAGTCCTATAGAATCTTATTCATCATTGTTTTAAATGTTGCTAAAGAGTTAGTAAGCTTAAAGAATATTACTGTGGGTTCAAAGAACCTCTCTGGAGTTATAAATGCTGTCTTCTACTCATCTCTCTCTTTTAGCTGTATATTATTATAGCCCTATCATAAATCTAGTTTAGTAAATACTTCCTTTGTACTGATATTTTTTACAATGTCTGAAATAAAAGGTAAAAGAAATTTATTCTTAATAGTCCATTCATTCAAGTATCTATAGTCCTGTATCATATGTTTTCTATCATCTTTCCCCTACAAAGAATACTGGTATTATTTGAGATAACTTTGAGGGTCTAATATACTCTTTTCTTAATTGTTTGTCAATAAACTTGCACATCTCTCCTCTTTCTTCTCTAAACAAGAGATATACCTCTCCTTTTCTCAGTACAAACTATTTCTTCACATCTATTGCATGATCCAACATCTTCCTTTATAGAGAAATTGATTTCTTGGCTTCTTCCTCTAACTTTGCTGCTTCCTCTTCTTTATCCTAGATCTCCTATTTCTCTGGTATTTTTTTCACTTCTATTATTTTCTTCCCTTTGAATTTTTCTTCTTCTTCCTTTTGTTTTTGCCACTCCAATTTTCCTTGCTTTGATCTCCACTACTTCTCATATTTTTTCAGAATACCTTGCCATTTTCATCTCCTCTGTTTTTCAGTCAATTTCAGGGTTGTGGTGAACAAGCTATGATAATTTTAAGATCACATTCCACTTCTGCCCTTTTATCACATCAATCTCTGTTCTCTCTCTATGTTCTTTGTAAATATGTTTACTTCTACTGTATATTCTATCAGTCCCTCCTTATTAAATTTGCTATCCATATTCCTAACATATATTGGTCTTTCAATTTTATTCAATTTAAATTACTACTTCCTTGCAAATTCTGAACTTATGACTAAACCTATCCCTCCACTATCCAACAATACTTCCACTATTATTCCTTCTTGTGTATCAATTCTCTCAAGTCCTATTTTTACTATCAATTCTCTTAGTGCATCCCCATTTAAGTTGTAACAGGATATATTATCCATTATTATACTACTGAGTATTATTATCTTCATACTCCATTCTCCTTCCTTATGCTACAAATCCTTAATTTCTATAATGTCTTGTGATGTGTTCAAATCCTCTGCAGTTACAACAATTCATTCTCCTATCTATCTCTATAGTATATAGATTGCACCTTGGCATAAATCCTGCCCACTGCTGTTGTAGATTAGCCATTGTGATGTTCATTCTTTCTAATTTCTCTATTAGAGCAAGCTTTGTTGGTGCCTGCTAAAACTTCTGTCTTCTTGACTAGACTTGAGGCTATGGCAATAGTTACTATTGTACCTCTCCAGTAACTGCTAGTATATTAAACCTTGATGCTTAAGTCTCTCTTCTTCTCACCTACTTTCCCTTTAGTACCTATCTAAATTTGTTACTTGTTCATTTCATTTTTAATGCTTCTAAGAGACTGTTCTGTCTCTATTAACTTGTACCTAATACTACCATTTATTCCTCTCTTGAATTTCTCCACCAATGCCTAACTCTTATATTCACTGTCTCTAGCTGCTCATCTGAACATCTGGACAAATTTGCCCATGGTCTGAAAATCTTGTTCTGGCTGCTTAAGTTCTACCACTTTTGCCAACTTATTATCTTCTCTCCTGAATTCCCTTTTGAATGCTTTCAATAACTTCACTGCTGATAGAAACTCCCAGTCTTCTAACTTTAAGTCTGCCAGTATGATTTTCTTCTACACATCCATTATTTTTCTCTGTATATTTATTAAAATCTAGTATATCTGTTCTTCTACCATTTCCTCTCTCATTCTTGGAGCTGCCTTTTTTTTTCTCATTCTTTTTAAACTAGCTGCTAGCTATGTTTGCAAAACAACTAGTTGTTCTACTTGTTGCTTTGTTAGAAGCTGCAACTGCTCCACTATGTCATGTTAACTCATATAGTAAGATGTTAATGAATAAATAGAGGTTGATATTGGTGTAGGTATAGGAGTTAGTAGTAGTAGTAGTATGGAGAGAAATAAGGTAAAGGAGAAAAGGCAGTACTAGTTTCACTTCCTGACCTATAATCTGAACTCATCAAAATCTCCATGTTGTGGCAACTACTAATCAAGATAGTCAATAGCATATTAAGTAGTCTTATATTACAAAGAATCATAAGAGAATTTAACAAGAAATCTCTAATGTATTCCTATACTATATATACTACTGTTATAAGTCCTACCCTAAACTACATGTATTATCCATAATGAGTCCACTATACTGTTACCACAAGATAAACATGCTGTAGCCATACCCTTGATAATATTGTTTCAGTTCTTTCCACTATGTTCTAGACTTGTAATATCACATCATATGGTATATTATGTAACCATGATTATGTATCTCTTTATTGTCCAAGAAATAAAATAAAATATTAAAGTTCAAGCACACCATGACACTCTGTAGATGCTAGTAGACCTTCAACTAGTTCCATTTCACATGGCTTACTGACTACTTATTTACTATCTTACTTACTACTACTCTAATCAAATTATGTATCTTAATATCCCTAAGGAGGGAATTCCTAAGTTAGATACCTCTCTACTAGAGAATGTTGTCACTTTGCATGGATAAGTAATAATAGACCTACAGCACAAGACTTCTACTGAAAAGATACAAATATATTACAATGATACCATTCAATTAAAAAATGAATACATCTAAATAGTAGCCTAGGTTTGGTTACTATTGTCTACAGCAAGTCTTTTAGTAACTGCTAGCTTCCTTTTAAGCCTAGGGTCCAGCTTTTTTTCTTGACTAAACAACTCAGTTGTTTCTTGGTTGAGGATGATAAAGGAGTAAGTAAGAGAGGGCCCTATATTAAGCAGCCTCAAGAAAGAAAACCAAGTTCTAATGTTATGACTTAGACTCAAGTATTTGAGTAAAAGTAGAATCTTGTATTGGTCAACACAAGAGAACTTGGTAGAGATCCTAGTACAAGTATGTTTACTCTATATATCTCTGGTACATAGTATATATATATAACATCATTACATCACTCTTCTGATGTGTTACATGATGTTATGACATTTACATGTGATATCACATTGTTTCCCTTTTACTAAGTTCAAAATAAGAAAAGAAAAGAAGAGAGATAAAAGAATCAGAATAGAAAATAAGAAAGACTTAGATAAGAGAAGAGAAACAAACAAGAAACAAGTCTACTATCTTTGATTCTAATACATAGGGTACACATCATTGTAGATTAGTATAAGTAGTATAAATATATATTATAGTAAGAGATTCTTTGTTAAGTTTCTCTTGTAAAACTCCAATACAAAAATAACTAAGCTAAGCTGGTCTTGTTTTAAGTTTGTATGTGCTATTACCATTCATGATATTGATTGTTATAATATTGATTATCAGATTAAAGTCTATACACTATATCTACTAGCCTTAAATACAAGTATTAAGCTTCTAAAAATGATAAGAGACTTATTTATAACTTAGGTCCTTGAATAAAGACAAAAAAATGACTTTGTATTGAGTAATACAAAAAAAAACTTGATAGAGTTCTAAGTACAAGATAGTCTACCTTATATACCACAGACTATAGTCTGTGTGCACACTACAACTAACCTACCCTAAAGTATATATACTTTCCATAAGACTAACATGTTGTTGCCATGCTGTATAATGTCATCTATTCTAAAATCTTCTATATCCTTCTTTGTGTCATATGATTGTATAATCTGTAACTATGTCAGATATCATATTTTTGTCACATGTGATATCATCTTATACTTTTTGTCTATGTCCAAAATTAAAAAAAGTAAAAATAAAAATAAAAATAGAAAGGAAATAAAATCAAAACTAAATCTACTACTCACAATTCTGACAAGACTAAGTAATTACTCTGGACAGCTAGTAATCAAGAGATTTGTTAGAGAATCCATGAAGATTGTTTAGAATAAAAATAGTTTGTTTGCAGAGTGAAATGAAGTAGTTAATCTATATTAGAAGAGATATGTGTATGTTAGATGTAGTGTTATAGTGTTTTTGGACTTTTATATTTTATTTTGGTTTTATTTTTCTTTTATCCATTTTTCTTAATTTAATTTCTCTTTTTTTCTTTTTTTTCTTTTATTTTTTGGACAATAAAGAAATACATGACCATAGTCATATGATATGTCATATGATGTGATATTACAAGTCTAGAACATAGTGGAAAGAACTGGAACAATATTATCAAGGGTATGGCTACAGCATGTTTATCTTGTGGTAATAGTATAGTGGACTCATTATGGATAATACATGTAGTTTAGGGTAGGACTTATAACAGTAGTATATATAGTATAGGAATACATTAAAGACTTCCTGTTAAGTTTTCCCACAAGACTTTTGTAATATAAGACTACTTAGTATGCTATTGATCATCTTGATTAGTAGTTGTTAGAATTAAAGATAATAAATTTTATCTATTTTCATTTCTTTTTCTTTCCATTTTATTTTACATATTTTTAAACCTAGGATTAGAGGTTAGTGTAACACTACATGTGACTATCATAACTGTTATACATCTGGTTATATATATCACAGTCATACAATCATGTGATATATAGAACAATCTAGAAAATCTAGAAAAATGATATTATACTATATGTCAATAGTCTTTAAAGTAGACTAAAACTTATGTAGCATGGACTATTAGTCTAGTGTATATAAGATAGATATATTATATTAGAAACTTTATCAAGTTCTCTTATGTTAATCTAATATAATATTTCTCTTTTGACCTTACTCTTGGTCTTAAGTTGTAACATTAGAACTTAATACCTATTTCTTAAGACTATTCAACACTAGGTATTTTTTTTCTTTATTCTCTTTTCATCCTCAGCCAGTGGTCAATTCAACTATTAGTTACTCTTAGTATAAAAGCCAGACTCTAGATATAAAGAGAAGCTAGATGTTACTCATCATTTAATTGAATGGTGTTGAGTAGTTACTTGTATTCTTTCAAGTAGGAGCTCTATGCTATAGTGTCCACTTGTAACCTATACATATAGGAGAATGACAAATGTCCTTTAGACCTTATCTAGAGCAGAACATGTCTCTTAGAACAAAATCATTTACATTTTTTAGAGTAGTAGTTAGTAGTCAAGTTAGTCAGTAGACAGTATAAGGTGGGACAAGAAGAGTATCCACTAGTACCTACTGGGAATAACATCAAGTTCAGAGTATGATTCTAAGAGTGAGACCAGTACTGGTTTCTTTCTTTTACCTTTATATACATTTTCTTCTCCTATACCACTATCTTTAATACCATCCCTAATTGACTCTCTACCCCTTTATACCAACATAAGTCAACATGGCTCAATAAATTATGAGCAAATAATTCAGCAATAATAAGAGTAGCTTGCAGTAATACAGATATAAATCCAAGCATTGTTGGTAGGAGCAGCAGTAGGAGGAGAAGCAGTAGTAGCAGTTCTCTGACTCAATACTAGGTCAAACATAAATGTGGCTAAACTACAAATGTTCAATAGAGAAGCAAATAAGGTATTAGGATTATTGATGGCATATAGGTTTTTTATCAGAATGAAGATAAGAAATAAGTTAGTAGAAGAGCAGATGCAATGGATGTTATTATATGTATAAGGAGGATCAGTGGATATTTGGAAAGAAAATGTGATGGAGGATATGGAAAATGAAAGTTTAAGTTACATAACAGTAGGAAATTTTTTGACAGATTTAAAATAATTTGGGGAAGGGAACAATAAAACAATAAAAGTGGCAAAGCTGAAGAGGATAGAACAAGGTAAAAAAATGATGGAAGAGTTTGTACAGAAGTTCAAAAGAGTAGCAAGAAGGAGTGGATATGAGAGGAGGCCATTAGTTGAAGAGTTTAAGCAAGACATGAATGGGGTCATAAGGCAAAAAATGATGGAATCAGAATGTCCTTCCCAGAATATTGAGCAGTGGTATGAGAAGGCAACAAATTTGGATAGATACTGGAGAGAGAGTAGGAGAGAGGAGAAAAGGCTGAGAGGAAAGAGAAAAATAAGACCTTTAGCATCAAGGTTGAACAGACCAGCAAATACTGGTGGAATACAGTAGCAACAGTTGCTACAGCCTCAAGTTTGGCTGAGGAGGCAAAAGGTTTAATAATGGGCACTAGCAAGGTGTTGTGGCAACCACTAGTCACAAAGACCAATAACTACACAGCAAGTAAATCTCTTAAGTAGATATTAAGTGGGAAGTTCACAAGAGAACTCAACAAGGAGTCTCTGCTAAATTAGAGTCCTATATATATGTTTTACATGTGGTCCATGCTAACAATAATTAAACCTGCCCTCATGTCCATGCTTCGTCCTCATGTCCACCTTATATCTTACTCAAGGCTACCATATTGCATCCATGTGCCCTGATGTCATCTTCTAGATCCTTCTACCATATTCTAGGCCTATGATGTCACCTCATGTGACATGTCATGTGACTGCAGTATCATGTACCTCTTCATCATCCAAAATCAAAAAGAAAAAGGAAACAATATAAAATCAGAAAAATAAAATAAAATAAAATAAAAATTGTTAGTGTTCAAGGCATTCCATAACACAAGGCCTGCTCTAATAAAGGGAGTGGAGAGAACAAACATAGTCATAGTATACCAACAGCAACAGTGGGCAGGGTTTGCACCCAGATAAGACCCATATTCCATAGATGTGAATAGAGGAAGGAATTGTTACAGCTGTGGAGGGTTTGGACACATAGCAAGGAATTGTAAAAATTGAGAAATTATAGGATAAGAGAGAAGGCTGAAATATAGAGACAATTCAAATACTGAAAATAATTTAAATAGAAAAGAGAGTCTAATAATCCTCAATTAGGCCCTAATAATAATAAGTTTGCAATGCTCAGTAGAGTAATGGATAATACATCCTACATCCTGCTGTGATCTGAATAATAGAAACATGTTAAGAGAAGTCATGATGAAGATTGGACTGGAGAGGATTGATACTTAGAAAGGAATAATAGTGAAAGCATTGTTGAACAGTGAGGCAATGAGGTTAGTTATGAGTTCAGAGTTTTCCAGAAAGTAGGGATCCAAGTTAAAGAAAATAGAAAAACCAATATATGTAGGAAATGTGGATGATTCTTTCAATAAGAAAGGACCTATTGAGCATACAGTAGAGATGAATATTTATTACCAGAGACATAGGGAGAGAGTGGAGATCAATGTGATTAGAGAACAAAAGTGAAGTGTAATTTTGGGAATGTTATAGCTAGCTTGCCACAATCCTAAGATTGACTGGAGGACATGGAAAGTAAAGATGACAAGATGTCTGGAAGAGTGTGGAAAGCAGTGGAAACCAAAGTAGAGAAAGCTAGGGTAGCAGAAGCAGAAAGAAGAAGAGAAGAAAGAGGAAGAAAGAAAGAAGTGAGAAGTGAGAGAGCAGAAAAAGGAGGAAAATAAAAAGAAAAACTGAAAGGAGAGAACAATAAAAGTAAAGAAGGTGGCAGAAGAATGGGAAATTTGGGATGAAGAGGAGAAAGTAGCAAAATCTGAAGAAGAGACCAAGAAATTGGTTTCTCAAAGGTTCTACAAGTAGATCTATGTCTTTGGAAAGAAAGCAAGTGAGAGGATGCTAATGAAGAAGATATGGGATCATGAAATTGAAGTAAAGGAAGGATTTGTGCTGAGAAAGAAGAAGAATCTGTTACTAAGGGAGAAGAGAGGAGAGGTACACAATTTCATTGAAGAACAATTGAGAAAAGAGTATATCAGATCTTTAAAGTTACCTCAAATGGTATCTGTGTTCTTTGTAAGAAAGAAAGATAGTAAGAAGTGAATGGTTCAGAACTATAAATATTTAAATGAGTGGACTATTAAGAACAATTACCCTTTGCCTCTTATTTTGGATATTGTAGAAAATATAGGTACTAAGAAAGTATTTACAAAGTTAGACTTATAATGGGACTATAATAATGTATGGATAAAGAAGAGAGATAAGTGGAAGGCAGTGTTCATAACTATCACATCCTATGTTCCAACCTCATATATGCCTACCCATAGATAACCACTATTTCTCATCCTTGCCCCTAGACCCTTTCCAATGTGAATCAAAACTAGTCATGTCCTTAGATATCTTTGCTAGTACAAAACAACTCTATGGATATTCTTCTCTTGACATCCAACAAAAATCAATAGGAAACAA
>Ga0157364_1007091_pt1 | contig 11578 bp, 3 predicted proteins | sample AttsexASBM2_FD_111476 | JGI IMG/M metagenome (GOLD analysis project Ga0157364, IMG submission 111476) | Fungus gardens microbial communities from leaf cutter ant in Ribeirão Preto, State of São Paulo, Brazil - Atta sexdens ASBM2 | ecosystem: Host-associated > Fungi > Mycelium > Unclassified ...
ATTTTTTTTTACACAACAATTTAATATTATATCAGCAATGTAATACATTAAAAAGAAGAGAATGTTCTATATATATATCGAATGAGTTATTAGCTTTTTGACAGTCAATAAGGTCCAGTCCCGGTCTTCCTTCCTCGCATACTATTGTATCGAGAACAAAAACCCGATCTGAAAAAAATCTCGAGAATGTATAATAAGACCCATCCCGAGAAGAGAGGTAAAAAAACCGTAAGATTCCGCTGTTTTCTCGTCGAAGAATATTTCCATTCGAGCGCCCATGTATCCACGTAGATGTCGAACGGAACGCTCCTCTGGCGGGGCGGGCCGGCGAACGCGGGGGCGCAGGTAGAAGGGATGGGCAGTTGGTGAGTGGGGATCACCGCAGAGAATCAGGAGAGGAGCGGAGCGGAGCTGTGCCGACACTGCCGACGAGGGAGATCGCACGAGAGGGAACCGCGCGGTGAGGGAGCAAGCAGAACGGCGGACCAATCCGAGGAAGGGATGATGGGGCCTCGGCGCGAGCCGAGAGAAATTGTCAGAAGCACTACTGCGCGGTGAGTCGGCCCGTCGTGACCCATTCTCATGGATCTCGCGGTCCTCTCTTCTCGCAGTGCCGCCAGTGCCTCTTTCCCTGGTCCCCCCCCCACCACGCGCGCACGACGGAGAGGATCGCATCCCCCGCCCACCCTTTTCGCTCCTACCCTGGTCGCCGCGCCGCGCCGTCGCCGCCCCCGCTTCTTCCTCTCCTGAGAATCGTGAGGGCTCCTCTCGTTTCGGGATCACCGTGCGCGCCCAGAGCCCAGACCAGACGTCGACAGACTCGACCACGAGCGGTACACGCGCTCAGTGCGCTGCTGAGCGTCGAGCGGTGACGAACGGAATTGAGGTGAGAAGACATCCGGAGTACACGGCCACTTCGATCGATCGTCAACGCTGTATCTCGCTGCGCCGCGCCGTGGGTCTTTTCTTATCAGTGCGAGAGGAGCGATAGACGGGGAGTGATCGGCGGGGTGTGACGCTTCTTGCGGATCATACCTTGCACGATGCGCGACTTTGCGGGTGTCTCGGTATCGGATTTCCATTATCGGAGCGACAGCGGATAATTCGGTAACAGTGCACCGCGAAATTAGGTGTCTGGAACTCGGGATCGAAGTGTACTGCGGTGCGTCTCGCACTCGCGGGTTGACGTATTCCCGAAATCGGGAGTGGACGCGGACTGGTGTTTAAAGTGCTAATTAGTTACGCGAATGTTGGAGTTCGTATCTCCCACGACGGTGTGATCTCTCGGCTGTCGACCGAAACGTCGCTTGCCGTCTCGCGGACTCCGGCTCAGCATCATGGACTATTCGAAGAAAGGTATGTTCGCCGAAGTCGAGAGGACCTTGAATCGGATATGACACTCCGATAAATATCTTCTTTGATTTCGCATCTGTAGTCGTGCTTACCATTCTGTCTACGTATTGCGTCATCACCATATAATTTAACTTTTTGGGTGAAGATATCGTGTAGTTTACGCGCTGAGAATTGATCAAAAGATTCATCACGTTTTTTTTTTAAATAAGCTTTTCTTCTCGATATCTCGAAAAGTAACGTATCGCTCTTTATGCGCAAGGAATACATAAAAATCAATACAAAATCAAAGTGATTTTATTTTGATTCTTAACGTCAATAAACAGTCAAATTAATCAAAAATGTAATATTATTTGATGTGATGTCAAAATGAAATCATTTTTACGCTCTCTTGACTTCGTGTGTTTCTTAAGATGCGTCGTAGAAATTTTCACAGATACACGGTTGATTTCCTTTTTTTTTTTAAGATAAGCTTTTCTCATCGACATCCCACTTTGTCTGAAACGTGTTATTCTTTATATTTACACGTGTACCCATCTGCATATTACCGTCACGAGAAATTTTATAATAGCAGATGCAAAGTTGCGTCTCACACCTGTTCTTCTCGTGGCTGGTCTTGAGAACGAGTTGTGAGTTAAGAGATTCCGCGAACGAAGCGTTACGATAACGAGATTGTATCAGGCAAAAAGTTAATACTAGATTATATCAATTTTATTGATGACGCAAAGTAAAGTATCGCATGAACGATTCCAATCGTCGCATTCGTGGCTTCGATCTTTGTAACAAACTCGCGTTTGTTTAATTTCATCACCTTCATCCTGTTCCCACCGAAGATGTCAGATATGACATCTTAGCTCTGTTCCTTTCAGCCGTTGAAAACAAAAAAAGAAAAGATAATCGATTAAAAAGAAGAAGCTTTTTGTTGCAAAATAAATCAATTTATCTTAAATATATCTCTTCTTTGATTTGAGCTTTTTGAGTTTATCTCGGGCTTGAGAGAAACATCGAAAGTGCAAAATCCAAAGATTATTTATCAGTAACCGTTCGAAACTGAAAAAAGGGGGAGGGAGCATAAAATATATAAATATTCTCTGTGCTTCTCTGTGCAAATTAACTGATATTCGGTCATCCCCTTTTTCCACGAATGATTTATCGATCGATCGTCACAAGCGGCATGTCTCCTCGATGCTCTCGGCGATAATGGCAGAAGGGGGTAAATGTCAGAGGTTATAGTGGATCTACATGTTGCAATGGGTGACGTGTCGAAATTAAAATCGAGTGTTGGTAGGACCAGTGAACGGTAGTCCGAATTCTAAGAAGATAAGGACTCTTTTATGCTTCTTTCTTATCTATGTGTACATACGATGTCAAGATGTTCTCGTAAAGGTTCAAGCGATCCTCAACTCTGCCTCCCTAATGTTGTCACAAACGCAGATAAAAATTCTCACGGTGATTAATAAATAAAATTCTTAGAGATATAAAACATACCTTGAAATATAACAATTTCTGAAAAATTTAAACGCACGCTTTTGCTGGAATAATGAAGATACACACAATGCGATATTTTTCTAATTTAATTTAAAGATTTATAATATTTTTTCCGATATTTTTTTTAAATTCTAATTGAGAAATGAATGTTACAATTATAATAACAAAAATATCGTGAAATTATAGAATGTTAGAAATCGTGATTTTTTTAAAAATAGAAAATAATTAGAATTTTAATATAACTTTTTAAACAGTATTACATAAATCGCTTTAGAAAATTTAACTGATTATAATATGTTAGATTTTATCTCAAAGCAGTCAATAATGTCAATCGTGTTACTTATCTGCTATTAATAATTTGTTGCCATTAAAATTGCTCGAATTCTCTAATTTATAAATCGAAATCAAATCGATATCGATTGATTTTTTAGAAAAGTTTGATTTGATATCGACTACATTTTCTATTGATTTTCGAAGAAGATTGTTGATTTTATCAACGTTGCATCGATAAAATGTCGATCTTCTTTCGAAGATTAATAGAAAATCTAGTATAGATATCAAATCAAATGATTCTAAAAATCAATTGACTTTAACTCGACTTGTGAATCCGGATAAATTTATAAAGATCTTATTTTTTCGTATTTTTTTTTAATTATTATATATATATATATATATGTATATATATTCTTTATATTGAATATCTTTGATAAAACATATATTTCGTAATTTCCAAGTTAAATATTTTGGACCGTATATTACACGTACGGATAAATATTATCCAGAAAAAAAAGATTCATTCTTTCTGACACAGCACAAGGATTATACGAGCATGAAGTCTGGATTAGGGTGTGGTGCGGAAAGTCAACCGCTCCCTTTTTCACCCCAGCAAAGGGGAGCCCTTCGGTAGTGAGATAGATTAATTAGCGATGTTTATATTTGACAAGAAAGTGCATGCGTTTATTAACTCCCGGAAAGTTCTTTTTCCGTAATAAATTGAAAGTTGCAGTGAACGAATATCTCGACGTATGCATAAATCAAGCTTATCGAAATAAAACATAATATCATATCTTCCTCAAGTCATTCGATAAAAATATAATTGTTACGCTAGTAAAAAAATTGTAATCCGTTTGAGATGAATGATTTAATTATATATCCTTCCGCTTAATTTTCCTTAATTTGTATTAAATATTAATGTGTATTACATCTTGCACATTTTTAGATAGTCTTTAACATTTTTTTTTATAATAATAAACGATTCATTATTTATTTTTTTTTATGTTGGATATTAATTTAGAAAATAATTATTTTACTATGATAATCTTAATTTATGATGCTAGTAAAATTATATCGTTATTTATCAAAAAATACTTTGAAATGATGATGGTGAGAAAAATTAATTCTTGGTTTTGCACGTTGCAGATGAACTGATTTAATTAACAGATATAGCTTGCTTTGTGCAAAAAATAGGGCTTTATGTGCCGTAAAAATGGAGCAGTTGTGGATCCTTCTTGGAACAGCGCCACAAACTAGGACTATGCAATTTATCATATTCGATGGAAATAGCAAGAAGCTCTCTTATAGACTAAGTAGAAAAAGTTTGATCGCGTTATACTCCAATTTTCGTTTTTAAAAATTGATCGAAAACGAGTGATAAATGAATGACTAAAACTAATTATTATTAAAAATTAAGAGATTCAAGATTAAATAATTTTACGTGTAACGAATGCTATTAATATTTTGATTATTTCCTTTATGATCGTAATATTGATATAATTTAAAAATTACATTAGTATTGCGATCAGTATTGCATAAATGAAATCATAAAACTGAATATTAAAACTTATATAATAAAATTAATGAAATTAATAATGTATAATAATAATAATAATAATAATAATGATATTTTATGAATGGATTGTAAATTCATTCAAAAATAAAATATCTTTATTTTTTTTAATTAACAGCTCAATATTGTATTCAAATAAGAATTATTATTATTTTTGCAATACTTTCTAATTTACATCGAGCATTGATGAACCCAATGGTCCATCTCTTGCTCGAAATCCTTTGCCTCCAAAGTAAGTAAGCTATGTTTTAGCGAAAAACTCAACGCGGATGATGATCGATCTCCATTCGCGGTTAAAGATTAGTCCACCACACCTATCATCGCTTTCCTATTCCTTACCTTCCAAGGCGTCATAAGGTCGGTCTAGGATTTGCATAGGTCTTATTACAGTAGCAATCTATAGATGTGGCGTGGCGGTAGGTAGGTAGGTATGACAACCGCGTCGAGGTACATGCGGAAACACTCGGTTGGGCCACGTATACGAGGGTACTTTGCGTGACATCCTTCGCGGCACCTCAAACCGTTCACCCTCGGTCGATTGTGAAATTAATGACCCGTGATAGTAAATTTTTCGGCGGAGGATGTTTCGTTTTCTCTATTGTATATCAATATGCCTATTGTTCGTCATTGTATCGTTTCTCTGGACTATCTAAAACCGAAAACGAAAATAAAAAATGTTCTTTATTTTATTTAATTATGTACATTGATATAAAATATGTTTTTGATTTTTGTTTTTAAATTTTTCGTAAGATTAAATTATTTTACTTATATTTTAGTATCTTAAAACAGAAATTTAGAAATATCAACAAGATTAATAACTGATACCATATAAATATGTAAAAATTATATCAGTATTATAATCGTAATAAAGTTGTACACTAAAAAATATATGTAGATTTAACATGATATTATGACGAATATTATGACGAATTTTCAACGAAACTCTCTTTCGCATTCAATTTTTAATATTTGCAAATTGTGGAAAGTTTCTGTAATTGATTTTAATTTTAACTAATTCTTGGCATTTTTTGAAAAGATTTAACAGTTAAAATCATGTGAACTTCAAGCTTTATTCTTCAAGTCTTTTAGAACCATTAGGCTGTGTGTAAATCGTGATACTGCAAATTTTTATTCAATTTATAATTTTTGAAGAAAGATTTGAATGGATCATTATATAATTTACGTGGCCTAATGATTTTAATAGATTCAAATTAAAAAATGGATTAAATCTATTCTTGAATTCATAAATAATGGCAGTATAATTTGAATCATGATTTATGTTTAATAATTCCAAAAAATTCGAATTTAAGAAAATATTCCAAAATATAGAATCACTAATCTCCAAAAATACATTTCGCTCGTTCAACCGACATTCATGAAAAAGATTAAGATTCCGTATTTAATGTCTGTTCGAGGAAAACTTACTTCTTAGAGGCATTGTTTCCTTCGAAAAACACGTGTCTAAATCGATCGCAAATATTATCTTTGTATATGATACTGATAAAAAATAGGATAAACGAAAAAAAGGATAGAGAAGGGTGAGCAGGGAAACTCACTCGGAGTCACTCGCAGGTAGGTACGTGCGAAGGGTTGCTTCGGTGAGTTTCATGGATGGGTAAATTCAAGGTTGTAGAGAGACGACTTCTCGAAACACACTAGCCGACCGCCATCTTTGTTTCTCCTGCGTGGTGCGTGGGTGTATCCGAGCGTGGAAGAAGCGGGGATGATGAGGGAGAACTGGACAGAAGGAGGGGAAGTTGACGAAGAGGGAAGAAGGCGCTGCCGTCAGAACAGGGAGAGAAAGAGAGAGAGAAAAATGATAGGGAGGTAAAAAGGGGGACAGGTATGAGACAGCAGGGTTACGAGGACGGGAAGAGGTGAGGAGGGAAAGGGGGCTAGAAGGAGAAAAGGACGAAACGCAGTAATGAATCTGCGGCTATGAGGCAGGAAGGAAGGCGAAAAGTAGAAAAACGCGTAGCGTGATCGTCAGACGGCATCGACGAACGGATGTCGGCAGTGAGAGAGAAAAAATGTAAAACGGAGAGAAAAAGAGAGGGAGAAAGACTCGAACGGAAGGACAGGGGAAGGAATGAGGGAGCTAGAGGAGAAAGAAGGAGCGGAGAGCACGTCCGAGCGAGATAAGAGTGCAAGAAAGAGCGGAGGGTATGTCCGAGTTAATGTGATAAAGGGGCGAGATAGGCGAAGAGGCGAGCGTGAGCGAGATAAAGAGGAGTGCTGGCCTGGTGGAGGGGAACAAGCGGGATGGAGGGGACGTAATGTGGCGGGCGGCGATGGTGGCGGCGGAGGGGGAGGAAAGAGATAAAAAAAGGCTCCGGGAAAGATGAGAGGTGGCCAATGGCGGCGCGATACGACGCCGAGTCGTTGGTCTCTCTCTCCCCACTCTCTTACTCTGCCCAGCTAGCGTAGTTGCTTCAGCGCAGCATCCTATGATTCGTAGGTGGCGGTTCCCAGGCGAGCGAACGGAAATGCGCATGTACGCCCCCGAGCAGACATGACACTGCTCCCTTTTTCCCTCAAGGTTCCCCCGGCGAGGTCCCGCGAGGGTGCAATGCAGATATAGGCGTGGCGTTCTGGTCCTTCGGTTCGTCCCGCGAATCCCTTGAAACTGCAGCGATTACGGGACTCGCCCTTCTCCCTTCAACGATTCGTTCATCCCTTCTGCTGGACTTTCCATATTTTTGTTTATAAGTCACAAGTATTAAGAATTAATAATTACAACTAATTATTGATGGTCTTCTTCAATAATCAATTTTTTAATTTTTTTGAAGCGATGTGTGTATAGCTATATTAGTCTTATATTATCTATTTGTAATTATATTACATAATATTTTGTGTGTTTCCTACTTTCTTAATTTTCGATATCGAATTGAGAAAGATGAAGCACGCAATGTTTCATTAATAGCATGCATAAAATAATTATAAATATAGAATGCATTTTATATATTCTTATACTAAAAAAGTGTATAAAAAACAAATTTAATGACTTTTACAATGGCAGTTTAATACAATTGTTAGAAAAGTTTTGCGTCCGTACATTTATGACGGATTTCAATGTTAACGATTGATTATTTGTTTCTTCTTGCTTCATCTCTTACGCAATAATCCACGTGTAAGATATTCGTGATGTTATCTACATATACATGTTATTCAGTTCGAAGCGCATTTAATTTCATCATTTCATTCCATTTTCGCAAAGTTTTGCATTATTTCTATATTTTTTTTATTACGTAAATTTGTTACGAAGATGTTATTTCGCATGATATTGAATGCGTTTTGATGAGACTTAAGAAAAATATAAAAGTAAAAAGAGAGAGAGAAACGAATATTTCTTGAAAGGTCTAGATCTAAAACTTTATTTAACGTATTCGGATAACTACTTGATTTTGTAATCTTATTGTTTGTATTGTTTAATTACTATACTATTAGATTTGTTCTCTAAATATTTCTCAGATACGTTACCTCGAAGGAATTGTCTCGGTGAAATTTGGTGTGCAGGTCTTGCAATTGGAAATCTTTCCCCCTCGTGCTTTCCATTTCTAACGATCGCAATGTGATGAGAGACTAATCGTTACGACGTTCCGTGAACCAAGAAAACCGATTTCTATTCTTTCGATGCGTTTCTCGTCATCGATTCGAGCGACATTCTCTTAACTATGCGTTCTTATGATATATATATCTGATAGATGATCGTAAAGTTATAATCAAAAAGGATCACGTTTTAATTTTCTAGTCGATATTAAGTCATCTAAATTATTGCAAATTATAAAGTCACTTAAATTATTGCAAAAATAATTGTCTTAATTTTATATACTTAATTACCTTTACATTATACTTATAAATTTTAATTTAGAGATAAGGAAGTTTCTTATAGAGTTTTTAGAGTAAGAATTAGAAAAAATCCCAGTAAGATGACTTTTTGTCTTTCATATAAAAAGAAAGAAACAGTAATAAAAGAAACAAAATAATATGTATTAAAAAAAATGATGTTAAAGTAATTAAAAGTTTAATACAGATATATACGAAAATAATTTTATTGAACTATCAAGATAATTATATGGAACGCTCAAGCGTTCCATATAATTATGATTTTTAGAATCTATAAATTTTTTGCAGCATTACACATCATGCTTGAGTTTTCTACAAAATTATGTTGAGCTAACAAAATTATTTTCAGATCTGTATTTAGCTAAATCTTGAATTCAGCAAAATAATTTTTTTTGTGTATAATATCTAATAAATTCAATAAATGTAAACATGAGATTACATTATGCTTTTTCATAATAATTATTTTAAGATAATATTTGTAAATAATGTATATATATTTAATATCCTTTTCCACTGTAGGTTCATTTTTTTATAGATTTTATGTTCTCTATTGAGGGTCGATATTCTAATTCTTACTTAAGGAACTTTATTTTTTGTGAACATGATATAAGAAAAAATTATAATAACATGTGCGCGCACTTTAGTGGCTGCTCAATTAAAAGCAATTAGGCTTAGCGGCGAGAAGTGAAGAATCATTAACAATCAGGCACGCGTTAAACCGCAGGATAAAGTTGATCGGACTTGTTTCTCCACACTTGACCAGAATGCACGCGCGCACATGATTTACGCGCATGAATAAAGTTCACCTGCCAACAGGTATGTTATATAGATGGCTGTCGAGCAGGTTCATTTGGGATCTCTCGACCACCAGTTATAGTCATTCAATTGACGAACAACCAGTATAATACGTTAATAAAAAGATTTAGTGGTCTCACGAAAGATAAATTATTATAACATTTGATACATTATGATACATAATTATAAAATGTTTATATTTTTTAAACAACGGTTTAGCAATCGTAATAATGACATTAAATTGACAGAGCTGGAACATCAATCCGTAAAAATTTATATTATTGTTCCAATTGAAATTCTAATATACGAATAAACTTATGTTTGTTCTATATGTAATATCGATTGTGAAATAATTATGGAAAACGCGCGAATGCAAAATGTATTGCGTCTTTCAAGTATTAAAGATGTCAGTATTACGTTTACGATCCTAATATTGAAATATACATATATATTTGTGTGTTTTGCATTGTCTTTTTTTAGAGAATATCGTTTATTACAGAATAAACATATATTTGTATATAAAAGGTGGATGATAAAGATTTTCTTATTATGTTATTAATCATCCATCTTAATAATATAATAAAATATAATATATTTTAAATATATTTTTGTGGATTGTATTATTTTAAAGATTTTTCGATTTTATGTAGTTACTGTTGGTTATCTTTTAATAATTTTGAAAATTTTACTTATTTATTAATTTAAAAACAAAGATAGTAATATGACAATTCTTTCTAAAAGAATAATTTCCATTATAAATTTTAGTTTAAATCTAAACACAGATTTGATATAAAACAAAAATCTTATACCTTTTCCTCTTTTATCTTATTTTTATCTTTGTAAATTCTTTCGAAATCTTATATCTTTATCTTTTCGTTTCTTCTGATGTTTATTTATCCTGACATATTTGGCAATTTCTGGATTTTTCTTATCTTATTTTACGTAATTTTGATTGTTCGTAAAAAAAAGAAACAATGATATTTATCTCTCTTTACAGAAATTTACTATTTTTGATATATTCTTTGGATATATAGACTGAGTATGAAACATTTATTCTCCACTATCGAACAGTAAATCGATGTTTTGGAAGATAGCTTATTATTTCTTCGTTCATTCTTTCTGACAGTTCACGGAAACACGCGCATGAGTCATTGTGTTCGAAATTCATCTGTGCTCAAGACTGAAGTATTGTTCTCATAAAATTCTATTGAGAAAATAATTTATGTATAAGTGTCTACGTTGAATCAGAGAAAAATTTATTTTTCTCTATCAAACTCGATTATTAATTAAAAATTAATCGAAACTTTCAAGGTATATACTATAATTTTTCAAAAAAAAATAATACATTAATTTAAAAATATCATTTAAACTTTGTAGGTATTGTAGACTTTTATTATTGTAAATCATGATTTTACAAGAGAATTTGTTACATACAATCTTAATTATTGCATAATTAATTTTTGATTATTTAGAATTTAACGAAACTTTTTTTGTAGGAGCAATAAGTTAAATACTAAAAGCAATTTGTCCCTACTATTATTTAATTATCTTATCACAGTTAATAGTTTCATTCCACTCTATTATATTAGGTATAAATGTTATAACGTTACCGATTTGTATGAAAAGATTCAAAGTCTTCCAAATTAACAAATAAAAGCATCAGGTTGATATCAGAACATACAATGAGATTAATCTTGAGATTAGGAATAGACTGCTCTTATAATCCATCACGTGAACAAACATGATTTTAGACAAAAATTCTTTCAAGAATGAACTTTGAGTGTAAATATTTTTCCTCTTGATAAGGGAATTAAATAATTTAAATTTTAGTTCCTTACCTTGCATTCTAAGCCTGATTGCTAGTTTCTTGAGATGTTCGTTGCGTTGTCCATACGCGTGTAAATAGAGAATGAGGAGACCGTCGAATGCGGTTAGAACGTCGGACGAGAACGTTGATAAGTATTATTGTCTCGGCTCCATCTGCGGTTCGGTCTGGGTATCAGCTTCCGGAATACTTAGTCAGATTTGTGTCCTGTCCTGTCGCTGACACAGTTCCTTACCCAGTACGGTTAAACCGGAGACGTAGCACCGGCGGATCCGGCGGTGGCTCCTGTTTATCCGCGGTTTTAAGGCCGGTGCGCATCAGTTAGCGTGATATATATTCTGACACACATTTTAAATCACTATACCGCGGACGAAATTTTGAATTGTGTCATAAAGGCAGAACTTGACAACCCGAAACGTAACTTTCTC
>Ga0157364_1007092_pt1 | contig 11577 bp, 5 predicted proteins | sample AttsexASBM2_FD_111476 | JGI IMG/M metagenome (GOLD analysis project Ga0157364, IMG submission 111476) | Fungus gardens microbial communities from leaf cutter ant in Ribeirão Preto, State of São Paulo, Brazil - Atta sexdens ASBM2 | ecosystem: Host-associated > Fungi > Mycelium > Unclassified ...
TTAATTTCGTTATCAAAGCGTTATCTGTGATAAAATTAGTTGACAAATTGTGTTAGTTTTCTCCATTCTCTGTGTAGCTAAAATAACTGTGCATTTAAATAACGTTTAGATATGTGTTTTCTTACATTGAGAAAAATAACTATTAAATTTCTAATAAACATTTCTTCGAATAGTCCTAAGCAGAATATTTACGATAAATAAATATGTAGATAAATAAAAAAAAAATATAAAAAAGTGATAAATGAAAAAATAGTTAAATCAAGCTAATGATTCTTGTAATAAATATGTATACATTTAGTAAATATTTCGCTAGGACTAATTAAAGAAATATTTATTAAAATTTAATTAGTAAGTAAATTTTTTCTTGGTATATCTAGTTGTCTATTTAGAAAATGTAGATTTTTCATGTTAAATCATTATTCCAAAACAAATTAATATTATATATGATGCTAGGAAACATTATTTGACATGTAAGCAAAAATTGTCTGTAAAGTACTTTTAAATTTCCTTTCACAATATTAAAATTCTAAACCGGAAAAATATTTATTCTGATTCATATAATCAGAATTCATTTTTTTTTTATATCTCTTGTTGGTACAATTAGAATTTTCTCAATTTTCTCAATTTTCTCAATTAAATTTTTCTCAGTGTATCAAATAATTTTATAAAGACTCAAATTTATAAAACAGCTATTAATTATTTTCTCTTTTTTTTCTCAAACTTTTTTTTATCAAAATCTATATATTTAAATATTTTCATTTCAGGATCTCTTCGAGTCATCAATATTCGTTCCTATTCTTTTTGAGAAGCTACTACTAAAATGCCGTTTTGCGATAGAAGATGAACGATGAGATAATTTCAAAATCCAATGTCGGCAGCAACATTCCTTTGGCCGATGAGGATGCGATCAATGTGGACGGCGACGCTTGTTGTCTGGTCACTTCATGGATCACGTCGAAAGGGTTGACGAACGCCAAGGAGGACACATGTTCACGGAACGTGCAGAGCTTCATGACCTTCCGGGCTTCCGGTTTATCGGCAATTGCTAGGCGGGACTTGCCAATGTCTGACGACGGCAAGATGCTCAATCATCGGCGGGAGTCGTCTCAGCAACGTTACGCGCGTCAATCGTCCGCTTCGAAGACGGACCAAAGCGAAGAGATTGAAGGTACTTCGTCACACTTCGAAAATGCGGTGATAAAATATCAGAAGTCGAAACTACGTCCCAAGCGACAGATCAGCCGAGAGCGTCAGCAGCAGCAACAGAGCAATTACTCGAGCAGCGACGAGAGTGTCGCGAGAAACAAGTCGAAGAGCATCAGTTCGATTGACACTCAATCGGTGAATAATATTCTGGATGAATACGAGGATCTAGACTATCGTAGATCATCGGACCTCAGTGATGTTGGTAATATCAGCGTGACGAATTTTGAGGCAATAATGATGAATCAGCAGAAACGGCAGCAGGTAAAGTCGAAGCAAGTAAAGTCCAGTGCAAAGATTCAAACTAAATCTATTCCGACGAGGGAAAAAATTCAAGCGGTACTAAAGGTGAATCAGCAAACTCAAGTGAGACAGCGTTCGCGGGATAGACAGAAGGACTTTAATAAAGGACATCAACAAGATATCTGTTATGTTTCGCCGCCAGTTGCAATGGACACAATCGAAAGTAGTCGTTCGAAGATGCCTGAGATCTTACTTCGCAAAGGAGAAGTTCAGAAAAGGGTAGACGAATGGTTGAATCAAGCGCATAGCCAAAACTTCCCGGCAACTCCTCGTGAAAAACCTTTGACTAGATCCAATAGTAGCGCCGAAAAGAATCAGCGAAGATATCGTGGTCAAGATTCGCGATCTCGAACAACGACCGACGAAGCGACGGACAGATTGAATGGAGGAACCTCGTCGAGTTATGACGACCTGACTCGCGTGAATCGCAGGTTGGAACGCGTCAGGCCGGAGAAGGTGAACGTCGGAGTGAATACCAGTAAAGGCACGTACAAAGAGTATTTGGCGGTGAGGAGTAAGCAGCAGGATTATGGTTTCAGTGCTCAATCGAATATCGCATCGTCGAAATCTGGTGATTCCAATCCAGCCTCCAGGATCCCTCAGAGAGGACTCCTTGGTTCGAGTTTCAAGTCCAGGCGTGTCGAAGCGAATCTTGAAGAAAAACCTACAGCATCGAGTAGGATTATGAATTTGACGAAGGCGATAAGTGAATCTGATCATAGTAGGACAACTATTAACAGCAATTCGAAGATAATCGAGATGTCTATCGGTACGACGTCGATGGCCACAGCAACGACAACGACATCAATTGTTTCCTACAGAAGGCCGTCCTTGAAGCGTTCTGGAAACGGAATGGATGAAAACTGTGCAGCGGCGGCTGCTGCGCACTCGCTTGCTAAGGAGGAGATGGACCCGTCGTGCGAGCCGGGCCCCACGAAGGGCCTACCATTGCTTGGAGGCAGCTTTAGTGACCAAGGCGAACCGATCTCACCAAATAAGGACGGAGAAAGTAGGCGGCCGGCTGCTACGGCAAGCAGGCTGACGCCGCAACCCGGCGCTGCCGATAAAACTGTCGAGGCGACTTGTAGATCGACGGAAGTGTCGGCGAGATGCGCTGCAAACTATTCACGAGGTAGCTCGAGGATCGCTTCGTCGGCGGAATCTGACCGCGTCGTGATCGAATCGCCGCGACGCCGACTTCAGTTTTGCAGCGACGTCCGAAGAGAGCCTAGATCGATTGATCAAACGCGACACGAACAACCGATTTATGGCTCAGCTGTTAGTGCTCGTGTTAGAGCTCTTCAAGGTCAAGTGGAGTCACGTACTCCGCGAAACAGGTGTCAACAGGTCGCAGGAGCATCGATGGAGACTAAAAGATCATTGATCTTACCGCGCAAGGATCTTGGTGTACCTTCACAAGATGCAGGATCACAAGATCAAGCGAATATGTCAATTAGCACACCTTCATCCAGTTTCAAGCCAAACAATCGAGTTTATACCACGATCAATGATTCACAGCAGAATGAGCAGAATGCTGGAAGATCCAAGATTGCTGTCTGCGAAAACGTTCCGTCCATCAGAATCATGCGTTATGCTTCTCCCGATCACGTGGAGAGGATTTATGAACGTAGCCTGCAACCACAAGTAATCCACGCAGATGACTTTGAATCAATTCTTCGACCTTCTCTGCAAACATCACCTTATGGTGAAAAAGTCGGCGTTTCTAAAGATCGAGAATCAACTGTCAAAGAAATGTCATTGACGCTCAAGGACGAGACGTTCGACAAAACTGGCGAATTGCGACACGAACATCTAGAAACAATTGAGGAAGACGATCGAAAGAGCGAAAACTTAGTCTGTAGGTACCCGGAAATCGGATTGAAGCAGTGTCTGAAGATGCAGAAGAGTTTACCAAACGGCAAATCGAAAGAATCGGATAAGAGAAAGGAAAATCCAATTTATGTTAAGTGGAATCCAGAGCAGCAGGTTGTTTTTAATGAATCCACGAGAACTTTTGCCACTTTCCAATCGGGGTCATCTTGTCAGGATGACGTTAAATCAAATATCAGGTCTCAATCTCCAGAGATGAAAGAATCCAGAGGTCAGGAAGAGATTAGACAAGATCCAGACGAGTCGACAATCCTCCAAGATCTCGTGGGCGTTTACGAGGACGCTTCGCGAGAAGATCAAAACCAACTGACGATTCATTCGCGAGAGAATAGCAATTTGTCAACCGCTACAATTCCTGTCGATGAAATAGAGAGTCAGAAAGACTCGAGGAAGGCTGAGGAAGAACTTTCTCGAAATAAACTTCAGTTTGATGAAAAGTTGCAAGAATGTGTTGAAGAAATGACAAAAAATAATGACGAACGTGGTGCAGTGGTCAACGAAGTTCTCGTTAAGAACCTACAATTTGAACAAGATCTGCCGGAAAATTCCGTCGAGCAAACGAAATCGGATCATATGGTACAGCAGGTGAATTTTCACAATATCTTGTGCGACGATTATGAAAACGAGAAGTTGAAGAATAAGAAGATGTATATGACAAAGGAAGAAATGGAACATCAAAGGCTTATAGATATGTTGAAGAAAGGAAACTTCGAGACGCTGAAGACGGTGAGTGACATTATAATTTTTTTATATTAGGCTAGTAAATTACGATTTTCGATAGATTTCGAAGATCGATTAGATCTCGCTATGAAAAAAATATGAATCTGATATAATGTGAATAAAACAATCTCTTTGATGAACCATCAACGAAATAAGTAAATGCTAATTTATCAATTGATGATTTATTCAATGGTATGTTATATATTACCATCTTGATGTTAATAAATGTCAGTATTAATAATAGAGAATGAATTAATTCATTTCCAGCATTTAAGGAAATTGTTAACAATTATGATTTATTTATATATATTGTTCTTCCTTTTCTTCTTCAATTCTGGAAAAGATATTTTCTTTAAATAGAAATATCTCTATCAAAAATTTGAAAAGACATAACACAAACACACTGTATTAAACTTGGAAAAAAATATGAAATAAAAATATAAAAAAATATAAAGTAAAAATATTTTTTAAAATATTTAAAAAAATATTTTTTATCAATATGTATGTATATATATTATTAAAATAGTAATATTTATTTAATACATCTTAAAATAATTGATAAAATATTTTATAAGTTTATTACTTCATTAACTGTCATCTCTTAAATTGTCGTGTAATCGACTTAACAAATTAACTGTGTGATATGACTGACACTTACCCATTTTAAAGATTCACATTGGTCGGAAAAAAGCGAGATTGTCCGCGGTCGAAATTCAATCTCGGTGAATTGACACACGATGCATTGGTATCGTATTGATTGTTTTCACCGCCACAAACTCTCTCTCGTTTTAATCGCGATAAAACTCGCCGACAAGATATGCCTGACAGTAACCCAATAATTACATACGTGCTGCTACACTATAACCTGTGCGATGAATCCGGCATTCTCGGTAATTACATGTTCTGTGTATAATCGCGGTTGTTCGTTTCATTCGACTCTTTATTTCAACCTAGTAACAAATATATACTAAATTGCCATTAACAACGACTAAAATGTTTACGTATCATCGCGTTATCAATGAATGGACAATTATTTAACAACGCGAATTCTAACTTCCTGAATCGTGGCAGCGTGAACAAAATTAATCGAGCTAATTATAATATAATATAATAGAATAAATATGAAATTATAATATTGTGCAGAATCAAAATTAATAATAATTACAAAATTATTGAAAAATGATAATTGGTTGTTTATAAGCTACTGTTTATAATCATTTATAATCACAGTGCTATATTTCTAAAAATTATGAATTAGAATTATCTCTAATAATGTTTAAGATTAATTGATCCTAAATAATCATGAACGTATAAAAATACTAAACTAAATACTATATACTCTGTACACATCTTAAAAATAAATATTATGATAATATTTAATTCCAGTCCACAATTTTATCACACTAGCGCGCTTTATCTCAGCTTGTTTAATTATTCTTCTTATATTTATAGAATAGACTTATCAAGATATACAATAGGTTTATTAAGATCATTATTAAGTTTATATAAGCTGTTTACAAAGATCAAAAGTAATTTTGCATCGCATTATACATCTTATTATATGAGTTAAAAAATCGGATCGCTGTTAAAGCTGAATTATTGTATGTGTAATTTTTGTATGTGTAAAAGCATCGCCGGAATAAACTGTAATCACATGCTTCTTAGTAATGTATGTAGTTGTCTCAAAAGAGGGTTGTGACGTAATGTAATTATCAAGTTTCTGCGTTGTGGTCGCCGTAAACGTGATGTAATGGGGTTTGCGCACGTGTCTCAGTATATCAAATTCTCCCAGAGGGAGTGATATTTCATTCCCGGCGGAATATAGGGTGCAGAAGGATAATTCGCAGGTCCCGAAATAGGGATACGTGAAAAGCACAAATATTTCATCATCGATAGCCAATATTTTGGTATTGGTGACGCGTTACTTCATCACGATGTCTGTTCGCTCAGTCGATAATCCAAAAAATTTTATATTCGATTTTTCTTCGATTGAGTTAGAATTTGCATAACTCTCATGACAGTCTCAATCTCAATTCAATAAAGTAAGTTATGTGATAAATAAATGTTTGATTGTTTGAAAATAATTCTATCGTTATTCTATAAAATATTATAACTATTTATAATTATAATAATCTGGACAATCCTAAAAATATACATAATTCATAGATTACATTGCTTGAAATCATCTAAAATTTCTATATATACTTAAAATGAAATAATAGATGTAGATTTGGATGTTATTGAGAGAAAACAAAAATTCCGAATGCAAAAAGTGAACGTAACAGTCCTACAATGATATTTTAAACTTAGACACCTCTTAATTATAATAACACGTATTTATTTCATATAGTATGTAATTTTAAGGCTTGTATTTCAAGATTTAGAATAATTTTTTATTAAAAATATTATTTGAATAAAATCACTTCTTGTGTATAAATCTCTGATAATCTTTTTTCGAGACCACTATTGCTTCTATTATCACAATTCTATTATCACTGTTCTATTATCTATTATTCTATTGTCACTGTTTTTCATCAAGGTTTGCAAGATATCGTTTGATTGAAGAAGAATTAGAACTACATTTTATGATGCTTCTTTATTCACAACATATATAATTATTGTCTATTAGAATTCTCACTGTGAAATTCACTAATTATAATATATATTCGATACTGTAACGTTTGCTGTTTACTTATCGAATAGTCGCTCTCAATGAAATATATATACTTATGTATTTCAGAACGAAATTGCGAAATGTTAGAAAAGGCTCACTGCAAAGAAGGGCCCAGTATTTTTAGACTAAAATAAATCTTAGCTATTAGAAATTGTATATTATTTGTATATATAACAATTGCATCACATAAAATACGTTCTGAAAACAAATAATTTATTTTGTCAAATTACTAAGAAAATACTAAGGAATATTGGCATTCGGATATAAGTATTGGGATGTCCGGAAAGTTCATGCCGCAAAAGATTTAAATTTAAGAAATAAATGAAATTAAAAATTTAAATCTTCTGCGTTTCAATTTTCCTTCAAAATCGGCACGAACTTTCCGGACAACCCAATACTTATATCCGAATGCCAACATTCCTTAGTATTTCCTTAGTAATTTGACAAAATAAATTCTGGATAACCCAATATATAAATTGTACTTTTTTTTTCTACACTGATATAATTCAATGATATTGTACTTCATTAAAATATTAATTGTAATCGTTTATAAATTTAGAATTGTATAATCCTTTACAATTAATTTTAGAATTGTATAATCCTTTACATAATTCTCAAAAAATTTTTTTATAGTGATACTTGCGCTTAAAATATTTTTCATGTTCAATTAATACAGGATTTCACTGAGATATTTAAAATGTAATGAAAAATAGGTTTATGTCTCCAAAAATCCACGAAAAAAATATTTTCAAATCGCACACAGAAGTATATCCTGTTAATATGGACTAGCCTAGACAATGGACTAGTTAATATGGATTAAACTTAACACAAACATTGTTCTTGTTTGGGAAGTACTGCATGAAATGTTGCGCACATATAACGATGCAGCTTGTACTCGTATCTCAAATGGAGGGACTCGTAAACATACGAAGGGTAAAAGCGAATGGTAAAAGCTCGCGTAAGGTACATGAAGTAAAGATTCAAATAATTAGCGTGAGCGAGTAGAGACAGCAGAAACTCATCCAACGAGAACAAGCTTGAACGTTGCTGCACTTGAAAGTGCACGAAGGAATCTTCCGACTAGTATAAGAAATAAGAGTGACCGTGGTGGATCGAGGATCAGAGGACGAAAATCCGAGAGAGCAAAGGAGAAAGCGTACGATTTATGATTCAACCCAGCTGGGAACCAAGCATAAGGTATGCGGTTCATAGTATGCTTTAACGCGCAAGAAAGATGCAATAAATTGTTCAACGTGTGCAAGTACGTCTCGAATAGCCGGGGGTAAATGCGAGACTCGCCCTTAACGAGATTCAGTCGTCCGGTGATCTTCCTTTCTCTATACAAAGTTGACCTTCAAGAACGTAATAAACTCATTTTCTTCTGTCTGCGGTCAGCATGAACATGCAAATTGTGATCTAACACGTTTTTCAGATATCGATGATAAAAAATCAATTTCTTTGCTACGAGCAAAAAAATGCGAGCAAAAATGCAATTTCGTACTTATTGTATATTAAAAATAATAAGTGTAATTTTACGTTTGTCAGACATTGTCTACCTGTGAATAAATAAGAGTCTGTGAAAATTTAAACCTTCCTATTCTAAACTTTCCTATTCTTAACTTCCCTCTTAATTAATGTATCCTTAATAGATTAGATCATTATGCAAATTTCTTCTTTGAAAAGCTAGCATCAAATATCAATAATATTAGTTAAGTTATAATATTTATTGTGTATAGGGGGGGGGGCATGTGTGAAGTAAGACAACTTGATCGTGGGGGGAAGGGGAGTGGGGGAGGGCAAAAAATTTCCAAAATTTATTTAATCTTCATATTAAAATCTCTTTATAACCGTACAAAATGATGAGCAAAATTATAAATATTTTATAAATATTTATAGTTTAACTTGAAACAAACTTAAACTCATAAAACAAAATTACTTAATGAAAAAATTTAATAAATTTAATCTCGTAGAGCAAACGTTGAACTCCGAATTTTATTTTTTTTTAATGAACTCATCCATAAGTGCATTAATATCTAAAATTTCATCAATTTCGGAGTGCACATGCAATATAGCTAAATTAAATATTATCGAATATACGAATATGAACGAATATGAAAGATTACTAATCACTAAGTGTGCACGAAAAACTATAGACTAACGCTCTTCGCGGAGAAAAATACGAACTACAAAAGAGAACTGCGTGAATATTTTATTATCGGCCGTGCTCGGTTCGCTCAGTGTGTGTAATTGAAATTTTGATTGAAATAAAAGTTCCAAAAAAATTTAATTCAACACTATTTTTAGTTTAACACGTTATTTTCAAATTGTTTATAAAGAATTTTTCATATATAAAATTCTACACATAAAAAATTCTGATATGTGGAATTCTACATATAAAAAATTCTGATATGTGGAATACTCCACAAAAATCGCCATCTATGATTGTATTTTTTAAATACACTTAAATATGGATATGTAAAAATATATGTAAAAATCACTTAATTTTTGTAACTATAAAAATAATGAAAATTATATAAGACATAAACGACTCATCGTGTGAAACAAATGTATTTAGTTGCGGTCAAATTTATGTTGCATTTTCTCGAGTAACATCTTTAGATGGATTGTATTTGATTAATTATGATCCCTCATCTATAATAGCGAATAATAGTGAAGAAGCAAATATTGAATACAATTGGCTAAAACGACTACATAAACCAGAAGCACAAACTATATTACTATTAAAAGAGCATTATCATAAAATTAAAGATATGCCATGAAAATAATAGCTTCCGTTCAATAGTCAGATCAAAAAATTTAATGAAGCTACTGCTTCTTGGATTATACGTGAGTTTCAAAATACTGACAAAATTTCTCCGGGAGTCGCTACCGGGCTATGCTAATGCTACATTACATTAATGTTTATTTCAATGTAATATTTAAATATTATTAGAAAACAATTATTTAATTTTGATAAACTAAATATTTTAAGTATATTAGTGCATCGATATGAAAACGGAATATTTAATTTGAATACCTACGCAGTACGAGAACATCTAGGAAAGAATTTTTCGATTGGTACTGAACAAGATGCATTTGATTTTCTTGTAGCTTTTTGTATTAAATATGATTTTATAAAAAAATTAGTTGAGCATCAAATTATTTCTACTTGTCCATGTATAATGTCCATGTATGTGGTAATACAAAAGTTACTATTAATAATAATTTTATTCTCTCAATTTTTGTTAACAATTCAAACAAGAAAAGTTTCAATCTTAACGACTTACTAAATACTTCATTTTCATATTGGATTAAATTAAATGACAAATTATTATTATGTGAATGTTGTGAAGGAAATGATACGTTATTTAAAAACGAAATAACATTGACAAAACAGATAATTATTATTCATTTAATTTCATTTTCAAAATGAAACATTAGTAAAGGTAGCATAAAAAATTAATTTATGTGCTCTTCCAACAAGTAAAATATAATATAGGACAGTTGTATAAAGTTATGAATGCTATATTTCATTATGGTTCATGTATCGAAAACGATCATTTTATAAATATGTATAGGGAAGATTCATCTTGGGAAGATTCGCGAATTTGCTCGCACATATGAACACACTCATCATCTCATTATATTTTGAGATCTAGCAGCCAAGTTTTCTTACATAAAAAATTTTGTTATTTTAATAAAATTTTCTCATTTTATAATGCTTCGTCTTTAATTTTTTGAGATTAAATGTTATATAGATTAATGTTATATTTGCAAATATAAAAGACTTTTGAATAGAAAGATAAAGGTACGTATCACTTTTTCTCATTAATTAAATGTTATAAAATATATATTGTAATAAAATATATATTTCTTTTTGCAATTGACGCAATTTAAAAATTGTATTTCATTTTTTTTATTATTTACGTTTTTTTTAGTTTGTTTAACAATTTTTTATAATTATATAAAACACAAACGATTCATCGTGTGAAGCAAAGGATTGGAGAATCGTCGTGTATACTAAGTGTATACTAGTTAATTTAAATATTCTCATAAGATGATAATAGAATTTTACATATACATATATGTAAAATAGAAAAATAATTAACCGGTTTTTATTTGTTACTCAATCAATTTTTTTCTCGCTATTATCTCGATGTACCAACTCTGAATGTGACATGCAAGATGACGCAATTCCTGCAATCGTCGTTATATGCGACGAAACGTATCGCCGTAGCGCATACATCAACGATTTATCGTTCAATCTAGCCTTCTCAAAAGTTTATCGTGCCCGTGAAAAAGGCGTTTTGACGGATCGCGATTCACTAGTTTGAATCAGTCATAAAGCTGACATTCACTCGTGAATGTTAATGGAACAGGTTAATATGATGGTTTATCCTGATTCAACGCGAATGCAGACAAATTCTTTCGCTCTACCTCTCGAGCTTCGATTAAGTCAAATTCAAACGCGCTGTCAACTACAGTTTTCCAGACAGGGATTTAAGGCATTCGATTATTCGCTCGGTCGACAATTCAAATTTCTACATTCGATTTCTCCTCATCCGAATTGGAATTTACATTTCGTAACTCTCGATAGTTTTGAAATCTCAAAACATTCGAGAACAATGGCTGATGCAATAATAATTGTTTAATGAAATTATTCGTGACTGTAAAATACATTATTATCTATTTATTAATAAAAAATGTCTTACTTTTATACATTTTTCTGCATTTGACTAATATCTGTTAATAAGAGCCTTTGAATTTTATTCGCGATAAAGATCGAA
>Ga0157364_1007093_pt1 | contig 11576 bp, 4 predicted proteins | sample AttsexASBM2_FD_111476 | JGI IMG/M metagenome (GOLD analysis project Ga0157364, IMG submission 111476) | Fungus gardens microbial communities from leaf cutter ant in Ribeirão Preto, State of São Paulo, Brazil - Atta sexdens ASBM2 | ecosystem: Host-associated > Fungi > Mycelium > Unclassified ...
GCGAACATTTTTCATTTCGATTGTTCGAATTTAATTTTTGAGAAGCTAGCTAATTAAAAATTAAATTGTATGATGTAATAAAATGCTGTTCTATTTTAAAAGCACTATTTCTTTTCTATAAAAGAATAGTATTGAAACGTATATGTTTATTAATTCAGATAAATCAATATATTTATATAGATGATCCCCAGATGATCCCCAGATGAATAATAAATTCCAACGCGTTTATACACGCAATCACTATGATTCTCTATACATAATAAATATGATGAAAACTACTATTATGATTCTTCACGAAAGGCTTAACGGTTGGCACAATATATTATACAATGTATCGTACAGGCTACATTAATATGATATATTATTAGACTGACATATTTATATATTTATGTATATTGTCCTTTATTTGTAAACATATTAAGAATCTGTTTTTTATTTCAATTCTTTTTATTTAAAACTTTTTATTTAAAATTCCTACAATATTAAATAATGCAGCACATTGTCGGCAATTTGTGCAATAGTTCTTGTAATAACTTGGTAAGGACTGCCAATTAACGGAAAACTAATTTTAAGTATATAGGAACATAAAACTAAGTAGGAATCTTAAAGAGGATACCTACTTTCAGCTAATTGTCTCTTATTATTAGATACTATACAAGAACCGTGCTGGTTCAATTGTGTATGGCTAACTGGAGCCACTTTTTATTCCGCAAAATGACTTGACAAAATAATTCAATTACGGGAATTATTGTTACAATCGTACGATATATTCATTTCTGCTATTTTTTTTTCTCTCTCGCATCGCGACCCGCATCACGAGATTGTTCCCACGGTACGTCGACGACACGCAACTTATGTCGATTTCCCTGGGAACGCGATTGACTACACTCTATTCGCGTTCTACTCAGGGACAAGAGAAGGCGCCAGTGAAACTGGAATAAGAGCGTGAAAATATTTAATCTCGATGATTGCTATGGGTTTAATCGCAGTCAATTGCTCATACAGAATAATAGTGAAAATATTTGTAGAAATCTTAAGTAATGTCTATACCCTTACTTAAAAATTGAATACTGATCAATTCAATACTAAAAGGCAGTAATTAATTATTTAATTTGAATATTAAAAGCACTGTTGCTCAGTGATCTTTTATATATATAATATTTTTATATATAATATTTTAAATAAGCAATAAATTATTTATTTGAAATATCCTTTAATATTAAATTGGCCAATATTAGATTTCTTTAAGTATATATATAAGTAAGTACATTATGCGCAATATTTTTAAATTTTGAATTATATCTCTATAATAGAATCTAATTATTACTTTATTTCATTTTCTGCTTACATTTTTTACTTTTTATTATTACTAGAATTATATTCGTTGCTTTTTCTTATTTCGCTTTATTTGCAATTTTTTCGAATTAAAATTTGGCGATTTTTAATAAATAAATATTATTTAAATAATAAGTAAGAAAAAAATTAAAAATACTATTTGTGTGTTAATGTACAATTCTTGCTTATTATTATTAGTAAGTATTTTTTAATATCATACAGTGATTATTTTACATGATGACAAAACTAAATTAAAAGCATTTTCATTATAACAAATTATACTCGAAGAAAACTATTGTCATACAGAATTGAAATGTATAATTTTATCGCATCGTCAATCAACATAATTTATTAAAAAATAATTTGTTGATAAAAAATTACTGAAAGTTTCTTTAACGATGTTCCTAATAAGGATGCTCTTTCATAACATTGCTTTAACGATGAATCCTTATAATGTCATTACATATGTGCAGTGAAAATTTTCACTATAATGATTTCTCATATGCGATGAACACATAGGTGAAAGCTTCTTATAGTAGCTGTTTGTAGTGTAAAGGTTAAAAATTATAATTGCCAATTCTCTCTCTCTTACTTTTCTATATGAGTGACACTTTAAAGTATAAAATTTAAAATCAAATTTATAATTGTCAATCTCTCTCCTTTATCTTTTTTTTTTTTTTTAAAGTAACACTTTAGAATATAATATCTATAATCGTTCCGTAAATGATTAATTCATTTAAGGGAAGCTACAATTTCGCGTTGAACGTAACGGAAACCAATGGATAATCACGTGTAAATGAGAGAGGGGACAAGGGAGACGCAGATCGTAATCCTTACCTCGTTCCACGCGAACCCCATGAAGCGCACGTTGATGTTGAGAATTCATATAACGGGCGTGAAAGGGGGAGTATCGGGATCGTCGGTATACGCCGGTATACCTGGTAAACGATACACAGAGAGATTCTGCAAATCCCTCGATCGTGTGTCACACCCGAGGCACGCACGGAAAAGTGGTGGCGGACACGTCGCGTCGGAAGAATGGTGCGCGCACGGCCGACGTCTAGACCAGACTGAAGCGAGCCACCTCCGATAATCGCGGGGGCCTTCTACGCTACCTGTGTACGGAGTTGCGAGCGCGGACCCGTTCCTCTCTTCCATTCCATTCGGAAAGTTACAGGCGTATCTACGGTTTGCTGACCTGGCAGGAACTTAAGCCCGAGACACAATGAAACGTAAGATTAGGATCATAACTGCTCCCTCTTTCCTCTCCTCCCTCCCACCTTCCTCGTCAAAGGGTGTGACGCGAGACAATGCGCTCGTGTGTCATCTTCATGTCACACTCTCGTACCTGTGTGATTTGGACAATTTGCTAATTTAGCGTTTAATTAAGACAGAATTTTCTTGGAAAGAAAGAAAGAATGAATGAATTTTTGTTATCGGTAGCTTTCATTATTATTCTTGATATTAAAAGAAATAACACTTAAACAGCTTTCCAATAAGGGTTGTTAGGTCGTGTGTGTTTCTCTTCGCGAAAGGAGAGTGTTTCTTAAAGAGAGAGTATATATTAGATTTGAGATTGAGATTGGAAATTGAGAAGTCTCGAGATGAAGAGAATGAAACATTTCTCCTGTTTCCATTTCTTCTTGTTAGATCAGAGTTCACGAAACCGTTGCCAAAGAAAAGAAAGCTTTTTTATCGCTTTTACCGCTTTTACTGTAGATCTCGCGCTACCGTTAGCTAGCTCGATTAAGCGGCGATAAGACGGGAAAGGGTGTCAATTATATTGTGCGGCGCATAACTACAACCTTTTAGCTGCGACCGCTCGCTCGCATGGCCTTTAAGTTCCTTTAAGATGACGAAGACGCGTATAATACACAATGCACGGACCGCGCGGGTCGTCTTGCGATGTGACCCGGTACGTTGACCCGGTGATATCACGATATCCGAGTACCTTCGGCTAAAAGCGAACCATCAAGATATGAAATATCCCTTGGATTCAGCGATTCGTAATGGATTCGTTGAATCATTAAACGCTTCGACGAAAGTGAAGACCGCTGTCCGAAAAGTAGCGACTAACTCTTGTCAGCGCATCTTTCTTGGAGCATGTCCAAATATCTAAGATGCTTAAACGGTGCGGTATCGTTTTAAACGCACTTCGGTATCGCTGCACATAATGGTTCATTAACCCTCCATCGCATCAGCGAGTCATCATACTTTATAGCTTTGCGTTTAATGACGTAATTCTAATGACTAATGACTTCTTTTAGTACTTCTCTGACAAAGAAAAAAAGTAAATAGGACACAGAGTAACTTCTGGTTTATAAGATATTCTTTAAAAATGATATTTAACACAAGTACTGTTATTATGACAGATGGCAGTTTTAAGAAATCAAGTATATACTGAGTCGCTGATTTTAACTCTGAACGAATCGAGTGTCCATATCAAAGATTTCTAGGAACTTGATGCTGTATAAACTTACATCGGAAGTCACACGATATGATAATCGCGTGCACCGGTCCTCAGGGTGAACCGTTGGATTGTTCACACGACGGTTCTTTACCGTCGCGCATATCTGAGAACGAATGAAATAAGGAAGAATTCAGAGTGAGATATCTGACAAGAATGAAACAAAAGAGACTATTGATATTTATTTCGTTCGTGATAAACGATCAAACAGATGTAAATGTGCTGTAAGTAATTCAATATTTAAAGTGAATATTATTAGATTGAAAGTATTGAAAATATAAATATTATCTTATTTATAATGTTTCTGGACTTTTTTTCAAAAGTTTCAAGTAGTAGAATCGTTAAAAAAATTTCTATGAATAAATACATGTAATATACAATAGAATGTTCTATATATAGGTCATGTTTTAACTCTGTGATCAAATTGGAATTAACTTTTACTAAAATGTGGAAAGTCTATAAATAGTGAAAACAGAATAATTATAAGCGATTGAAAACAAGAGGCTTTTAAAAAGATAAGTTTATAAATTCGATTTATAAAGTTTATAAATTTCATTAATAAATGTATTTAATGTTCTTGACAATGTTTCTTCCAAAATTGATGTATCTTTTTCATCACAAAAATATTATGATATTAACAGTAATGAATTAAATTAATAATTAATAAAAGATTTTGACAAATTTTAAATATATAAATGCCAATCTTATTTAATTTTACAAAATATTATTCAACTTGATATTTATAACATTTAATTTTAATTAAATGAATATTAGATAAAATTTCGATTTGAAATCAACTTATGACACTTAATTTTGAATTAAAATCTTAAAATATAATATGCATTTATTACAATTTATTTAAACAAAAAACTAATTTTCAACAAAACTAATATCATACACATAATTTATCTAAGTAGCTATTATTTTGAAGGCTTTGCATTATACTTGTACTAAATTAGAAATAAAGATCGAGATTGAGATCGAGATTGAGATTAAATTTAACCAATCAGAAAAAAGAAAACCAATATCAATGGACCTTTCTTTGATTGATCAAATTCGATCTCAGTTTCTAGTCTGATACGAACGTTAGAGATCCTGATATTTTAAAATACCAGGTTTTACGTATCGTATTCGCGATATATCCCACGGAAGCGGAAACACGATAGATAAATGCAAATACTCACCATCTCTTGTTCCGCCGGCGCCAACTTTCGACGTTTCAAGAGCTTCGACAGCTTCTCAATCTCTCGGCTCTTGCCACGCAGCTCATCCATCTGCAAAAATCCGCAAAACTCGTTTGAATGCGGCGGATCTCTCGCGCGTGGACACGTATGGCGAAAGTTGCAATGAGAAAAATTAACATCGCCAGCGATCGCGACGAAGAATGGGATACACAGCGATGACGAAGGGGAGGGGCAGCGATCGGTCCCTTTCGTACCGCTTTCGAGCTCTCACCTCGTCCCACCGCGTTCAGTCAGGCTTGTCAGGCCCCGGGGGCCTTTTTGCCTTCACCTTGTCTGTACAGGTGTGGGATGAGAGAAACGCCGCGTTATCCATCGATGTCTCTAAGCATTCACGGTGTTCGCACGTACGAGCGCGTGCTTTTTGTTCCGGTTGCACACGATAGCAATACATGATTTCTGAGAACGATGAATCATCTGGCGACCGGAAGTCTTAAATCAATTATTACCATGATCGGATTACGATCGGAACGTGACGGCCGTATACATAAACGAGCGCCGCGTCGGTTGATAATCCCTCGAACGGCATTTTCGTTTCAAAACAATGAAACCTACAATTGAATTCATTCAATTCTTAGCGTTAAAATACTCGATTCACTTTAAATATTTTAAATTTGATTTAAAAATCCAAAAGAATCTATTTTACCTTCTTATAATTACCATTTTAAATAGATGATTAGTTATTATTAAAATTATCCCATGAATTTGATGCTCAAATTAATTTTCATTAGGCTTCCATTAAATAAATGAGATTCATAATTCTTCATTTTTGGCCCCATATGCCAAAATCGACTCAGTTTCCTTTCATTATCTCCGATATTTGGCTACTTGCCAAGAATCAGGTCGCGATCGTATTAGTCTACGCTGGCAATGCGGTAGACAACATTACTGCACGATTTCAACCGCAATGTAGTGGCATGCTAGGAAGCGGGAAGTACCTCCCCGAGTTACACGGCGTACCGATAGGAATAAATATATTAGAATTAAATATAGCGTCTGATGCGGACGCGGTAACGCGGTAGAAATTAGACATAGCTTGAAATAAATCGTTGGATGCAAGTTTTCATTCATTATACATATAACTGTCGCATTACTTTACAAATGAAACTAAAACAAAATTAATCCTTCGTGATTAGAGAAAGAAATCATTAAAATATTTTTTTTATTTTGATATGTTTGAAATAACAGAATAAAAAAAAAACAAAAAAATTCACTCTCGTAAAAATTCACAATTTTTTATAGCGATTTGTCGAATTATTTACTTATATCAACATCGAAAGGATTAAATTAAAAAATCAGTTATTTAAACTAATATTTCGAGAAGATACATAATTTTCCATATTTATTGCACGTACGATTTGCCCTATAATTTGCAAATTGTTGAATCACATCCGAAATTCCGGGACAAGAATGTATAGCGTGGGAAACGCGCGATCATTTTGAGTAATCGCACAGCATGGGGCATTCTTTTTCGTCGATGCCTATGGCAAACTGTTCGCCATGTTGGTAAAACTTTTGTCCGAATAAGCGTCAGACCGGACTGTTGCATTTTGGACAAACTCTTTTCTAGTGCAGACCAATACCGCAGGGCATAATTTTTTAATAAGCATCTTCGAAGAGTCTCGTGCTGACGCTAGCGCTCTCGTATTCGTGAAGGAGGATATTTTTACGTGCCCGACTGGTGAATCGCCCTCAGAACGATATTATTCGCTATTCTTGCTTCGAGCGACGTCACGGCCGTATAATTATTAAGAGCTATTAAGCCATTTATTGATACTTTCGATATCTAAATTATTTACCATTTTTATAGCTTCGCTGCGAAGTGATTTTCGCAATGCGGAAAGTTCAGCTTCGTGATTTTCCCGTTGAGCTCGTATCTCAGCGATGCGAGTTTTCTCGGCATTTAAAGCGATCTAAATGTAAAAATATCTCTTATAAGTGAGAACTATATCATAAAAAGAATGACGTTTATTGTGAACGTAATAAATCAATGATAAACTTGTTAAAATAAATCAGAAATAAATAGAAATATATATCGGAAATATATAATGTAATTGTAAATATATATATATATATATATATATATATATATAACGTGATTGTAATTATTAAAATAATCAATATTTAGCATTAAAGTTAATCACTTAATCTAAGTTAATTTCAAGTCCTTCTAAAGTTTAAATCCTGCAAATTTAAAAGATTAAAGGATTGGCTCTTACACGCAATTTCTCTTCGAGTTTCTCGTTTTCTGCACGTAAATTTCGTATTTCCACTTCCAGACGGCGCGCATCACCGTAGGAAGAAGTATTATTGGTACTGCGAGTAGTGCTCGCTTGTGATTTCACCAATTGTTCGAGTCTTCGTATCGTGCCCTCAGCTTCAACTAAGCGTTTTCTGAGGGTTGATAATTCACGCTTGTGACTCTCGTCTTTCACGGGATCCGATTTGAATGGCGGCGACGGTGACGGCGATGGCGACGCAGATTGAACGATTCTGACAGAAAATATTACCTTCGGTACTTTTTTTAATAACACCAATTATTTGACAGTCTTCAAATTCAAGTTCAAAAATTACAAATGAATTTTTAGACTACTATGAATTTTTAGACTTGAGAACCGAAATTGTTAGAGAGAAATAAAAAAGATTGAGTCATATAAGCTTCACACTGAGAAAAAAATATAGTTAATTTTAATAAATATTTAGTTGGCAGTATTCAACTAAATATTTATTAAAATTGACTATATTTTTTTTCAGTGCAGGAAAAAATATTTATATTTTACCTGGTTTTTAATTCGGTTATGATTGATTGATATTTGGCAGCCTCAGCAAATCTGGCTTCTCTGAGAGCAGTTTCAAACTCTCTCTTGGCAATTTTTGCAGCCCTTCGTTCTTCATGTAATTCGGTTCGCACGTTCGCCAGATCCTCGCGTAACCTTCGCGCACCTTCCTCAAGCCATTGTATCGTTTTCCTTAATCTAGTCGCATCATTTTGTCTCACGCCTGTTTCGCAAGATTGTGACATTCGAACATCTTGTGAATTTATTGGAATAGTTTGATCCTTTTTTTTCAGGCGTGGCTGTGACGAGTCTTTTTTGTCTTCTATGTGCTGAGCCCTTGTTTCGCTGAGGGTGAAGGAAAATGTAAGAATTGCATCGTGTGTTAGAATATGTAATTAATTTCAAATAATATTCTCTGATTGACTGAACTCACATTTTTTGAATCATAAAATCCAATTAAATACAGGATACGATATTATAGTAATAATTATAGTAGTATAGATACTTTTTGCTTTACTATTTACGAGAGTTCTATTTAAGTTTATAAAAAGAACCTTAAATTTGTTACGTACGTATTTCTATATTTATTATGGCTATAATTTATCTTTTCTTTTTTACAGTTTAAATTATTTCTTTTAAACATTTTCTTTGATTCAAAGAATATTTTTATTTCACTAAAGCGTTAAAAATTTTGAAAATATTTGTATGATACTTTTTTCTTTTTTGTATATATAATTAAAACTTTTTTTATTTCAATAAATATTTTTTTAATTACATGTCGTTGATGCATTTTTTAATACACTGATAATTAATGGTAGATATGTATTACATGTGAAATTCTGCATTGCAAATAATATTCTTACGCATAGAAGTTGCATGACTCGTCGCGTCGCTGCGTTTTCTCAGGGATCTCCGAATTCGTTGTCAGAGATTCCAAGCGTCGTCGTTTTCTCGCACCCTCCTTGGATGTGAGAATGTTGATTCCAGTCGTCGTTGATTTGTTCGTGTTCGTCGGCTTGACGGTGTCTCCCTCTGAGGAGCTTGCCATCGTCTCTAGTAAAAAAAAGCGCAGGTATTTATAAACTTGTTCAAACGTTTATATATAATACATATGTGAGAGTGTGTGTGTGTGTGTGTGTGTGTGTGTGTGTGTGTGTGTGTATGTATATATTAGATCTTCTAATGTGAATGCCTTTAATTAGAGAACTATAAGAAAGAACATCATTTCCATTCTTAAGAACATTTTATGAACATAAATTTAAAAATAATCGTACTTCAATACTAAAAATCATTTTATATGCAAAATATCAAATTGCAATTAAGAAAATTCCTTTCATCATTGCTATTCTCATCTCGTAAATCTCGAAACCTCAAAAATTTAACATTTTAAATTCTGAACGAGTTGAATTATTTTATTATCACAGTCAGAATTATTAATAATTGTTAATATTAAAAGTTTCCAATTTAGACTTAGGTTTTAAATAATATTATAAATTAATAGAAATAATACTTCCATTAAAAGGCTGCAAATGGGATTGTTCAAAGCGGAACAATAAATCCTTTCATGATGAGTATATTAGATATTATTTCCAATACTTTAATATGAGGTGTGCATTAATGCTATTATCTTAAATACCTTTACTTTATAGAGAGGTCGCGGAGTCCTCTCCAAGAGTGTTTTTTTTTTCAATTGCTCCAATTAGATGAATTCTCTAATTAAGCCTTTGAACGTTTCAAAAGCCACGCAACGATAATAGAGACGGAATTTCATGTAATTGAAGTAAACTGTAGTTTTGAATCTCACGTAACACTTTTTTAATTATTTGTTATTTGGTGAAATTGGAAACGCCCCATTCCATTATAGTCACGACAAGCTAAAAGCCGCTAGTGAACAAGAATCGCGACAAAAATGAACTTACCGTTTTTCTTGAGGACGTAAGAGTATCTTAGCCGACCAATCGGAATCGCCGAGTATATTGTTGGATTCGGCACAGCGGCGAATCCTCCTCGCGAGAGACACCGTCGCCAACTAAGAGAGGCTGAGGCTGAGGCCCTAATCTACGGCTTGCGGTCGCTATATGTGCTAATCGCGTCATCTCGTCTCTTTGGCTCTATTTAGCTCTCATCTCTCCTGTCTCCTCGCCGCGTATATATATCGCCCACTCACTCTAAGTTTGACCAACTGGCCGTCCACGTCCGCTTTCATTTGTACGAACTTTAGTGGCGCTCATTCTCGACAAAGTTTCTCGATCAAAAAGAGAGATCTTCGTATTTTAATATAAGTTAATCGAAATATCTAATAAATAGTCTAAATATACATGTCTAAATATATATGTCTAGTCTACATGATGATGTTGAAGTTTATTATTTATTGTGAACGTTCTAGCATGGAGAGTGAAAGCTTGGGTCATCTTTTCCAATTAAACATTAAATTGACTTGTTCATTATAACAATATTCTTATGAAATATATATTTACAATAATTTATAATAATTATTTAGATTATCAGCAGTATTAAATGATTTAACAAATCATAATGTTTATACATATTTAACAATATAATTAAACAATGTTTATACATATTTAATTAATGATTTTTAATTATAACATATATTTGAAGAAGGTAAAGAGATATTTGCTTTGTAAATTAGGGAATGGTCGTAACAAAATCTCTATCAAGTAGCCCAGGGCCCCTAGGCCCGGTCCACTGGTCCATATCCCACGCTGCAATAAGGGATGAAGAAGGGATGCGGATCGGCCGTTAGCTCGGTCCTAGAGAGAGAGGTCCGAATCGCGTGGGGTGCGGCGAAACTAGAGAAGAGCACAGCTATCGATCGATATGTGGATAGCGACGCCTGTGCAGTGAGCGAGCCCGAGCCACGATCGACAACCGTAGAGCCCAGGGGAAACAATCGTGTCGTCTCTTTGACGTAACTCGACGCGCTTGACTCGCGTGTGAGAACGGCGAGTGTGGACAGTGGTTGTTGTTCCCTTTCACGTGCTCCCGCTGGCGATTCCGTGGCTTGCCATATCTGTCTCGCGTTCCTGGCTGATGGTCTTCTCCTTTGAGTGACTCTGTTGGAGCCACGCAGCCGGCTGACAGATTCGCCGTTCACGACGGCGGTATCCTCGACACGGCGAAACGCGTCGTCATGTGGCTGACAGTGCGAGATACATTAGGTGCGCTGAGAATCGTGAATATTCGTGCGTATTTATAGAACTGCGCCGGTCCTTCACTTTTGTTATCGGAGCCTGCCATCGTTGACGATGAGTTTACAGCGACGCTTTAATAATCACGATGAAAATCAACTCCGAAAAGAAAGCGCGATTCTAGCGCAGTTGATATAAACTGGCTGAACGCACATATTATCTGTAGTCGCATTTAATTAGCGCAGCTCGTGACGTGTAGTCGCGCTAATATAACAGTTTAGTTTATGACCATGTCTAGTCTACAGGAAACCTGTGAAGGCAAGTAAAGTAGAACATAGTTACTCGTATATTTTTTATTAATGAGGATAAGTCTGCAGAAAAACAGTACAATGAAGAGATTAATTTTTAAATAGAATCAGAAGTTTGAAAAGCGTAAAATAATTAATTGTAATGTTGAATTAAAAATATTGAAGAATATAAATTTTATTTTTAATATTGTTCATATTTATGGAAAGTATATTTGAACTGGAATAATTTAAATAGTTAAAATGGAAAGTTTCTTATGATTTTTATATTTATTAGAAATATAACATTGAGAAATATAACA
>Ga0157364_1007094_pt1 | contig 11575 bp, 4 predicted proteins | sample AttsexASBM2_FD_111476 | JGI IMG/M metagenome (GOLD analysis project Ga0157364, IMG submission 111476) | Fungus gardens microbial communities from leaf cutter ant in Ribeirão Preto, State of São Paulo, Brazil - Atta sexdens ASBM2 | ecosystem: Host-associated > Fungi > Mycelium > Unclassified ...
ATTATATTTTATCATTTTTATCTCTGATTTCCAGAATTCTTTCGTGGAAAAGTTCAAAAATCCTAATAATTAAATCTCCTCTTTCTTTTTGTTCTTTATTATACTTGAAATAAATCGTTAGAGGTGATTTTATCCGCAATCTCTCCTTTTAAACTCCCACATTTTACATACTTCAAAATGCAGAAACTAAAAGGCAGTATTCAAAGTCGATTCTTATATTAAAGACTGTTTTAAGTAAGTGGTCTTAAAATGTCATCAAGTCAATCACGGAGCTGTATTAGCATTTCAAGACGTTACTTAAGACGATCTTAAAACAAAACGGATGTCTCTCTAAAACTTTTAGAGTGACTTTCATTGTGAACAACGAAATATCACTTACAGGCTAATATCACATTGTTGTCGTACAACAAATTTTTCAAGTATGTTAATTGACTGCAAGACAGAAAGGTTCTTGGAGCTCTCTATTCTACAGCTAATCAAGAGACTAAAAAATTTGTACAACAAAAAATGTAACATTAGTCTTAAAAATTGAAAATGCAGCCACTCTTTTAAGCTCAATTTTTACTCCTTAGAATGAAATTCCATACAAAGAATTTAGAGACGAATATCCATCTATTTAAGACTGTCTTAAATATGGTTTTAAGATGTCATGAATCAGAGAACCACACTAGCATCTTAATATTATTTACGATGATCTCGTAATAAGGCTATAAATATCGGTCTAAAAGCGGTATTCATAATCCGTTCTTATTTTAAGACCGTCTCGAGTAATATTTTAAGAGGCTAATATAGTCTAATTAACTTTATATTTAAGAACTCTCTCAAATATAAAACTCAACTATGAATACCAGCCTAAATCTGCAGAAAAAAATTTCCCGCTCTTGCCGCTCTCATCCCTTGAACAATCGCACCTCTGTATATCGTACTACGTATTTTATTTCGAACAAAAATGAACATATTTTGAGTCGCCTGTGACTCGCAAGATATAAACAAACGTATACATAACTCATACTCACCGCCTACGTCCGTGAAGGTCCGTGTAGCACAGGAATCCGGCTGCGCGCCCGGGGCTGCGACGCGAAAGCTCCCGCTGCCACCTTCACGTCGTACGGCCGAGTCCGTCTTCGCGCGCAACACACAATTTACGATATTTTATTTCAATACTTTCGATATATGTAAACACACTCAAAATCTCACCAACCACTCCTTCGGTCCTTTTCGCCTCGCCGAGTTTGCCAATCGCAGGACGTCAATATCAACCGTCGTGCAACGGCGGAGCAACAGGAGACAGACGCAGCACACTCATTCAGATCGAACTGCAGTTCGGCTGAGCTAAGCCGACGTTAACACCTCACCGTCGAATCGAAACGCGGACGTTTGACGAAATCCGACGAGTGACGACGATTAATATCGAACTCCGCGGTGCGCGCTGCCCACGCGACTCAATGTGGACGTGAAAACAGGCTTACTGATTTCGAACGAGTGCGCGAACACGCGATGTAAAAGCCGTCCGACTGACACAGTGGCTCGCGCAATTCTGCTGCCTACGACGCGCCGCGGGCTGGCGCGCGTCGACCTTTAGAGGACGCTGCGTCGCGCGCAACTTCGCGCCGTACGCGGACCGGCGAATCAGCGCCAACCGCCGACTTTCGCGGGTCTCTTTCGTTGCGTTCACTCTTCAACGGGACACGCATCGTGAAATTATTCGGAATTCTCCGATCCGGAATTATTTAATCATTCCTTAGATTTCTATTTTGTGTTTTCTAGAGAAAATACAATAATTCCGATCGAGTCCATTTCAAATAATTTTATAACGCGCGCCTAGAAATAGCAGCTTTGCAATTACTATAAGATTCTTTAATATGATTGATTTATACATTAATGGATTATGTGTGAATTATAAACAAAAAGATCATAACTTTATCCTCGTAAAAACTTGTGACTGGAGTTGTAGTTCTATATATATCGTAAAATATACGGTCATTCATAAATATTTATGATTTCTTGTAACTCTTGGTTAGCAAGGAATTGTCTGAAGATACTGCAAAGCATTTCAATCATAAATTATTACAAGTCTTAAGAGAATAAATTATAAATCTTATGATTTTACTTAGACTTAATTGACATTCTATGAAAAACTAGATCTAGAAAAACTAAAGTCAAGAATCCAATCATATTAAAGAATCTTATAATTGCGAAATTGCTTTTTCTGCAGAATATAAATTTCTCGAATTTTATTACAACTGTATATAATTTTTTATTTGATTATCAATGACATTTTATACTATTGTTGACTCTGTATTGTTGATTTAAAACATGATTGTATAATCATGATTGTGATACTTGTATTTATTTACGTGTAGAATAATAATATATTGAAGTCTACGATATTATTTGAGATAATAATCAATTTTTTATTTGATGATACACGTGTAATTACCAATTATTTAACTAATTACATCACATATAACTAATTACATCAGCAAAAGCTAACTTCTGTTTTAATTAGACTCAGCTCTTTCTGTTTTAATTAGAAAGATATGAGAGGTTGTGACGTAACAGAACAGTAGCGCCGAGACAGTACCGTATTTTCTTATAACGTTCAGAGTTTGATCATAATAACTAAAATACGTATAAAATAAATAAGAAAATATGTTGTACCTGAATAATATTATCAAATGAAAAATAATTAATTAATAAATAATATCTTTAAAATGAACAAAAATAATTTTCGTTAAATTAAACTTTTGTTAAATTGTACATTAATTATTAAATGCCTTTCTTCAATCATACAATTTCCATACATTTAGAATACACTGTTTTATAAATTATGCTGCATAATGATTAACATATACAATAATTTCGTATAAAGCTTATTCGAATTTCTAACTGTTCCGATTTTAAATTTAATGGCACTTTCACGAGAAAGTGTGAATGTTGGTTTTAATTATACAGTGAACGAAAACAGGCTTAACCGATGTGTGTATGCGTACTGTTTGAATATATTTGTTTACGGGCTGCAAAGCGCAAATATTTTTGTAGTACTTTTAATGACGCGGACAGAGCGGTTGGACGGACAGATTTAATCCGGGCGATTTTATATCCGACAAATACCGAACGCATAAAAATAATCTGGCATGTAAAATGTTTGATGTTTGATATATGTATAGGTTTTGATATATTTATCAAACAAATATTAATAAAAATTTGTTAAATTATAATCGTATACGGAAAAAATGATTTGATATAAATCTAAAAATTGAGCTACAGATTTGAAAATAATTTTGCTCGATTATCAAAATAATTACGTAGAAATCTCAAGCATGAAAATTGCCGTAAAAAGTTTTAGTATTTTCTATAGCAACCTTCTGCATAATTATTTTGATCGTCCAACAAAATTATTTTTATATCTATATTTACATAAATAATTACTTAAATAATTTTTAAGACAAAAAAACGATATTTTCTTGTATATAATAGCGGATACTCTCAAGTTATATTCAATAATATATGCAAATACTATTTACTTACAGTATAATGCGCCATTGCATTTGTAATATATGTATACATTCCTTTAATACATAAATTATGGAGCAGAGCGTGAAGAGAAGTGATTTATAGCTTTACACACAATTTCACTGTTCGTGCCCGAAACCTCTTATCATAGCGGCATGATATCAACGACGAGATGTGCACGTACTATCAATCAAGCCCTGTATTCAGACAAAAAACGAGGGGGAGGGGCATGTTGCATCTGCGTTCAGCGCAAGTCAATAAACCCCTTTTATCATCAATCAAAGCACGCTTGTACAGAATCTATCGGCCTCACTCAGTTATGCAGTTTGTGCGTTCGGCCGCGCGCGCTTCTAGGCTTTATCACAGCTCGGTGTCGTTGTTTCGATAAGCACGACTCGCGGCGGGATCGCGTTTTTTTTTTTGTCAGAAGGATGATCGCGAATTTAAGCGGCGCGTCACGCCGCGCCGCGCACGCGATCAAGTTTAGCGTTCTTTTTTAATTACAGCTTGTAATTCCGAATAAATGCCAATCATTGGGTTTACGGTCATTGGTCGCGTCGCCCGTGCCGTAGGCATTCGTTTACCGAATATTGTTACCGAAATCAGATTGCGCAGCGTGCGCGGCCGATATTGTTTTCGGTAACGCTCGGGCGTGCATAATCATATTCGCGGTGCCGCGGAAAACCGCCGCGCGCGCATGGAATACCCGTCAAATGAAATTGGCCTGACTAGGATACGCCAAAATCGATATTCCGGGAGAAAGGAGACTCGTTTGTCGTTCGTATGCACATATTATATTCGGTGTCGCGATTGTCTTCCGTAGGTATTTTCAAAATAGATGCCACCATCTCACACAGAGATTATATACATATACACACTGAAAAAGATTCTAAATCTTAATGAATATTTGTTTTAATAATTCTACAAATAAATATTTACTAAATGCAAATATATACTTATTTGATAAAAATATTAATTTCATTTAACTAATATTTTTTTTATTGAGTAAATATTTATTTACTGTAAATATTTATTTATTTAGTTTTATTCAAAGAAATATGTATTAAGATTTAATGTTAAAATTAAATGTTTTCCCAGTATATTTTATGCATTAAAGATATATCACAATAATATTTGGCAATTTAATTATTAAAATTTGACGTACATTTGGAAACATATATCTGCTTTTATACTTACTTTTAATATCTTAGAGAAAACTTTTAAATAACTGCTTTTAAAAAAAACATTATTTTATTTAAATGATCTATTTAATCCATATAACAAAATTTTATTATATACAAATCAATAATAATTTATATTATAATAACACCTTTATAAAAATATTTAAAAACCTTAATAAGAGAATTAACAAAATTATAAAGAATTTTCTTTATTAATAATTGTGAATTGATTTATAAATTTTCTTGGTAGTCTTTTACTTGTTTTAATCCTACGGATTTAAATATTCGTTCATTTATATAATAGGATTATAAAATTTAACTCTAATACTACAGTAATTTTATTTATTAATTAGTGTATTAATTAAATCAATAAACAAACGTATTATTATAATTAACAATATGAATATAATCAGCGAATTACAGTCATATTAACACTGCCGACTATTAAATAAGCTCTGCTTAAGACAATGTTATTATTTAATTAAATTACTTACAAAAAAAATTAATTATAATACAAAGTAGATTATTGTAAATATATTTAGATACGGCATGTATGTGTTTTTAAAATACCTATTTAAAGAAGGCGTTCGTAATGTCGAGTGTGCACACAAAGAGAGCGCAATTATACTACGAGCTAACGTAGTACACAGTTTATAAATCACCTCATAAAAGTTAGAAAGGCGCGTTACTGGATCATTTTTGCAGGCCGCGATTCCGCCAATAGTAATCGACGCGACTTGAATTTTTTATTTCGCGTTCGAATTCTCCCGACAACGCCGTTGCAATTGAGGACGAGAGAGAGAGAGACCACTCAGTAAACGGGGAGTAGGAGGACACATTAATTAACTCGACGAGAACGGTGAATTGCAAAATAATTCAGCTTTTTATTATTACGCGGCACGAACTGAGAGTATAAAATCGTTTACCCTTTTCGATGATCACAATTGCAAAATGCCATCGAGTTAACGAAGTTTCGTCTGCTATTCGAAGCTGCGTGTATATTGCCGAATGAAAAAGTATCATGAATTAAAATTAAAGCTGCCCAACATAATTTAACCGGGATAACCGAAACAGTGCACATAATGTTAATTGAAATTGCGGGAAAAGTTAGTTTTTCCATCACTTACGTACATTTCGTGAAATGTTTTTTTGCACCAACGTTTTCATCTGACAATAACCAGAATGGTATACTAATAATTAAAATATGCGAGATAAAAATTTCGTTTCATGAAACCCTTTCTTGTCCAGTTTTTAAACGTTCGAGAAAACGAACATAAATGTGTCCATTTGCAAGAGATATCACCAAATGTGAGCTTAATATAACGGAATAGTAATAAATTTTATACAAATCTTTTCATGTGGCAATGCAAGAAATCAATAAAACTTTCTCATTTTATATATTGTGAAGTGAAAGTTTTGAGTTTCTTGAGACAACTTTTTGAAGTAAACGTGTCAGAGAGGAGTTCTTTGGAGAACTAGAGAGAGCTCGAACAATTAAATCAAAATTCTAAAAATGGAATGTTAATTTCACAGGAGATTTCTACGCTTGGCATCTGTTGGTTCAGAGAATGCAACTTATTACAAAGCATCCAGGTATTTCGTAATTGATTATTATATGCTGTAAACATTCGCGCATCTCTTTTAGCGTTCCCTTATCTTTAGCGGCATGATTCAATATTCCAACTCGAAGCAGAATACGCTTCGAGGCGGATTGCCGTGCCCGTTTGCGGCACATTATAATTCCGTAAGCTGCTGCACCTGAACGAGCATCATTTTCGTTGATATCACTTTCTGCTCCGATGTGTTGTAGTCACCGACGCGGTGGCTTATACTACAAAGTCTGACGTGCGCCTCATTCCATAATTCATACCACGGTGGATGTCATGCAATGATAAAGTGATATTGTGTTGCAAATTTATATGACACTCGCCTGCCATTGGCTAACGCGTTTAGGTAATGAGATTCACTAAGAGAGGATATACAATTGACGCATGGGCGATGGTGATGTTCCTATGATAAATATGGGTTTAGAAACAACTCTGACGATAAAGCCAGCTCTTCGCACGCGGCATTTTCTTTTTAATTAATGTCTTGTTTGTAAAATACCGACTATAAAATCAAACATTTTATGTAAAAACATGCATTATGCATGTAAAATACCTGCACTGATGATTTTGTTACTCTCTCATTCTTCTTCGATAATATTCGGTAATATTTAAAGTAATAAAATAAAATTTAAATCTATAATATACGTACATATGTATGTATATATATACATAATTCTGACAAAACCGATTCATATATTCTGTAATAATAAGAATTAACAAAATAATTAATTATGTGAAATTAATTGCGATATAAAGTGTTAATGAACAAAAAACAAAATTCATCGTCATTCTTTTCTCCATATGCTCTGATAAATTTTTCTTTTTTCCTTCTATCCTTCCATTCTAACTCGCTACGCGAGTCGCGAAAGATGCAATATGCATAACGTAAAATCGCGCGTGATGTCTGCGTAATTTATGCCAAAATACATAGATACATTGTGCGAGCGCATGGCGTTGCCGGGTTATACGGAAAATAACAAATACAATAGGAGAACTCTTGCCTATTCATCACACCGCACGCGTCCTGGGAGGTATTTCGATTTCGAATTCAGTAATTATTACATTTATTAATGCCCGTCCGCGTTCAATGTTAATATGTAGAATACATATGCGAAATAATTATTTTATTTATTCTGTTGACCCGATAAATATTAAACCGTTCTCTGACGCTCTCTATATTGTATATAATTACTAGTTAATGCTTATTATTAAACAATGTTTATTATACAATGTATGCATTACTTGGAATTGCACACTTCTTTTTCTTGCAAGACATGCAACTTTCAGATCAATTAAATTCAAATTACATTATGTGATATTAGTATTGAAATACTTGCAATATATATCTCTAATAAACTTTCTATCAATCTTTAACGTCATAGTAAAATAATTAGCCGAATGAATTTAACAGGAAACGCTAGATTTATTTTTCAGTAAATTTTACAGATATTTTTGTTGCCACTCAGTGATTACGTTTGAAATTACGTTCAAGATTAATTAAATCGTACTTGAATCTATCGCGACACTAGAACGTCAGATAATCCGATTTCAACTTAGTCGCCTCGGCTGCGATTGGTCGAACGAGAACAAACGGTTCCTTTATTCTGGTCAGCGGAATTTTGGTATATCTATCGTATATCGATTGTACGAAGCTCGACCGTGCGCAGGTCAGTTCACGTAAGTTCTGCTTTCCCTAATTGTACTTGTTGCACTTCACCAGGTCAGAAGCACACGACTCTGGCTTTGGCGTCTTGCCAAACCTTTGACAAATGACGCCGTAATACGGCATACGTCATCCCTTTCTAATTCCATGTGGAATACACCAGAATAACCTACTGTTTTCGCACATACAGGTCAATCTCTTTTTGTCATAAGACTTTTATTAAAAGTTTTTCGATCCCCTAAAAGAAATCTCTACTTTTGTGTTTATTTGCAAAACATATGTAAATTTTGATAAGCGAAGCAAAACCTGAATACTAATAGAAATAATTTATCTCGCTTTTGTATAATTTTATAAAATTTTATAAAAATTTGATTTTTAATTTTATTGATTCAATTTATGACACGTCATTATTAATATACGTAGATTATTCAAATAGCAAATCGAATACTAGTTATAAACTATTCATATCTAAAATATATATATCATGCAGTAATATATGAATAAGTAATGCTTTTAATTAAAGACTAATTTAACGGTTGTGTGACCTATTGATCTCTAGCAGTGACAATGGGAATTAGAAAGAGATTACGGAGTTTATGTATGAGTATTCGTGCATTGGCGATTAAGTATCATTAAACTTAAACAGACTCAAAGCTCAATAATTAACGATTATTATACAGAAATGCAAGCTACCCCTAATAGCGGTTACACGCTAATAAAAGAGCTTCATGCTTGTAATTCATCATCCATTATATATGCATAGCATTGTGTGTTCTTCTTATCAAGTACAATACGTGTCGGATATTTTTCGCGCGGGAATTAATAATGAAATGAAATTCCACATAAATTTAAGTAACAAGATTATCATGATATTTAATAAAATATTTAATAAAAGAACAACGTTTGTCTTTATAGAAATAAGAAAATCGTTCTTCAGATTTCTGAGATTTGATTAATTTATGCGTGAGGGTTTATGCACGATTAAGTACCATTAAACCATATCAAAGCTCAATAATTAACGATCATTATACGGAAATGCAAGCTAATAGTGCAAGCTAATAGTTATACGCTAATAGGAGAGCGTTGTTCACTCTTGTAATTCATCATCCATTGTATATTCATGACGTTATGCAGTGTTCTTCTTAATAAGTATACAAGCCAGATATTTTTCGCGGGAATTAATATTAAATGAAATTTCAGATAAAATAACAAGATTATTGTGTCTGTTACACATTTAATAAAAGAGCGACATTTTCCTTAGGAAAAGTCTTCCGATAATTTTCAAGATTTTATTAGTGGCTCGATACGTCTTCTTTTAAATTAAATCAATGCCACGAGCAAATTGTTGTGCATTTGCGAGGTGAATAATACTAGAGATCCAAGTTGACAGTTGATTCGCATACGTATATGCAACCTCACGTTGCGAACGCATATTCAGGGAATGGAATAGATCTTGTTTGCCTGCATGTCAACGATACCTATTATTGTCGATCCTTATTTGCATGGTCAATAACGTGAGGAAATCTGCTACCGCCCCTTTCCGCCCAGGAATTGCAGAGAGGATTTGTGTGCTATATTCGATGCCAAGGGGACCATCGTCGCATCGTACTAGGGGGCTTTTCAGGGGCGCACCGATAAATCAGGAGCTCACAACTGTGGATCGCTGTCCCAGTTCGCAATAGCGCACGAATCTGCCTTGAGAGAGAAAGAGAGAGATAGACAGACAGATAGACAGAGAGAGAGAGAGAGAGAGAGAGAGAGAGAGAGACATCGATACAAAATTTCGTGGCACGCAATTCCGTTAACAGCGGAATGCAATTCTCGCGGCTTTCATTTCCTCCTTCGTATGACGGCCCGCGCGAAATGCGATATCGCGGTCAAGAGCCTTGGTAAATTGAGTTTGAATTAACAATTATAGCTACCAAGTACGAGTACTATTATATACATTGTGGCAGATAGAACGTTTCTTCCAAGATATCTAATGACAGATACGTTTGTCTATATGCGATATAATTTTTTCCAATTTAACAGAGACAGAAAGAAAAAGAGAATTTATGCATGTGTGTACGAATTTAATTTGTAATAAAACAATATATTTTTTTTTATACATTGTATATTATATTTACATTATATTATTAGACTATCGTTTATTTTAAAGCTCTGATGTAAGAAAAAAAATGTGAATATATAATATTTTTCTAATAATAATTGTTTTTTCTTTATTAAAAGAATTGTCTTTGTAAGAATTGTTATTTGTACAAGAATAAGAGATTGTTAATTACAATCATAATACAAATACGAATTCTGTTGTAATTCAAATAACTCTCTCTGAATTATTACAATTAGATTAGCCGCTTTGTCATTTGGTATTTAATTACACTACAATTAAATCAACTTCTGTTAATGTCTACCATTAAAATTATCTTTCTTCTGTTGAGCTTTTATTTTAAAGCAACATTGACATTAAAATGAGGGCGATTTATTATATTTTGAACTTATTTATAGTAAACTCCAAATTATTAGAAAAAAATAGCATACTTAAAAATAGATTTATAAATAAATTAAACAAATTACAGCTTTATAATTAGATAAAATATTTGTATAACATTATATGAAAAAATATTTATAAAAATATTAGTATTTATTTTACAAATTTAAATTTACAAATTTATATTTAAAATTTATGTGTTAAATTTGTTATTGATTGACAAAAAAGTAAAACATTACACTTTCCTCGTTTATATTAAAGTCTAACTTTACAATAAATTTAAATTTAACAAGTTTCGAGAAACATAATATTGATGAGTTATGTACTGCAGTTTATACGTGTCAACACTTATCATACTGTACGGGTTGCAAGCCATCGTAAACAGATCATAAAGCGCAGGGTTTCTCATTTAAAAAAAAATTGCTAGTAAGAATTGCTGAATCGATCGATAGCTTTTAGAGCTACTTCCTTCTATTTTAAGCCATGGTATCTTCAGATATTAACTGTAAAATTTACTACTTAAGTCTAAGATATTTAATATTTGTATCTTAAGATTACATCGATATGTGGCGTATTGCAGTATCATATATTCATAGAGATATATAACATACAAAGGATTCTCGTATAATCGTTCTCCGTATTTCATTGTTTCTTATCGTGACGTTCTAACTATGAAATACGTCACCCGGGAGAATCGCTCTTGCTCATCGTTCTCTCTCTTCGAGAACTATATAGGTATGCAAGGACGTTAATTACGTTTGTACCAACAAGATATAATTCACTGTGCAGAGACAAAATTTCATCATTCCGTTTAAACAGAGAAATTCTCATTATATTACTATACGATCTCTAAAGTACTTATTAATGATTCAAACATAAAAAAGAAATTTTTCATTTCTACATTACAAAAGGAGGCGTAAAATAATGATATACACACACACACACACACACACACACACACACACACACACATATATATATATATATATATATATATATATCGTATATGTAATATTATTAATTTATGTTAAAATTATTAAATAATAATGGTATCAACGACATTAATATAAGCTTTAAAACAAACTAAAATAGAAAATATATGTATTATACAAAATATATA
>Ga0157364_1007095_pt1 | contig 11574 bp, 6 predicted proteins | sample AttsexASBM2_FD_111476 | JGI IMG/M metagenome (GOLD analysis project Ga0157364, IMG submission 111476) | Fungus gardens microbial communities from leaf cutter ant in Ribeirão Preto, State of São Paulo, Brazil - Atta sexdens ASBM2 | ecosystem: Host-associated > Fungi > Mycelium > Unclassified ...
ATGCTGTATGATGTCACTTTGTTCCAGAACCTTCTACTTCATTCTCCCAAGTCCCGTGATCAGTCTTGTGACTACGCCATCAATTTGTGACTGATGTGACAGTGTGGCTGATAAACCCTAACCCGAGCTGTTCCAAAAATAGAAAAATAAAAAGAAAATAAAGTGAAAAGAGAAAATAAAATAAAGTCCACCATCAATGATCTTAACATCTTGTGTTACTCAATACAAGAGTGTATCTTTTGCTTAACACAGAGCTTAAGTCATAACACTGAATCATCTACAACAGAAATACTTTTATTGAACTCAGCCTTTCATAGTGGAGTTTTTCTATCAACCCCTTTCAGTGTCTCACACTTGAAACTCTGCTTAGAGCTGTACTTTAAAACTACTGAGTATCTCTCATTATTCTTAGTTATCTTGTAATTTGCTAGTCTGATAATCAAATATTCAAGTTAAACTCAATTCTCAGTATTATATGGTAATATATCATATTAGCACTCATCTCCTTCAAACTTTATTCCATCTTCTGAAGTTGTAACTATATAGTAGACAAATAGTACACTATATAAGCTGAAGCCAAGATCATTCTAGGAAGCCTATATTATTATATACTTCATATGGGATTTTCACATTTTGTATATTACCAAGCCAACTCTATGAGTTTTTGTTTTCCAGTATAAACTATGTATCAGATGTGGTTTATACCAGGAGATAAAAGTCCATGGAGTTGGCTCAGAAATATACAGAGTATGTAACTCTGTGGAAAAAGCTTGGTGATATAGACTTGTAGAATGACCTTGGCTTCAGCTTATATACTATGCTATTTATCTGCTGTATGGTTGCAACTTCAGAGAAATAGATGAAGTCCAAGATGGAAGTGAGTACTGATTGGATGTGTTGCCATTGAATACTGGCGATTGAGTTCAATAGAGATTATCTTTTTTAATTATCAGACTAGTAAATTACAGTGTAACTACTAGTCTTATATACAAGTCAGATATATAGGAGATACTTAGGGTTTCAGTGTATCACTCTGAGTGAAGGTTTTAGTGGTGAGATACTAATGGTAAGATGGGAGAACTCTACCATGGAAGACTAGATATCCAGATTATTACATTACCACTGTGGAAACATGTTGCAAAAAGATGACCATCATAGAAGGTGAGCTTGTGCTGTAGATTACTATAGTGACAGCACCATTGCAGGGATATATCTTCAGCATGGGTGGACTTGACATATAATACTATATCTGATACCTCTAGAGAACTTTATCCTATTCTCTTAGGATATTCTGGAGGTAAGTTATGTACTTAGTAACTGCAAACAATATAGCTTAGAATTCTCTAGAGATTGGAAACTTCATATAACTCTGTATACCTTGTATAGTTGTTCTAACATTGTCTTCTAATTTCAGTTTTTATCCTTTTTTTCAAACTTTACTACTGTCTTCTTTGTATTTTTCAAGTTTTCTTTCTTTTCCCATATATTATTCCCTACTGTAGACCTCTTTAAATACACCAAATACTTTATTACTCCTCTTATTTTTCTTTTATTCAAAGTTTTTCTACTTTCCATTTCTCTACTTTATCAACTTCAATTAGTTGAGGTTTCTCCACTTTTTGCCTCTTCATTAGTTCTCTATATCATACTATTCAACTAACATTCACTATCAGATGGATTCTCATAGAGGCTAGCAGTTTTGACTTCACTACATTCTTTATTACTACCTCCTCAACTATATATGGCTCCATATACTGTTCTATCAAATTCTTTACTAATCTTTCTTTAAGTACTAAGTCTTTTGTACTTAGCTTTATCTCCTTTTTTCTCTACTTCTACTTTCTTCTGTTTTTTATCTAATTGTTTCTTCATTTCTTCCTGTACTTTTCTCAATGTTGCTCTAGCTTTCTCCTAAATCTTTCTTATCCTCTCCACAAACTCTATTGCTTTCTCTATTTTTCCTTTTTTCCTGATATCCACCACTATTCTCAACTCTTTACCATAATTTTCCATAAACAGAAATACTTTTATTCTTATGTGAACTTTGTTGTTTACTGCAAACTCTGCTATAACTAACTACTCTGGCCATTTCCTCTGTCTATAATCCATAAAGAACCTTAATTACTGTTTCAACTCTTGGTTCATTCATTCTATCTACCTATCTGTTTGTGAGTGGAACACTGTTAACAACCTTGTCCCAATCTCCAATATGCTATTTAACTCTTTCATTAACTCTACCACAAACTAAGGTCCTCTATCTGAAATCATGCTCTCTAGTAACCTATACAACTTCCACATGTTATCTCTAAGCAACCTTGCTAACTCTTCTACCAATATTTCTTCTGTCATTACTATAAAATGTGCCATTCTCAATAATTTATCACACACAACTAAAATTTCATTCTTTCCTACTACTAACAATAACTTTGTAATAAAGATCAAGTCCACTATTCACTATCAGATGTGTCCACAGTTTCTCTGATATTTCATTTACCATCAAATTTCCTACTGATGCCTATATTCTATTCTTCATTCTCCAACACAAGTCATATATCTTCACATATTTTCCAATATATTTTGTCACTCCTGGCCACCAGTAATTTCTTGTTACTAACTCTATTGTAATTCATCTTCTTCCATGTTCTACTATCAGCACATCATAGTATAACTAGATAACTTCTATCCTCAGTTCCTTATTCTTCAGCACATATATTTTTCTATCCTTCAATACTAACTCTCCCTCTATTTCCCATTTATCATCTTTTCTGATTTTATTTCAATTCCTACCTTCAGATCCAGTATTCTACTCAAACCATTTGCTTTCCCCATTCTTACTTTTAGTACATACTTCAAAGTAAAATCAAATCTAGACAAATATAAGGCTTATTTAGTCTGTCTCTGATTCAACTTCTACATCTTCATAAAATACTCATAATTTTATGGTCTATCTAACCTCAAACTTAAACTTAGCATCTTCTAACAAATGTCTTCATACTTCCAATCTTCTAATTATTGCCAACATTTCTTGATTATAAATTTCATAGTTGCATTTCATTTTATTTGATGACTTTAAAAAATAAGCTACTGGTCTTTATCTTTCATTTACAAATTCCATGAACAACATCTCTTTTGTTGTATAATCTAATATATTTATCTCTATTCTCATCTTCTTGTCTAAATCTAGTACTATTAAGATTAATTCTGTGGTTGTTAGACATAGTTCATATCTTATCATTTGAGATCCAATGAGAGTCTTCCAGAAGTCTAAAATAAGTTAATAAGTGTTATCTAAGAACACAAAATATAGAAGTTGGGATAACCTTTGGATTTAGCTTGTATGTTATATCTCTATAAGTTACATTGATTACATATTTTAAATGAGTTGCTTTAGGTTATGACTAGTGGTTAAGTCTATCTTAAAGATAGGAGATGTGTTGTTGCTAGTACCAGAAGTTGGCAATAGTTTTAGTTGATTTTCAGGATAAAGCTTATATACTAAGTATACTATCTAGAATAGTTATCTAAAATATAGACTGCTAAGTGTTACACTAATTTCTAGTAATCCTTGAATATCAGGAATAGAAATCCATAAAGTTGGCAAGAGCCTAGCAAGAATGTCTAAGATGGAATGAAAACAAGTGATCTACACTAGAAGAGATTAGGGAGTGTAAATAATGTTAGAGAATATTGGTAGTATTGTAAGTCCAGATCTATACTACAGAGATCTTAGTTATACTCCTAAGCTAGTATCACAATATAAACTACTTACTTATTTATAATATCTGAATCTTAGGTGTACTTTCAGAGGTTTAGATATGATTCAGAAATTCAATAATAATAACAATGACAATGATGAATAATGATGAAGATTGATATTATTAAGTCCAAGATCTAATTCTCAGATATAGAAGTATTTATACAAAATAGTGATGGTCTATACACAAGCTATTTCTATTACATAATCAAAACTTGTACCTGGTAGGGCTGTCATCTGTCATAGCAGATGTCAGGCTAATTTTAGAAGATATCAAATTATATCACTACATTGATATGCTTATATCTCTATAAATACTTATTGCTCTAAGATATACTATATATCATTAGAAACTATTTAATGAGCACTTGTATTAGAAAGTTCAATTGTATGAATCCATCAAGTCATTTATGTTACAATTCAAAGACCTTAAAGTAGGTCAATGAAGAGAAACCTTGTATTAGAGTAAAACATAAGAGAACTCAATAGAGAACTCTGTATATATTTGCCTTAAGGTCAATATGTGTTAAACATGCTGTATGACATCATCCTTCCAGAACCTTCTATGCTCTTCTATGTGATATGTGATCATGTAACTGTGACTAAAATAAAATAGTTAGAGTCTACCATCTTGAACTCTGACAATTTATAAGATATTAGCTAACAAAACTTTTACAGTTACTGATGGCCTGATATCTTAATTATTTGTTGTCACTTTTGTACATTGTGTATATGTACAAATAGCCCTCATTTGGGATGTTCCAGTACAACTTAGTTTGTAAAAATCAGTCTACTAGTTGTGGAAATATAAGCTAAATGAAGTTTGTAATAGCTAGTTACTACCTAGACTAGCTCCTAATGAACTGATAACTGCATTTACCTTATTCTGATCCCTTAGTTATATATGACATCATACTAACCTTAACCCTGAGTTCAAGAAAAGTAAAAAATAAAATAAAAATTGTCAAGTTCACTATCTTTAACTCTGATAATTTCTCCATTCAAGTTGGGATATATAAAGTTCACATTGTAAGTGGAAATTCTATTACTATGTTTCATATAGATATTATCCAGTATATTGGCAACTTTGTCTATAAGATGTTGAATATGATTTATACCATATTTGAGATCCATAGTAAACTCTTAGAAGATAGATAAGTAGTATAATTTATCCAGAATATATGGAACATAAATATTGAACAACCTTCAGCTTTAGCTTATATACTGTACCTTTACTAGTTATACTAGTTGCATATTTTAGAAGTTATACTTAAAAGAGCTGGAAATGATTAGTCTATCTAGAAGTAGAGAGGTATATTATTATTAACACTAGAAGTAAGTGTTAGAGTTATCTAGAAAATAAAAACTGTAAGCAAGTTACCCTAATTATAGATAGTCTTCAAATAGAGAAATGAAAATCCATAGAGTTGTTAGAAATTCTAGCAAGAATGTCTGAGAAGTGATTAACAATGTTGATCTATACTGGAAGAATTTTGTAAGTATAGATAACAAAGAAGATATTATCCATGAGTTAGGACAAATGTAACTATAACAGCAGTTCCATCTACTCCTCTTGTTTTTTATTCTATTTTATGGTCTTTTCTAATATTATTCTTTCAATACAATTTCTTAACTTACTCTAGGTCAAAACTTGTGTTAAAACAATTTACACTTGCTAGAGATCTGCAAATATAACATAGAAGACAGATTAGATAGTGAAACTTATTGAAAGAAGACATGAATGTGAGTTGGAAGTAATATACTATGTGAATAATAACCTTGGCTTTAACTAAAAGAAGTTATGCCTAGCTTACCTTTATCACATGGTTATAATTTGGAGAAGAAGTATTCAGAAGTAAACTGAGAATGAGTGTGGTACTTAATTATCAGATTAGAGAACTATATATGATGACTGCAGTTTTTAAATACAGAAAGAGTCTTTTTAATAATAGAATACTATGCTTACTCTGGATTTGTTGGAGGTTATTGCTTGGAACTCCATAAGATTTGTTATGGAATAAAAAGGCTCTTATCCATAGATTGATAGGTAATTTAAATAGAGTACAATCTATACTGGAAGAGAATGAGTAAGTATGGATGAGCTTGGTGTTATCCCAAGATAAATAACAGATACAGTCAGTTAGTATGTAATATCTTGTTCCATTACTTGAAACACCATTTAATTCTATCACTCATCTAGACAAACATCTTACTGAAGCCTTTCTACTAAATTTTTTATGCTGTTCAAAACAAATTGATTAATGGAGACACTCTTCTTCCCAATCTCCAATTTATACTATTATTAGGATATAAACCATACTTGGAAGGAGAAAAAATTGACAGAAAAGTTATAGAAGATGTTGGATGAAGTGTAGAAACTTTATCTAAAATATATAGATGTAAATTGGAGATAATCTTGGCTTCAGTAGATATGCTATGTCTTTATATATTGTGATAGTTATATTTGGAAAGAGTATACTAAAGAGTAGTGAAATATAAGAGAATTCAAGAATCTAAGTATGAATATTCAGATCAGTACACAACTATGGTTGATTTTTAAGATAAGAAACTACAGAGTATTTATGTATTTTAAATACTAGTACTTAGTAACTAAGACTATATTCAAGGATTGGAGGAAATAGGTAACTACTCTTGATATACTAAAGTTCTTGAAATGGAGTCTGGAGTTTCATAGAGATCATGAGGAAGTCATATAATAAGTTATAGAGTAATCAGACATAGGATGAAACAAATTTAATCTATACTAAAAGTATGTTGTAGATTAGAAAGAAGATATCTACTTTTGCAAATGTTTTAAATAGAACAGATATTAGGTATATATTATCTGTCATAGGAATTGAATAAACCAGATATGTTTGTGTTGGTATATGATAACTATTCAATGTATGCAACAGCCTCACTCTATTGTAGGTTTTAGTGTCATAGTTATAAACAACAATCCAAAATATTCCCAAATCTTTCCAATCTTGTAACATTTGACAATTTTCTTCAAGCTTTTACTCAAGATATAGGCATGGCCAGTAATTAAATAATCAGTTAGCTAATATGCTTGGTTGCATTACTAATAATCTCAACAATCAAACCTCTACATCTTCCTCAAATTTATAAAAAACCAAAGCTAGAATTTCTAACACTTTTAACAGTACTAAGTCATATAAGCTCAACAATTTTATTTTCCAATACTATCTTTACTTTCACACTGATTTTTTATAATTCATCACTGACATTGCAAAAATTCATTTTATAATAACATATCTCTCAAAGATTATCCAAAACTGGTTTGAGGTAGACTTTAACCAGAAAGGTTATGCCATTCTTCAAAATTAGCTCTCAAACTAGAACTAATTTGTCAATGAACTCTACTAATATTTTGGCCTTTCTGACCCTGTGTTATATCCCAATCCAGTTATATCTATCCCAACTCATAAATAATATCTCCTTTTTTATCTGTATTCACAAAATTCTTTTAGTATAGATCAACACTGTTGATTAATTCTCAAACATTCTTGCTGGATTTTCTGACCACTCCATAAATCTCTATCTCTCTATCTGAAGACTACCTATGACTAGATGTTACATACCCATCTAAATATATCCAATCTATCTAACTATATCATGAATAACATTCTCCTAATATCTAATTCACTCAAAATATCTATAGAAGAGTATATCTTCCTTTCTACCTATTTATACTCTTTAGATATAGATCTACCTGGTTCTTTTTATGTCCAATCACTCTATTACTGATCACATAGTTCTTCATGATCTCTATGGAACTCTGGACTTTATTTAAGACATCTAGATACTCTATAGTTTTTTAGCTTAAAAATTAACTAGTGTAGTATACTGTTCTGAGTGCCCATACTCAAAAGTCTAACTTCCTTTATGCTCTACTTCCTATTAATATCCTCTTCCTAAATATGACCATTATGATATATAGAGATACAATATATCTGTTCAAGCTAAAGTTATCCAGTGTGTTAGAAACTTCATTTAGCTTGTATCTCTATAATTAGTAGACCAATTTTCACAAACTAAGTTGCACTGGAAAGCTCCAAATTATAGCTATTCACATATATATGGGATATACAAAAGTAACAACAGATTATTGAGATATTAGATCATCAGTAACTACAAGTTTTATTGGCTATTATCTCAGGAATAACTAAATGGATTCCCAAGATCAAAGTTATATTGAAAACAACTCATCAAACAGTTTCTAATAATATATCATATATCATATGGAAATCAGTATTTATAGAGATACAAGCATATCAATGTAGTAATATAATTAGTTACCTTCTAAAATTAGCCTGACATCTACTATGACAGATGACAGCCCTACCAGGTACAAGTATAGACTATCACTATTAATAATCATCAATCATTATTCCTCATTATCATTGACATCTGTATTGATCTTAATTATTATTGTCATTATTATTGAACTTCTGAATCACTCCTAAACCTCTGAGAGTGTACCCAAAGTTCAGATATCATAAATAAGTGAGTAGTTCATTTTGTGATACAGTATCAGATACAGTTTACATTAGGGGATAAAAGCCTATAGAATTGGCTCGGAAATATACAGAGTATATAAACTCTATATGAGAAGCTTAGTAATATAGACTTGTTAGAACAACCTTAGCTTTAGCTTATATACTGCACTATCTGTTTACTACATAGTTATAACTTTAGGCAAATAGATGAAGTCTAGAAAAGAAGTAAGTACTAATAGTGTGTGTCACCATTGAATACTATGGATCAAGTTTAATAAAGATTATTTTTGATTATTAGACTAGCTTACAGTGTAACTACTAGTCTTATATATGTTTAGATAATTAGAAGATACATAGAGGTTTTAGTGTTTTAACACTAAAAGGGATCAGAATAGGAGAATTCCAACATAAAAGACCAAGTACTTGAAAAGGTTGAATGATTGCATCACTGCTATAGGGATATGTCACAAAAAGGGTGGCTATCATAGAAAACAGACTTATAACAGGGTTATTAATAAGACATCACTACCATAGGGATGTGTCTTTAAAACAGGTTGGCTTGGAATATGACATCTAGGATCCATATGTATATATATCAGATAATGTTTTTATACACTTTCAACATCTTTTATAATTTCCTATGGATAGTTTTTTCTTTCAGACATGTTCTTTCTCTAATACCAGGATAACTTGCTTATAGTCTCCATTTTTGTCACATATCCATCTGAATATATTAAACTCATCTAGCTACATTACAGATAATATTTCCCTAACATTCAATCTGCTCAGAATATCTGTAGAAGAGAGTATCTTCTTTTCTATTTATTCATCTTCTTTAGATATAGATCTATCTAGTTTCTTTTCATGTTTAATCACTCCATTATTGATCACATATCTTCTTATGATCTCCATAGAACTCTAGACTTCATTTCCAAGAACTTTAGCATACTTAGAGTAGTTATCTGTTTCCTCTAATTCTTAAATAGTCTTAGTACTAGTATTTAAAACACATAGATACTCTATAGTTTCTTAGCTTGAAAATCAACTAGTGTTATAGGATGCTTTGGACATGAATAATTTTTATTTTCCTTTTTCTTTTATTTTCTGACTTTATAGGAATTTTGTTTTCTTTTTCTTTTCTTTTAGGCAATGAAGAGGCATGTGACAAGGAAGTCACATGACATGTCACATGATGTGATGAGCCTAGACCATGGTAGAAGGATCTAGAAGATGACATCAGAGCACATGGAGTATGCATGGTGGCCTAGAGTAAGAAGTGAGGCAAGCATAAGGTTGAAGCATGGACAATAGGGCAGGTCTAAATATTAGTAGCACAGACCATAAGACATTTGTATAAATAGGGCTCTAATTAAGAAGAGGCTCCTTGTTGAGTTCTCTTGTGAAATTCCCATATTATATCCCAACTCTGAGATTTACTCGTTAGTGAGATTATTGGACATTGTGTCTAGTGGTTGCCACAACAACTAGTATACTATACTATTCTGAGTGTTTATGCTTTGAAGTCTAACTTTCTTTATAATTCACTTCTTGTTACAATTTTCTTTCCAAATATGACTACTATAATATATGGAGGTGCAGTATATCTACTGAAGCCAAGATTATCCTGGATCTGCTTCTAGGCATGTTTCTTATCTGACAATTTTCTAGATAACTATCTTAAATAGAGTACTTGGTATATAAGCCAGTAGTTATACTATAAATTCTTATTCTAAAATTGACCTCTTCTAAGTATGACCTCTAAAATATACAATCAGTATGACTAGTAAAAATGCAGTATATAAGCTAAAGCTGAAGATTGTTCAACATCTATATTCCATATATTCTGGATAAAGTATACTATTTATCTATTTTTCAAGAGTTTGCTACAAACTTTGAATACTAAGGTATGAACTATATCTAACAACTGCACAGAGGTAACTGTCATGATGTGCTTGAACTCTTATATTTTATTTTGATTTTCTTTGATTTTATTAATTTAATTTCTCTTTTCTCTTCTTTTCTGTTTCTTTTATTTCTTGGATAATGAAAAGGCACATGACTGCAGTTACATGATGTAATGTCATAGATCTGGAACATAGTGAAAGAAACTAGAATAATGATATCTAGAATATAACTATAACATATTTGTCTTGTAATAACAAAATGGTGGACTTGTAAAAGATATATGTAGTTTAGAGTAGGGCTTATAATAGTAGTATATATAATGTATGAATACATTGGAGACTTCTTATCAAGTTTCTTTGTGATTTTTATGAGACTTTTTGTGATATAAGACTACTTAGTATACTATTGACTATTCTGGTTAGTAGTTGCCACAATAGACTTGGCAGTCTAATAATACTGTCAGAGATAGTTTATACTTCAGGATGAAAATCTATAGAATTAGTCAGAATTTGACAAGTATTGAAACTTATCAAAAATATACAGAGTTGTAGACTGTTAGAATGACCTTGGCTTTAGCTTTTATGCTGTATTATATATGTATTACTTTGTTGCAACTTCAGTGGGTAAAATAGAGTTTAAGAGAGAGTTCTGACAGAATAAAGTATGTTACTTTAACACTGAATTATGATTGATTATCAGACTGGAGAGTACAGAGTATCTACCAGTTCTTAAATACTAGAATAAGTGTCTAAAACATTTGGAAATTTGAGTGGTGCTATAACTACATAGTTTAGCAATTATTCACATCAAAAAAGGTCAGTGTCTAAGCCTAACTTGGAAGTTGGGCAGATGTTTAATTGAAATGATCTGTAAAGAAATACTAACTGGGACTAGAGTTTGGTTTCACAACTATCTTGATGACTACATTATTCTAAGCCTCTGATTCTTTAATTTTTTATTAATTAGCAACTATTTTCTCTTCATTATTCTGACTTCAAACTACTTATTTATTCATAAGGTCTAATTTTTGTTATTGCTTTTGTCCAATCTGCTCTTTTACCCAAGCTATTTTCTTCTTCTGTACTATATGCTTTAAAGTAAAATGAAATCCAGACAGATACAATGATCTTGTTTATTTCTGATTTAACTTCTAAATCTTTATGAAATATTTCAATTTGTATGGTCAGTGCATATTTTAAAATGAGTTTTGTAATTCCTCTTGACTTCATTTAATGACTTGGATATGAAGGTTGCTGGTTGAACTTTGTTGTGACAAAGTCCTTACAAAGTGCTAACAAAGTACTATGGTCGGGTGTGCCTGGCCTCTTCGAAGAGTCAGCACTCTTCCTAGAAAATCTCGCAGACCGGATTCCTCTACGACTCTTTCTCCTAACC
>Ga0157364_1007096_pt1 | contig 11573 bp, 5 predicted proteins | sample AttsexASBM2_FD_111476 | JGI IMG/M metagenome (GOLD analysis project Ga0157364, IMG submission 111476) | Fungus gardens microbial communities from leaf cutter ant in Ribeirão Preto, State of São Paulo, Brazil - Atta sexdens ASBM2 | ecosystem: Host-associated > Fungi > Mycelium > Unclassified ...
ATGAAATTATATATAAAATATAGAAAAAGTATGGGAGGGAGGAAGAGGGAGAGAGAAAGAGAAAAAGAGATAAATATGTAAGATATTACAAAATTGATTTACAAAAGATTAAGAGAAAAATTTTGCAAGTAAACATTTTCAATTTTTAATAGCAGAGTTTAAGAAAATATTTGAAAATAATAATATGATATAGTAATGAATGGAAGAAATATAGACGCATTTCGCCCATAGATTTGCGTTCAAATGCACGTCTTAGTCATCTTGGAAGGTCGTATGGTGACCTCGACTTTACGAGCTCACCCACGATCGATGGTTAGACGGCGAGCCTCCCGGAACGTCAAAACGTCTCGAAGAGCCAGAAGAGCCGGTGGCATGCCTTTCACCTTGCATAATTATTCACAGTTCATTATTCAATGTCAGATTATCGTACCGTGACAAGTGTTGCGCGACGAACCCGTGTAAGTCCCGCGGCTAGTATGCGCTCGTCACTCGTGTGTATGTAGCTTAAGGCCGCAAATGCGTCGGTGAGAAACGCGCGTGTGAGTGATTAGAGGCCGTACGTTAATCAGACGATGAAATATTCCACAAAGGAAGTGAGCTGGCTTACCTTCTGGCGGACGTGGGCACGCGGCAGGAGTTGGATGTTCATGTGGTCGACCAGTTCCAGGAATTTTTCTCCCGCGCGGTCCTCTGCCAACGGAAACTCAAAATAACCAACTCTCAAACAAGTTTTGCACCATTTCACCGGCTCCGTCGCTCGAAATATGGCGATATAACTAGAAGAAGATAAGTAGACTAACATTGTTGAAGAATATAGATGAAGAACTGTTCATTCATTGAATAGTGACAATTTCTAACATTATAATGTTTTAAATTCTTTGAAAAATACTGAAACGATAATTTATACATAATAAATTGGAAATAAATATTCAAAACAATATTTTCTCATGAATAAAACGAACATTTTTAAATGAATTTATTGCAACAATATATTCTATATTAAAAGCAAAGAGTTTTTTAATTGAAATAAATAAATAAATAACAAAATTTTTCAATTAGTTTTAGGTTTTCCTTTACTTAATAAAAATTTAACTGAGAATTATTTACTTATCTCAAAGATTGAAAAAATTGCAATGAATAGTTCTGTTAAAAAAATTTCTCATAAAATATTATTCGATTTTTCCGAATTAAAGTTGTACTTTGTATTCCATTCTTCTTTTTTGTTGTCTCATTCATATGTAAAGTATTTATTCTGCTCAGCTTTACACATCCATAAATGATAAAAAGAAACGAATTCTTTCAACGATTATATTTCAAGTGGAAGTATTTGCGGTTCTCGTGTTTTTTACACGTCGTCCATCGGCAACGTGCGGGACCACCCCGTGCACGCGTCGGTATCAACAGGTGCTGGTTTATGACGCCGCGGCAAAGCCGTGGGCACCGACATCGATTCCGATGCAATTTAGATAACCGAAACCGATTCGACAACCCTGAAAACCTGAACGCGCGACGATAAAGGCGCCGGTCGGACGACGATTCGTGTATAAATCCGGAACCCTCTCGGCTGACATAATGCGTGAGTCGACGTATCACGAGATCTTACGAGACGGATATCGAGTCCACACGCGACGTATATAGAGTACTAGTGTCTCTCCCCGAAAGAGCGACGTGTTCGGCTTTGATAATGCTAACATACAATAAGGAGTAGACGAAAAAAAATTCTAGACGAGAAAAAATACAAAAATATATTCATTTATAAATTATATCTATATATCTATTCAATTATATTTGTATCTATATATATATATATATATACTGAATTTTTGACATTTTAACAACGTCAAGATTTATAAGTGCATTTCCTAAATTATATTCTATCCGAAAAAATTAAAAATAAAAATCATGTTTTATTATCTTAAATTTCTATGTTATCTTAAGTTTTTTTATTTATTTTTTGATTAGACGTTTTCATTTAGCGTTTTTACATAATGTGCAAAATAATTTTGTTTGTTACCTGAATGATACAGTGAACACATGTAAATTAAATATCAAAGGAAAAAGCTGGTATAAGATTAAATATACACAATAGATAAATTTAAGCAAATGTTTGGACATTGGGACCTATCTGGCGAAGTAAATTTATGCGAGTAAGAGAATTGTCAACGCATAAAAAGCGCATATAGTCGTGGTGTCAATATACTTATCTATTTTCTATATTTCTGCGGTTTCATTTTTGTCTACGTAATTTTTTTGCATTCTTTCTCTTATTACACTATTAGAAATGTAACCACGAACTTCCTTTACATGTAAATGAAGCTCGTGGTTATGAACGAAATTAAAAGTAATGAATGATTTAACTGAAAATTAAGTTACAGTAGATACTTAAATGTAATGAACGTGTACATTAAATGTATTTAAATTAAATTTCATGTACATGTACACAAATATACTTTTCAGTTATAAATACATTAAATTTATAACGTAATGTCATGAAATTAAGTTCGAATTGTGTAATTTAAAAGTATAATATATTAAATTTCATGACATTTTTAACAGCGTAATTAATTACTTTCTTTTTGCTGCGATTTTAGAAGTAAATTACAATATATATACTTTTTCTCATATAAAATATTAATTCAATGCTAATATATTTATGCATTATTATATATTATATTTATAGTGTGCATATATTTATGATATATCTATATTATTTAATTTTTATATGAACAATTAATGAAAAATACATCAAGCACTACCTGCTGCGCATTCCAATCATTCGCATGCTTCTAAGATTCTAACAGCGTTCTTTACAGCTTTTAATTAAAACTGCACTCCTAGTGTCTTTACTTATAAAATCCTGCGTTAACGAACTACCGGATTAAAATTACTGGATTAAATTACGCGATTTTTTGCTATCGAGATTTCGAGTGACAGATACATCCGCTAAAGCACATTTTATCTTATTAATATGATGTTTATAACCATTAACGGGATTAAAATCCGAAAGCCTTCTTTTAATACTCCTCCGAGCCAGAACTTGAATGAAAGCGCCGGGATGGGACGTCTGCTACGTGTAATTAAGAGGACCTTTATTTTTCTTGAGGGTTTTTTAGGTCTCGTGAGTAAGAAATGGTCTCGGGTAATTAACGCGAGACAGGTACGAAGAGAGTTCATTGATATTTATTGCCATTCGAGGTACAGTCGTCGCACGTGAGCAAGAAGCGAACGTAGTGCGTGGGCGGAACGGAGAGAGTCACCCACATGAGCCTCACCCTCGACACGCACGTGTATCGCACGTACGATTTTACACGCGTGCTTACCGATGTAATACCCAGCAAGCATTCGTCACCGCGCCGCCGCGCCGTACGCGTGTGTGAGCGCGTCTTCAAGCCGCTTCCACATTCGAGCACGCGTACATTTTTCGCAGAGGATGTCTAATGCGGATGTTGAAGTGAGTCCCGATGCACGTGAGATTCGAATCGCTTTCTGGTACATGTTTAAAGGGTTCTTTATGCTTGTACTTTGTCTTAAATATTGTCACGAGACTTTAGTATCGTTTGTGAATTTATTTGTTGATGATTTTTAAATCTTATGTGAGGTCTACAATAGAAATTGTAGCGGTCGTAGAGCGGTCTTAAGTCGTAAAAAATTGATCATAGCCGATTATTCTTCTCATATTTGACTGTGATTGCTTAATTTTTTACGACTTAAGACTCTACGACCACTACAATTTCATATTTGTATGTAAGTAATATTACCATATTCTTAATTGTATAATTCGTTTATTTTAATTAATATGGATAATATCCGTATAGGAATATAATTTTTTACATACGTTATTATTGTCACTGACAATAATAACTGACTGTTATATGTAATATATCAGGGAACGACTTAAAGAGGAACAAGTAGATTTGCATGTTATGTGAGCTTGTCCTGAGTGCTCTCAACTGTAGATGAGGTTTAACACGCTTGTGCTTACGCGCGCGATGAACGCGCGTTGCATATTCATACCGCGGGTACAGTCGATGCTCCACTTCGCCATTCGGGAGGAGTAGGAGGACAGGCGTGCATAATCTACGGGCGGAGTGCCTTGAACCTTCCGCGATGCGATTTCGTCGAAGCCGGGGGTCTTCGTGGAAGCCAATATTCGCGAGCAGGTGCGCTCCCATTAGCGTATCTTGTTGGGGAATGAAGGGTAATTTTTAAGACAATGTCCGTTACGTCGATGGTAATTATCGATCGAAATCGCGTATTTATTCGCTTGAATTAATCTCCGCGCCTGCATGTAATGTTGTGTGCTAATTTTATATCAGTTAAAAAACTTAATTAAAATTTCGTGTGTCTTCATAAGGATAATACGCGATAATTCTCTTTGTTTTGTAGATTTTAGAGAGACTTTAAGTTCAAAAGAATTGTGTTTTTAATTTACCGACTTTAATATAAACTAGTATTTTATTACGTTTTATCACATTTGATATTAAACGAGCAATGATAACTTTGAGTTAAAAAAATAACTTTGTGTCATTTTTATTTTTCGTGTCAAAAATAAATCACTTTCTTTAGTTTCAAAGTAAATAACATGTATATTCTTCTTCTTCTTATATAAAATATGTATATTAATATAGTAAATTATGAATTAAATTAATTCAAATTTAACATTACATTTACATTTTAAATTAAATTATTTAATTTTATTGTTTTAGTTAAATTAATGGTATATTGATAGGATCAGCGACCTATAGAAGTGATTAAAAATAACTCAAATTATTGTAGATATAATTTGATATTATGAATTTAAGTGCATGCTACTAAGAACAGTATAAAATTCTCATTAATTCTCAAATAACATTTTTTTTTTCAATATTTACAAGCACGGATTCAACGTTCGCCTTATACATATTTGGATCCATAATTATTTATAGTCGTCGCTCGCATTCTTTTGCAGTGGGAATTGCGCGATCGATCAGGATCGTCGAAGGCATCCAGGCTATTAAAATTCGATTCTCCAACACAACGAAGTGGACGAACGAACGAAGCGTTCCTCCCACGCGCCGAACATCACATCTCTGTCTCTCTTTTTCTTTCTTTCTCTCGTTTTCTCTTAGCGACTCCATCGTGCTGGTCTGACGCGGCGGCAAATAAAAAAGGCAGAGAGGTAATCGAAAAAGTCGAGCAACCACCAAGTCTGGTTTGCACATGCCGAGGAGCATGTAGGCTCTATCGATGTGCCCGCCCACGCGATAGCCACGGACACCTCGACATGCTCTCGCAAGGAATATCCTATACCTTTCTTGACAAAGCAATATCTCCTGTTCTCTTCGTTTCTTCAAACATTGTTTTTCAATTCGCGAATTTATAAGCGATACCTTAACAGATTGAATGTCGTATATCTATCTTTATGTTTTACTTGCTTTATTTTGTACAATTTTAGAAAATATTATATTCATTATTTTTTTTGCTATCGTAGGAATTAAGTAATTATCGTGAGACAATCAACTACATGATAAAAAAAAACTCAAATACGAGGTGCTGTTCTTCTTTTTACCTGGTGAAATTATCATCTCGCAGTAATTTTCTCTTTTTCTTCTTCGTTCTCACGTTTCCCGGTGGCCTTGTTATTGCTGTTTGGACATAAAATTTAATTTCGCTTCGCCGAAAAATAAATCCGCGCGGCGCAACAGGAAGCGTGTTCTTTGCAAGGAAGAAATTAGCTGTATCTCATTTTTGCTGCAACGTGTTGCCCGGTCTTCCCGTTTTCGGGATTCCCTTTTTTTCCTCCATTCTTTTGTGGCATATCTACTTACTAGTAATTCCGTGGACATTCGCGAAACATTTATGATTATTTGGCAGATTATTTGGCAATCCGTGATGATGATCGAAGTTTTAGCAACTTATTCATGGTTTCTTCCAAAGTATTCTTTCCTCGGTTCTCTTAGAATTTTTTCCAGGTTTGCTAATAATTGTTTGCCGATTGTTATGATAATTGTTTTCATGTTTGTGAATCACCGACGATTCTTCCCACGATTAAAAATTGGCAATATTAAAAAAGGTATAAAAAAAAGTTTATTTTGTTGAGGTTACATCAGAATTGAATGAATTCATTACTCAGTACATTTTAGAGAAATTATTTAAAATTTATTGAATTATAGCAGTTACATATAGTTTATAATGTCCTTTATATTATAGATACAAATTATTTAAGTTGTACAATTTTGTACAAAATGATAGAATGAAATTAAATAGAGTTATCAATTATGCATTTATTCGAGAGTAAATTGAGACAGATTTTTTTTTAATTGTGTTGTGTACACATTGCGTATGCAGACGTTAAACTTTCTTGACGCGACGTCGCTTCACCGGGCATCGAGATCGTTACGTGGGTGGTTGCATCTAAAAAAAAAATATCACGAATATAACATACTATATATTATGCACGTAAAATAACATACAAATATATATAACATACAAAAAGCCAACTTGATGTTAATTTAATCTCAAAGATAAATATTTTAATTTCCACAAGAATTTTCTTTCGTCGAGCTTAATATTACTAACGATAGCTAACGAGACGGTTTCGAGAGATCACTTCAACTTCATCGGCTGTCTTTTCCGCCCCCTCTCGAAATGAGCCTCGTCAAAGCATGTGGAATAAACGTAGCATTCCCAGCGCGTTTACGTCTTACGTTTATGATCGTGCGCCAGGTAGCGCGGGCGATTAACGTCGCCTGTATTTCATGGACTTAGCGCCAAATTGCGTATCGTACGATTCCTACACGATCATTTTTAATTGCGCCCCTACTTTCACGAGCTCGGCCAATGGGCATGCACGACATTGCTCGTGAAATCCTCCTTTACTTCGGCTCGTACAAGTTCAAAAAAAAAAAAAAGAAAAAGAGGAAAGCTTGATGACCCATTAGCACGTAGACAAGACGATGTGTGCGCGAAAGCTGATTCAGAAAAATTTTTATATCCTTGGTTTATACGTCGGAATCTAAGCCATTCACGCGCTCGATGCTCGTAAATATTGTTCAGCGCTAATGATCCATGCCGTGTTTTTCATTAAAACTTTGCTTGTTCGTTACAGTCACTACCTTTCATGGCAAGATAAGTATTATTCTGAGTAGTCCTCCTGCCACTCGTGCTTAATGAAGTTATCTCTCTACAAGACTTTTGTTTTGAATGCTCATCTCGAATGTAAAAAGAATAATTAAATGATCAGAGAATAATCAATTAAGGAAATTTTGGCTGCACGTACAAGATCAATAAAACTGTTAACTAACAAATCAACCAAAAAAGCCAATTGATCCAATATCAGTAAAAAAAATTTTATCGTAAGTATGTCTCGACTGCAAAAAACAAAATAATAAATTATTTGACTTTTAATGACTTATTATGTAGCGTATTACCATATTTTGCTATAGTTTTTAGAACTTTTAAGCGAGTTAATGGATCTAAATGAACTTTTGCATGAATATTTATTAGAATCTTATTAGTACGTATGAAAAATTAAATTTAATTCGTCATGCTATTTCCTCATTAAAGCAAATAAGTAATATAAAACACGATGTTACATAAAAATCAAGTTAAACAAAAAATTAAAATTCTTAAACTAAAAAGGGAATTATTTCTTAAATTATTATGCTTAAATTTTATACAGATATTCAGATATAATAATAGATTCAGATATAATAATAATAATCTATGTTTTTGTAGTTTTGGTAATAAGTTGACATATACATCCTTAAAAAATATTTATTTACATAAAACTTGATTACATTTTTTTTATATACATACTTTTTAAAATTTTTTAAAATAGATCAATAATTAGGTTGCTTTTTTCTCTTATTTGCTAAATTTTGAATGTTATGTTACACGAAATACGAACGGCTGATTTTTGATCAAGTTTCGGGCGTTTGCCCGATTTCATTACCGGAAGTTCGAGCCAACGGCCTTTCGCAGGCATACTGAAAGGTTTATTCATTAAATCTTACACACGTATCCACGATTATCTCGAGCGGCGCGCATATTGAACTTTTTCAATCCCGCCCATCACGTATGTAGTATCTTTCATCAAATTTGAAGCTGTGCATTCGCGATCGGTACTTCTCTCGGTGCCGATCTCGGATCAGGAAAATCGCCGATTACGGAATCACGCATGAATCTCGCGGTACCGATCGATCAACTGTTTACGCTAAGAGACGAGCATGCGATTGATCGATATGGTGCACGTTTAACCGATCGTGGCTGCGAAGGAGAATCGATTCTCGAGAAGATCTTCGTATCTTAGGCTCCGTATCTCTTCGGCCCCCCTGACGTATGTACGTGCGGGTTGCACGGGTTACCATGCGGCTCGTTACTGGTGGGCCGTGTTGGAACCTCGTTCGAACGAAGTCTGTTGGCCTGCTTCGTGCCAGAGAGGTCTTCGTGCCAATTCATTAAGCAGTAATTGAGTTTTCAGCTCTGCGATACGGAGACCAAGATACATCTACGTGGGATGTCCAATGAGCAGGGGAGAGAGAGGGGAAGGAGAAGACAGGATGAGGTTCCGACGGTGATAGAGAACGGATGGAAGATGGCGTGAGACCACGCGAGAGAGATACGACGAAGAGAGATACGACAAGGCGCGAGGAACGGCGTACTTCGAGAATTAAGCACGACAACGTGTGACCGATGTCCGAGCCGTGATTAACTAAAGCTTTAACAAGCTCTCTCTTCGCAGGGACTCGCGCTGACGGCGCGTTCGGTTATTATTCCCTCCTAGAGAACGCGGCGAAGATGCTTAATGGTCGGTATGGCTAATGGCAGGGGCGAAGAGAAGAACGCATTACGTTGTCTAGCGTGTGTTCGCTTCTGTTTAAATTGATTGCTGTGACCTGTTGACGAGTTTAACGGTGTATACTGTCAACGGGAAATTTTTTTACTAGGTGATAACCACTAGTTGAAATATTGTCCTACAGAATACATGATTTCATTTGATTTCATACGATTTTATCTCATGATAAATAATTTTCTTCACTATGTATGTTATTTGATAAAATAATTGATTTCACCTAATATTTTTATCTAATTATTTCTCGTAGTTGCATATGTAATTATCGGATTATACATCGAGATTTCATATAAATTTAATAATAATTTTGGGGTCTCTGTCCCTTTAGCCCTTCGTTTTTTTGCAAGTTTTATCTTTTATAAATATAACAAGCGACTTTTTCTATTATGAAATTTATTGTTAAAAAAATACTAATTTATTATAATGTAATAAATCTTGCAGAATATTGCAAAATCTTGCAGAATATTGCTTTCTTAAAATGGAATGTAATATTTTTTTATAAATAAAAGATGAACTATTTTAGCACAGGTTAGGAAAGTAACAATTTTTGTAAATAATCTGCAAAAATATGAACTTTGATAATAATTTTTAAACAAACGGATCCCGTAAACAATTAATGCCTTCAAGAAAAACGATAATAGCTTTGTGAATTAACAGAGATTTAAATCAATATACAACCTTTCCTCAAGCGATCTTTACGATCGTTTTATTAGCGGTAATAGACTTTCAGGCGAAAAGTCCAGACGAATTTAAATAAAATGGCAAGTATATAATTGCGAACGATATGCGCTTAAATGCAATATTTCAACTTTATAACTGCAAACTGAAAGTTAAGTGAGCAATCTCGCACTAGCGTCCGACGAAGAGGTGGTACTGAAGTCGTTTGGATGGGATATAATGCTTCCTCCTCTAGAAGCGCCTGTAAATCGAGAAGAGAACGAGTTTCGAGAATTAAGGTAATCGACCCGGCGCACCTGACCGAGGTTCGAATTACAGGCCACACGATGGTTCGTATCGTTCGTACAGGGCTATTTTCAGCCACCCACGCGGGCCTAAGTGCCGCTCATTATCTGGAAATGCCCGGCTGCCATTCCGCCTCCCTCTTATATTACGCGTGCGTTCGCGTTCGCAGCGGCTTGCGTTATGCTATGTTACGCACGCCCACGCATGTCTAGCCGAGCACTGTGCTGCGTGGAAACGAGTTTCCACATCGCCAGCGCTGGATTAGGTGCCGCACCATGAGGTACGAAGTTAGAGACACACCATTCTTGAGAAAGATAAATATATCTTACAAGAATTCCTAAATTCTCTTTTTATTACCAGAGACGATGATGTTTTCCCAGCTTGTGGATTACTTTTCCATTGTTTTAGGATTTAATCTCTGAACAATTTTAATTTATCGTTTTACAAGAATTCTGGCATTCTATAAGAGACGAATGATATATACGTAATGTTATTTATTTATTATTAAAGTATAACAAGTAATGTTGGTAAATGCATTTAATTTTATTAAATAGCAGTTTTATTAACCTTTTTTCGTAAAAGAATTTATTATAGAATATTATAATGTCTTTAGATAGTTAAATTTTTATGTATATATATATATATATATATACATATATATATATATATATATATATATATATATATATATATAAAAAACCATATTTTTTAACCATATTTTTGAAAGTTTTAAATTTTATTTAAAACTAGTTGTAGAAATTCGTCTTCCTAAGGGGAATAACTTTCTATTAAATGAAGCAAGACAATAAAGTTATTAATACTTTTCTTTATTTACCCTCTGGAACATGTTCCTTTACAACATAATAAGCATATTAATACTGAGTCATTGATCGACAAAAAACAATAGCAGGCATAATGAGCCTGGGGCATTATTTTATTTAAATCCGCCCCTGCGTACACCGCCTATCTTGCTTGCCATGCCGTGGATTTCACTTTGTGGCATCTGTATTATGCGGACACCTCGGACGTGTACGCCATATATTCTCTCAAATTGCATCGTAATCGATAGGTATGCAAATAAACGTTTTTCAGTGCGATGGATGTGCGTCTCAAAACCTGTCACGGCTTAGGGTGTAGTCCTTATTGAACATCCTTGTTATGTACGTCTCGCAATATATTGTCGTTGAACGTAAGTTTATGATGACCTGGTGGATGATATATTTTTAATAATAGAAAAACTGAGATAAACAATGAAGATAAACAATGAAAAATTGTAAATAACTATGTTAGAAAGTGTCAGTTATGATATGCTAATTTAAAATAAATGCTTAATTAAAATCTTTTCAGTAATTCTTCTTTTTCGTTTTCTTTTTCTTTTGTGCACATATATATCTGTATCGTACACTAACTTATAAAACTGCATACAAAAATAATATATCTCTATAAAGAATATCGAGAAATTGATTTTATAATTTTGATATCTTTATTTTTATTTTATTCTTTTTTCTGAGAATTCTGTTATGCAAATGATTATTCAAATTTTGTAGTGTAATTAATTAATATTAATAAAATAATTACATTAATAATATATCTACACATCGATATATATATATATATATGAAGAATTAAAAAATATACATCTTCTGAAATTTGAGTCTTTCTTTACCACACACACACACACACACACACACACACACACACACACACACACACACACACACACACACACACAAACAAACACACACACACACACACACACACACACACACACACACAC
>Ga0157364_1007097_pt1 | contig 11573 bp, 6 predicted proteins | sample AttsexASBM2_FD_111476 | JGI IMG/M metagenome (GOLD analysis project Ga0157364, IMG submission 111476) | Fungus gardens microbial communities from leaf cutter ant in Ribeirão Preto, State of São Paulo, Brazil - Atta sexdens ASBM2 | ecosystem: Host-associated > Fungi > Mycelium > Unclassified ...
ATCCATATTATGTATCAAGTTAATTATTTGATCCCAAGATAATTTAAAATACAACATAAACCACGAAAAATCTGTAGTCAATAATCTAAAGCAGTAGAACATATATAACAAACATATACATATAATAGAAACATACATACACAGAAATAGTATAGTTATCGATATTACATAAATTGAAGCACGTATAAAGTGACGACCAATTTCGAGGAGCACGCTATATATGTGTGGTTTAATTTTATGTTCTCTCTCTCAAAAATCACATTTTTGATTAAATCACAATTTACTTCTTTTTTACATAATAGGTGAAGAAAGGACCGAACGGGAAGGATTACGAATATGAGTATGTGTATTATTACTACGACGAGGAGGATGAAAACAAAGCAGGTACGGCGGGTTTACCTGTGACGAATTCTTACGACATTCCTTCCAGAACAACCTCGGCGCCCAGGAGAGTAAGCACCACCAACAACAGGAGCAAGTACAGTACTGTGGAGAGGTCAAGCACCGTGGAGCCTAGCAACAACGAGGTCATACCAAATAGAAACGGTAATCGAGGTAGACAATTAGTTGAAACTGAAGATATTTCCGAGGAAAGATTACCTGCGAACACTCGTTTTCCACCGAGGTATCTATCACAATTGTGTGACAAAAATTTAATAAAATTTATAAGTACAATTACCTATATAAATGTTCTTAATAATACACTGACACTTTAAAAATGTAATATGTTTTCTAAGAGTGCCTTTCATTTGGCGCTCACAATGCTCAAGCATTATTTATTCTTGTTATTTATTCTTGTTTAATATTTGAAACAACAAGGATGAAAGATTCCATGAGCGTTGCAAATGTCAAATGAAATGCAGCCTAAATAAAATATGATTAATTATACTGTTAATTGTTACAGATCGCGATCAAATCACAATACAGGCACAACGGAACCTTCAAGAGCTCGTAGTAACCGACCGCGACCGAATCTGGATTTAGTTGATTCCAGCAGCTTCCGAACTCATCAAGAAGGTCCCGAGTTTCCGCAAACCTTGCCAAAAGGACCTGTCAGATTCTTAGGTGTTACGCCTAATGAGGACAATGAAGAGAAATCTTTGATCAGAAATCGCGGAAGACTACAAAAGGTTCAAGAACCCGCTCCTGTCGAAGAAGATATCGAAGACACACCGACTCTTAGAAGACGTCTGGGCACAGTATCGACTGAAGTAATTATTCTAACTATATTAAAATAAATTGTTTTCTTAAAAAAAAGTATTCAAGTATAATATAGATTTGCATTCTAATCTAAAGAGCATTCATTAATCAAGAATCACATTTTAATATAAGTATATTGGTAATAAAAATAGAAATATTAACGTTTAAATAAAATACAATCTGCGAAAAAAACTAATCTAAATTTGAAATAAATATCAGATAGCACTTTATAATCAAAAGCATTTTAATGCTTAGAATTAGAATTGCAAATATTTTATTACAAGAGTTGTTAATTACCCAATACAACATCAATTAACATATATTATGTTTTCTAATATACAGTTTTAGTTTTAATAATATAATTATAATTTCTCACTTAATAATAACATTAATATGTGTTATGTAACTGAGAAATTATGTTACTGTTAGTTGATGTTTATTAGATAATTTTGTTACAACTAAAAATATTTTCAAGTTACGAAGGCATTACATAGTAAAATAAAGAATTATACACGAATAAATCAATTTTCAGACTGGAGTCGAACTGAGCAGAGGTCAACCGATACATCATTTCAATGAAGAAAATAATGATGAAGAAAGTGACGCACCAGAAAGATCAGACAACAAACGCGTACCTTTGGAAGACAAAACGCAAGAGTCTAGCGAGACGGAAGTTTCGCCGGTCTATCCTAGCGTCACTGCTGATCCCACAGATAATCCAACGACGGAATATCCGTCAGTTATGGACAAGGTTGCTCTGGATCTTTACGCTTTCCTGCAACAAGGACAAAGTAATCTGATAGACGCGACCAGCAGTGATGCTAGTGAAACAGCTGGAGATAGCACGACGCTATCCAACGATGAGATCACGACCGACTTAACAACACCAGTGGAACTTGCCGACTCTACAATCGTTAATGAGTCTTCTAGCACAACGACGACGACGACGACGACGACGACGACAACTACGACAACTACGACAACGACCACTGAACCGACAACCACAACGACAACGACTACAGAACCATCGACTACCACCACTCAAGCTCCCGCAGGAAGAGGGAAATTCCGACGACCTGGAATTGGCGGCCCAGCTATCTCGAGAAACCGGTAAATTTTTATTACAATTAATCCTTTCTATTGTCACATGCCTCAGTGGTCGATTCGGCACGCACGAAATAATCGAAAGATTTTATATTCAAAACAGTTGGCGTAATATTTTTCGCAATAAACAAGTTTTCAGTGTTTTAAAATACTTAAAATTCTTATAATTAAAATTGATTCAATTTAATTTGTAATATTATTATTACAATTTCAATTTAGAATTCAAATCCGACAGCAATCGATGCGTAGTTTACGTAACTGATGTATTCCAAATTTACATGTAGATATTAGGCATTAAGATCTAATCTTAACTCTTTTTTGCTTACTTGATGAATTCTTTTTAATTTTGTTTTGATCAATATTCCTTTGCTCTAAAAATGTTTTATTCATAAATTTCATTTATAAATCTTCGCAATAAAATTAAAATATAGTATAAATATACAAAAATATTTTTCAGATTGTATATAATATTTTTAAGATTGTGTTACTAATATTACGAATATATTTTAATATATATTTTCATTTTATTACGAATTTTTTGTGTATTGCTATATTACTTATATTATGAAATTATGTTACTAATATAAAATTTATATCTTCAATTTCCTTCAGATTTAAGTCCAACGGCAGCACTAGCACGACCGAAGCACCCGCAGAGCCGACCCAAAAAACTCGAACACGTTTCGGCAGCAATAGCTCAAATGGCGGTAATGGGTTTAAGCGACCTCGACCGGGCGGTAATCACAAACCGATCGAGGAAGACACCGTGCAGAAGGAGACCGCCAGCTCAGCGAATGCAGAGAAACCGCCACCCGGTCGCAGCAGATTCCGCGCACCAGCCGGTGGCAGAATCGCTGTCTCCACGACAACGTCGGCACCATCAAACGGTGCAGCGGCGCCAACAACGGCAGCAGCGTCACGACCTACCTTCAACAAGGTGAACATCAACCGGAGACGCGGACGACCGACTACAGCCGCGCCGGGAAGCGAAGAACCCCAGGAGGGAGCGGCACATTCCGAAACCGGTCAGATCGTCGCCCAGACCGCGCCGGAAACCGCAACCCCGAAATCCGTCGTTCGCACGAGACTTCCTGGCGCGCCTGCAATTAGACCAGCCATCAGACCGGGTGGTAGAATCAATTTAAGACAGAAACCGGGACAGCTTTCGACTACAACGCTTGCGCCGGAAGTTCCCCCTGAAGGCCCTATTGAGGAACCGGCTGGAGAAGGAACCGAAGAGGAAACTCACGAGGTTCACCTAATTTTATTCATTTACATTTTTTGCTTTCTCTCTCTCTCTCTCTCTCTCTCTCTCTCTCTCTTTCTTTTGTATAAAAAAATTTTTTCAATATATTTCAAAATTCAAAGAACTGACTTATTTTTGTGAATGTTTCTCTCATAAAACATATTATTTATAAACATAAGCAATCCAGCAAAAAAATATCAGCAAACAATCCAATATCTAATGATTATTTTTAAAATCCATTTATGAATTTATTGAAAAACTAAAGAAACTAAAAGACATTTCATATCAATATAAATTTCGTTAAATTAATATTAATAATTTTCTTTAAATTAATATTTTTTAATTAATTAAGAATATTTTTAAATATCTTAATTGAATTATAAATATCAATTGTTTCAACAAATGTTTCTGTTACCAAGCAAACCATATAATTATGCAAATATCTCTTTCTTTCGATCTACTAGCGATTCCGCGTGCCAAAGGTAAGGATTTAAAATTCTCAGATTTAAAATTCAAAAATTCTCAAATGTATATGTATATACATATCGTCGCGAGATAATTGCATACTTTGTAAGATTAGGTACGAGGACACCGTGATGTCAATCGGTAAAGTTCTCTCTTTGAATTTACTTTCACTGAATGGCCTTTCGAAATGTCATCGACGAGTTGGGAGATGGTTCGGGATCGCTTTTCACCTTTCGATTTTACAACTTCGCGATCGTCATCAGTTACGAAAGCTAAGCACTGATAAGAATGAAAAATCAGAGACGGAATCCAAGAGAAAAAAAGAGAGAGAGAAAGAGAATGAAAATAGCAAAGAATGAAGATTTCATTACGATAAATAACTAATTTCAAAAACTGTATTGTCTATAATTTATTTTTAAAAGTATTATTATATCTCTAAGAAACATTTATTTATTCTTAAAATATTTTGTTTGATTATAATTTATTCAAAAAATTTTAATAATACAGAATTCAAAAGTGCTTCCAGATAGTACACAACATTCTATGAATTTTTTATAGATATTTATTAAGAATATTCATGTATTCCATGAATATACTAAAAACACTCAAATATTTATGGTATGTTTATAATAAATCCAAATGGCACAATTATAAATGTATGAACATACATATGTAAAATATTTTGTACATTTTATAGAATATTCTACGTATATTTTTATTCTCTATGAATATTTTAAAGACTATTCTATGAAAGTTCCTTTAAAAAAAGTTATGAGTATAAATATCTAAAAGAATACAATGCTCAGTTCATAGAACTATTGATTAAAGTATCCTAAATTTAAAAGATTTTTATTTTATAAAAATGTTTATAGAATATTTTGTGTTATTTATGTCACATTTTAGCCACTTCGATAAAACATTAAATTCCGAGAAGTTACGACTAAATCTCACTTAAACTACTCAACTTTAATTATCTCTTTTGTTTCTTAGGCACCGGCAGAAATCAGTCCACCGTCAAAAGCTACCACAACGAATCCTTTGAACAAACTTCGCAATCGCAATAGATTGCAAGTGCAACCGAAGACAACGACTAAACCGGCGTTGCCGCCGGCGATCAGAAGATCGCCACTACTACCGCGACGCAAGGCAACCGAAACCCCGGCTGTTCAATCGAGCCAAGAGGAGGCCGAATCTGAAGAGGAAACCACTTCCAGCGAAATTGAGCCAACCGAAGCGGTTCTGACCGAGACCAGCACTGCGGCCAGCACGAAGCACGAGGAAACACGCGGTCTAAGTGGCCTCTTGGCACCTCGACGTAGGATACCAGCGCGACGTCCAGGTCAGATAATCGCCTAAGAATAAAAGATAACACCAGCATCCAGGACCTCACAAACCAAGCATTCACCCGAGGATTTGAAAGACAATTCCCGTGATTGAGACCCGAAGATAGAACAGTATATATAAATTAGACATCCTGTCGTTTGCTCGACTAAATGATACACCAGATGCCAATCTTGAAGCGAGATCTCTCAATATTCCCTCTCTCATTTTTCCCTAATATTTTTCTCTAACCGATAAAACGGCATCTCTGTGTATTACGACGAAAATGGCAGGTGTACATAATAGTGTCTTTCACAAGAACAGCTTCTGTTGAAGAATTTAAGTTTGTAATACTATTTTAATTGTCCCCTGAACGTGCGTCAAATGCGACGTTCATTATACAACATACATATATAATAAATTAATATGTAAAATATGAATTAGTATTTTTCAATTAAAAACAAAATGTTTCATGAAGTTATAATTTTATATTTATAAACGTCCTGTTATATCTGAAGTTATAATTGTGTATCATGTAAAATTATTTTTTTTTACAAATTCATTGTTAATAAAATAACATGGAAAAACATTAATATGTGAATATTATGATTTTTTACTAAGATTAATGATGGACGTTCCTTTTTATCATTTATCAGAATCACATATAAAGTTTAAGCAGACGATGAATTATATTCAATGACTATGTTAATAATATGATCTTATCATAAACTATCGATCAATACATTTACTATGTTAAACCGATTTATAAGCACAATATAGTATATCATTTTTGCGTGATATAACTATCATAATTATAACCCACGCAATAAGATAATCCAACAAGATAAATAAGTATAATATTTTCAAGTCCATATACTGCGACAATTGTAACTATCGTATATTTAATTCGGCGAATTGTATTTAATGATTAGCACTTGCGAAGTTATCGAAGTACTATCTCTAACGTGATACATGCATAGATATACATATATATATATATATATATATATATGTGTATGTAATAGTAACTCCCCTTCCTCGAGGATGTATTTTTAGGATTATTACTGCGTGTGCAATGCGTAAGGGTACTTTTGTAATTACAATGTTCCATCATACACTGTAAATATTGCAATTAAACATAAAATTAATTGTGTTACATTTTCTTTTAATATTTTACCAAATCCATCCTCATTCAAAAATATAATAATTGCACAACAAATTAATGTTTTCTATCGAAATTATCTAAAAATTAAATTTGGACAAAATATATTCATTTTGGACAAAATATATTCATTTTGGACAATACATCTAAATTTTAATAAATCCATTATTCTATTCTCCAACTGTGTACGAATTCCATTCTATGCATACGCAATAAATCAATAAATAAATGTAACATGATAAAATTAAATAATGGCATTAAACTATCCTAGTCAATTCATTTCAAAGCAAATGATAAAATTAAATAATGGCATTAAACTATCCCAGTCAATTCATTTCAATGCTATAAATTTAAATTTTTATATTAATTTAAAAAACCTATAATATGAATTATATTATATAATATGATTTTCATATAACACTAATAATTATGAGAAAAAGAAAGTTTATAAAATTTGGCATTTTTTGTATGTTTTACACGTAAACTAAAAAAAAATTTGTTCAACTAAAAACATTTTGTTTGCAAATTTGGTTAATTCAACAATTTTATTTAACTGAATTTAACCGTAGTCTGCTCATTAAACAATTTATTAAACAGACTATGATTGATTCGATCTGCAACTAAATATATTTAGTTACTTGAACAAGTTTTTTTTCAGTGTACTTACACAATTTTCACAAAAATTTATTGTCTCAAGATAAAAAGATAAAAAATAATTAAATATTTACCAATATAATGCACAGCTGCAAAGTTGTGTACATGCTGTTAACCTGTAAAATATAAATATATTTAAATTAAAGCAGTGTCCAAAAATAATTAATATTTTTGAAAAATATAATTATATAATTTTTTTGCAAATTCATTTAAAAATATATTTAATAAAAAAATTTTTTAATTTTAGAAAGATTTTTTTCAAATATAAATTTATATATTTATATATTTAAGATTTTAGATATAATTTTTCAGATAATAAATAAACAAATAACTGTTTACCCAACGATTATTCCATCGTAGTTCTCTCAGGCCTTCTCCTCCTTTTTTTCCTTTCATATTTCTTTATTTTTCCATGGCAATCATATAAATATTAACGACACTCGCGAAAATCACGTTCGTTAATTAATCATCGAAATACTATCACGCAATGCTGCCGCACTCCCGACATTGTAACGCGATGCATAAGGTATGGATATTTTCCAAATATAAAATCACTAGACATTTTCGTGTACACGGCAACATAAGTTGCATTCTAATTGTTCTAATCGTCGACATAAAACTGCACATTATGCTCGAGAGTTACTAATCAGCCATGTTGTTAGCTTGTGTTTTGTAATGACAATTACAATGATTCCATGGTACTTCCACCATGTAACATTCCTAACTACGGCGTCTATAAATGAAGTTAGAGAACGTTGAATAGTCTAAATTTTTGCTATTTATCGTTCAATAAAAATGGAAAAAGCAACATTTATTCTCATTTTGTCCGAAAACATACACAGTATATACATTCTGTTCCAAGTTACTCACTGAATATCAACGAAGATAGAATGATGCTTGTGTCGACTTGTGTCACTGATTGAAAAGAATCTTTTTACATACAAGAGTAAAAAGTTCCTACAAGGTATTTCCTACAAGGAAATTTGTTATTAAAAAAAAACCTTATTTGTAGAAAATAAACATTAACAATATTATAATTTTATACAATAATTTTATACAATAAATACACTCTCTGTTCTAACATAAACAAACGAGCTTCGCATGTATTCCTGATTTTAGAAGCTAAATTTCTTGTTTATACGAATACTTTAATCAAACAACACAATTTTTAATTTTCGCTTATTTTTCAGATATATTTTATATAATTAATACACATTTTTTTGGTATATATAATTTTAAAAAACATGGTCTATTTTATTCTTTATGAATAAATTGTTAATTATCCAACAAGAAATGATCGAAAATTAAACATCGAGTCAACGTCAAATTGATGTTGAATATTTATATCTATTCGACATCAATTCGATGGCTAATTTCTCACTGGATAATATTTACTTTTTAAAAATAAAGTTTTTTTAAAAAATATTTTCTTTGTACGAATACTTTCTGCACTCACTGTATATTTCTGCATATGTTGTGTTAAAATGTATATATCTGGATGTATCAAGCAACTGGAAAGCACCCTACGTTGTACCTACACATACAACGGTCGAAAATTCGAACGCGCCATACTTCGTAAAGTCCTTGATTATAACCTTCATGCAATGTTCGCAATAATCACCGAGATATGATCGCCCGACATTTTTCAGAATGTTCCCAATACCGCTTCGTTATCACTGACGATGTGAGGTGCATTTCAGTATATTCCGAGACGAAATAATGCGAACAAATGCGATATTTACGACGCGAACGAAACTACGTGTGACTACCGCCGTCCGCGGCGTCCCGTAAATTAATGTGAAGTGTGAATCTAAAGGCCGGTGAAAACTGTTCAAACTACTTAGCTGCCAACTTCGCGCGGCATGCGACAGACGCAATTTTTAAAGATGCTTTTATATGAAAACATTAAGCGCCAAGCATAAAATACATGTTTTATAATTTTACTGAAATATGCTGGATTCAATGTAGGTACATACATTGTTGATAGAATCTTATAATCTTTATATTATATAGGATGTTGCCGGATTAAACCGCGAAACTTAAAATAATAACAATATAAAAATACGACCAATATGTATGAATTCATTATACAGATATATAAAAAGCTGCTAAATGCGGCTCAAAACTAGATATTGGAATAATTACATATAAATTCATAAATATATTAGTTTTGCAATACAATCATTTAACTGCAGAAATAATCTTCACAAATTAATTTTTGATCGTTAATTTGATGTTATTAGTATAGAATTTTAAATATGCTAATAGAATCAAATTGACGATCAAAAATTAATTTTTGAAAATGTAAAAATATACAATTTTAATAACTAGAAAAAATTTTAATAACTTTTTAATAACCTTCAATAACTATCTATTTTATAAATTAAAAATATTCTGTACACAAATTTAATTGTGGTTGCGTAAATAAGATACTTATCAAATAAAAATATTATGACGACTGAAAATAATATATATTTCTTTCTTCCGATTTGATATAGAATTTACCGATAATAAAAATATTTACACTTGTTCAATTGAAATAATGATATATTACCGTTCTAATAAACAACTTTATATATTTCGAAATTGAAATTTATAATATTAATGAACAATAAAAAATTAATAAATAATAAATAAAAAATTTGACGAATGCAAAAACAACAAAGTAAAAATGCATGTTCATATGACATGCGAATATGAAAAAAATAATCGATCTTGATTAATAAATTTTTACTCTTATATTCTTCTTGCAATAAGCTTACGCGTATTGTAGATGCATTGTATGCACGCACTTTCAAAGTACATCATGCAAAATACATAAAATAAAATACATGACACGAGATTCAAAAGAATTAAATATAAAACATTTAATACTATTATAATTAATTTATTTATTTATTATTATAATTAAAATTAATTAATTAATTAATTATCGTGTTGCTATAAATAACATAAGTAAAATTATCGATGTAGATACGTTTTATTATATTTCTCATTTCATATCAAGATTATTTATAATATTACGAATAAGAGAGAACTGTTGAATGAAAGGTGGAGATGTTATTCACATTTCCAGCCTATTAGAATACAATTGACACGATGTTCCAGAATACCATAGAATATATACGCATGTGATAAGAAAAAATGAATCATAATTGAGTATACAATTGTATTATATTGACAAAAAATATACGAACAAACGTACTCTCAATTATGGTGTGTGGTCAGCAGTCACATAACATATTAAGCTTTACGTAATTAAACAAACTGTGAATAAAAAGCGTCAATAAAATTATTGATAGAATAACGCAAACATTAGAAAGAATAATTTGATCACCGATCCATTTTCGAAATCTCTTTAAAAATAATTATCAACGCGTTACAAGATAAAAAACGTTCGATATGAACGATTAAAAAATAAATTACAACTTCTAATTCATAGAGTTTAAGAAAGATAAGACGAAGAAGTTATAGAATGGAGATTAATAAATTAACGTGTGAAAAATAAATTAAAAAATTTATTTAAAAATGCACGCTCGTTAATATTTATTATTTATTTCAATGTTATTTCTTCTCCTTCTGCGTAACGCAACACTTACTCCTGATATCTCTTCTACATCTTTCCCTTCGATTTTCATTCTACATAAATTCCACGTATCACATATCTCAATCTCTCTTCAAATAAATCTTATTAATATCTCGAGAATCATTTCATATCTCTGCAATTTCTTCATGGCATATGTGAGGGACATTGCACAAAGTGGCGATTTATTACGTTTGATGCGACGGATGCAAAACCGACAATGAGACAACCGACGTTGCGAATATGGCTGGCTTCTCATATCCCGTTTAACGCGCATCTAACATCGACAAGGCCTTCATAATCACAATACTCTGCGAACCACAATTATCTATGTCACACTAAGTGTGTAAATTACGTGGCTGATAGACGCGACGTGATGCAATCCACTTTCTAGGGCGTTATTACCCACATCCTTCGTGTATTAATCGTGGTTAATTCAGCTTATCGACTTGCTAGGTGCTAGTCTTACGAGACAAGCTCGACAAATCGATAAACGTGGCGAGAATTGGACACGTATTGCAACAATCTCACATATCGAATCGTATCCTGTGTATATTCAAATTTCGATTGAAACCCGAAACGAAATTCTGAAAAAAAACAATGTCCCTTGCACGAGCATGAAGAAGCTGCAACAGAAAAATTAAACGATTAGCGAAAAATTAAAGAAGATTAACAAAAAGAAAGGAATTAAAATAGCTGAGATGGAGAAAATGTTACAGAAGGAAGACTTGAATCACAATGTGTGAAGGGGAAATTAAGAAGAGTTCTTCGAAAATATTTAAACTGCACGGTCGTTAATATTAAATATTTATTCCAACGTTATTCCTCCTTCTATTCTA
>Ga0157364_1007098_pt1 | contig 11572 bp, 7 predicted proteins | sample AttsexASBM2_FD_111476 | JGI IMG/M metagenome (GOLD analysis project Ga0157364, IMG submission 111476) | Fungus gardens microbial communities from leaf cutter ant in Ribeirão Preto, State of São Paulo, Brazil - Atta sexdens ASBM2 | ecosystem: Host-associated > Fungi > Mycelium > Unclassified ...
AAATCCATAATTTGTTTGTGATAAATAATAATAGTAATAATAATAATAATATATCCATCGAAATGTATTTTATAACTGTAATCATAATTTTGTAACAAATAATTCAGCAACATGTGGTTTTTACTGCAATCTTTTGCTTTCAATTCTTTAAAAAATTTCAGATTGTGTGTACTAAAAAAAAAATGTGTGAATAATCTATTTATTAAAAGTGAGCACTTTCGAAACAATATTCAAAAATTATCAGTAAAAGATTAATGCATCAATACAAGATTAATATTGTAGAAAGAAGTTACTAAGTTACTAAGTATTTTGAGAAATATTTATATCTCTACGAAGAATATTTTATTCATTCTTTTGAATTTCTGTATATTTGAGCGACGTGTGCGTAAATCCGAGACACGAACCATTTATAAGGGTATCGAGGATGGGCAGGCATTCTCCTTGTCCATGGAGCGATGGAAATAGCTTAGCTTCATGTTCGTTTATTCCGGAAGAGATGGCGCGACGACCACGATGAATTACGATTTCTCTCGATCTTTATTAGGATGATTCATTTACACATTTGAGATTTTAGCGAACTTGTCAATATCGCGGACCGCCAAATATATTGACATAATCATGTCACATTTATAAAAACACATGTTTTTATAATTGATGAATTTTATAAATATTTCAGGGAAAGTGGAAATAGAATATGAGCTTTACGATATTTAAAAACAATAAGAAGAATAAAAGTATTAAAAATAACAATAAAATACATGTTTAATATAGATAGAACAAGGTAATGAAAAGTTAAAGCTCATTTTTTATTTAAAGAAAAATATTTTTCTCGAACATGCATCTTTTCCAGAATTTTGATATAAATAATTCATACAGATATTTCTAGTTTGTTTATTAACTTTCTTTTATAAAACGAAGACAAGATTCTGCAGGAATAATTTTTAATTATTACTGAGATATCATTAAAATGGATAATTAAAATAATAGTAGAGAAAATTATATATTTAAATTATTATATATTTATTTAATTATGTATAACTATATAATGTCCTACCTTAATTATATGTAAACATTTATTATTAATTTTCTTATATTAATATATTAATATATTATTTGTCATAAATTTATAAATAATAATATTTAACTATTTTTACGCCTTATTACACTTCTTTAAGTGAGACTATTACTCATATACATTTATTATTCTAGCATGCATGATTTATGTAAAGAAGTTAACGTCATTATTTGTTGATACTTAGTTTTCTCTCAAGCTACTATAAAATCATATTTGATTAATAGTATATCCATATTTGAACGCTTATAAGCAGTTTCAGCAATGTTAATTACCTTTTTATTCTGCGTCCGCATAATCTAATAATAGCTCTAGTAAGAATATCATTCGAACTATAGTTAAAGTTAATCGATGGTCGCGAAATCGCTGATTAGATAATTGAACTGCAGAGATTATGCATTCAATTATTGAGAGAAATTGATTATAGGTGATTGTAGATTATTATCTTACCACGGAGGAAAGATTTTATATTTGACGATATATTGCTTGCACTCCTATCAATTGCAAGTGATATTTTTCACTATAAACAATTCAAATTCGTTGCAACACATCTCACGCATGATTCTTCGTGTTTACGAATGCGGCAGACATCGATGAGCACGCGTGAAATATCGGCAGTTTATCGCGATGCCTCCCATGTGACTCGCAAATTCGAGTTTTCAACGAATGGGCTCGTGGCTGGTAATGTTTATTTATGAGGCGGCCGCATTGATGTCGTCGGGATCGTGAATGTTTTGACATTTTCAATGAGAGCGCACCTTCGAAAGTCTGACGCGAATATTTCCAATTCTCTTTCTTTCGTAGTTCACTCATTGACCTGCAAATTTTCGCAAGCGCATAAGTAAGGACGCGCCTTGAGATGCAGGATGCAAATTTGAATCGTGCTGATCAGGATGCCAGTGACAGACAAATATCTCAAAAAAATCTACGAGAGTAATTAATAAAGTGATACACAGATACGCTCTCGGGTATATATATATATCTCGAACAATTGCCGATACCATTGGATAAATACAGTACATATTCGAAATTATATACTGTTAGAACAATGGTAACTCAATCAATTGAGTTAAATAATATTTTATTATTGTTAACTCCCATGTCGAAATGTAAATCAATTCATTTCTGTAGTTAATGTCAAATTGAACAACATATTAAGTATACAATTAGTAAATCATAAACTGATAATCAGATTTAATACATTTTAAAATTAAATATTTAACTCCATTATTTCAATTAAATTAACAATATATCAAGTAGAAGCGAACTATAGAAATGAATATAATTGAATATAATCTGACATTATGAATTTACTAATGTTTGTACGTATTGTGATAGGCTCACTTACATCTCTGTATTTCAGTTTGTCAATTTTTGTTAACAGGAGAGATGGCAAATTATTGTGTGCATATTTTAATAATATTTATTTATATTATTATAATATAATAAAGACTACTCTAATAATAATAATAATAAGCAAAGGCTATGATAAGAATGATTTTTTTTTATTTTGAGGAATAAAAGCAAAGTTTATGTAAATGTTAATTAATGCTAAACATAAATAATTTATTATTGCTGCCTTTCATGATAAAAAAAAAATGAAAATCGAAATTTGCATAAGTCTATGCAAATTTTTGTATTAATTTTAATTCACTTGATTAATGATTATTAGCTTGATTAATAATTGTTATTATCAAAAGAACGACAATTATGATGCATCAGATTCGTTTTTTGAATCAGAAATAAATTATTTCGATTTTTCTTCTTTATTTTTATTTATAAAAATGAAATAAATGTCGATGTATTATAATATGCAGGAAATTGGGAGGTGGATACGGAACGATTATCGCGAACACAACCTCGATGCGGATCTGACCAGTCCATTTCCTCCTGTATAACTTTGAGTTTGCGAAGGCCGAATTGTATCGGAGCTCACGAAACAATACACCAAGGGTCGATAAATAATGTAAAGCAATAGCGGGGACAACGAGAGGAAAGGCGAATAATGGCGATATTCCATGGCCCTCAATGCGACTCCCGCCTTTTTATTTTGTGGCTCCCTCCGTTTGTCCTCTCTTTTCTTTTTTAATTCTTTCACTGTCTTTATCTTCATTCGTTCTTTTTGCCTGGTCTGATACTTTTTCGCTTCACAAACCTCTCCTTTCTTTCTTTGAATTATATTCTTTCTTTCTGCTTTATTTTGGACTAATCTCTTCAAAATTCGGACCGAACTCCGCTAATATAATCTTGCGCTAATCAAATTCGATATGTGAACTCATTCGCTAATTCCATCCTCAGGTAAGTTAACAGCTTAAGTTAATTTATCGAGATTTATTTTGAGCTAATTTTATTTTGATAAGTTCATATCTTTCGATAAATTACATTTAATTCTTTATATATAATTTATGATCCAATATTTAAATATAATATATAATATCACTCAGATATTTTATTATAAAATGATAAGAATTTAAATCTTGATCAATTATCAATAAACTTTTTTTGCGCTTTTATCTTTTGCTCCTCGCAGTTCTTTCTTTTCCTCTTTTGGTAGTGATGGTAAATCTCACGAGAAAATGATTCGGAGTCGCGATATTATCAGCGCAGAGACAAGCCCTGAGAAACCGAACTTTATTGCTGCTTTTATGTTCTGCTCATGGTCCCCCTGGGCGCGGCGGAGCCTGATTCGGTACCAAAAATTCCAGGACGTAGTACGTCCCCTACGTCGTCTTTCATAGGACGACACGAAATGGACACGTTATTCGGTCGCTTAGTTTGCAACTTCGTATCGTAACTTCCACTTCCCTCGCAACTTTGATTAACAAGAATAAAATATGAAGGAGAACTGTAGGATCGTAATTCAAGAATTAAAAAAAAATCAGAACACACACTCCTTGGTTTTAAAATCGCCCCCACGGTAACGCCCAAAGCGGATAAAATATTACGGCTGCTTTTGCATACTTCGTAAGTAATAATCCTTTACTCGTGCCGTAAAGTTACATTTTATGCCTATAGTTTTACAGCGAGTTTAAATGCTGTAAGATTCTTGCAATTTGTTCACATAAATTCACGTAACATGTTTCACGAGTTGATGGCATTGGTAATTATTAAGGATATCAAATATGGGCGCAACCCATATATTATTACATAAATAATATCGATAATACAAACAGTACAGAAAGATAGATTATGTGTTTTGTGACTGCGAAAAAATATAGACGAATTACGTGGACCGCATGACCTTTTTGTAGGGACATTCTTGTAGTCTCGAATCCTTCTGTCACGTATACGGATGTACGTGACCCTGGAATCCTTTTCTTTTTCCTGTACTTACAAAATACTTCGTAGAAAATAGAATTAAATCACGTATGAAATAACTTGTTAAAAATGTCACTTTTTTAATAAATTATCATGAAAGCTGTATTTTGATTCAATTTATTTTATATATTGCTAAGAATATAAATATTGAAGAAATGACTTTTTATATAAATAATTATGACAATTCATAATTTTATGTTATATAGTTATGCAATATAAATAATCATAGGACGAAAATAATTTTGAAAAGCAAAACAGAACTATCAGGTTTAGCATTTGCATGCCAAATAAAAAAATAACACTCACTTTTACCATCATTTGTTATAAGAATAAGCTCTAATATTTTCCTACAAAATCAGCATTTTTCCTGTTACAGTGAGCAAAAACGATAGCAACAGGCGAAAATGTTTCATAATAAGCAATCGTGGCGAAAAAAGAGACTCTCAATAAGCTCATTGAGAATTCTATTGACGGCGGTAGCGCCGTTGCCTGTCCTAATACGGCAACTTGTCGTTTCTTGGCTCCTGACAAGAAACGTGCCGTAGCTCTTGTAGAAGAAAGATCATACGACCCTCGATCGTTGTCCGATGCCAGTCGCCAGGTCGCAAAGAGCAGCGTATATCTTTGCGTTCATATGAGAAAAATCGTCGCAGCAGTTGTTTCGCGAATGATGTCTTCCTTTGGACATTTCCTAAATGAAAAACGGCACGATATTCTTTGAAATCTCTTACTAACCTCTTCGCAAATGAATCAAATTTTATTTTTGAATTTGATGATTACAATCCGAATAATAATTTTTAATTAACAAATTCTATGATACAAACGATTAATTATCACTGCAAAGCAGCTTGATTGTTTTTACATTGAATATGCAGTAATATCTTTTTTAGTAAATTTTTCCTATTTCTTATAAATTATTCTCCTTTTGTTATATAAATTTTTACTACCTTTTGTCATAGCAATTTACTCGTGCCAAGGAGAGGCACGAAGATATTTCGAAGTAATAGTGAGAGGAGACAGGCGGTTGATTACGTAGATCGTTCCTAGCTATTGTATTGTACCTCGATCGCACGCTTTGTTACTTTTCGTCGTCGAGTATTGCGGTTTCTCTGATGAAACAGCCAGATTGCGAAGAATTGCGCCGATCGCATTTAATAACTGTACCGTCCTGCTCTGTATAGTTACCTTATCGCTACTTTATCAACAGGAAACGATTACTTTGTATGTCTAACTTTGAGCTTTTCTTTTTGTCGGTTTCTTCTTTTTCATTCCATTATGAGAAAAATATTCTACGCTTTTAAAAAAGATAAATATTTGAGCATTAAATCTTTCTTTCTCTCTTTCTCTCCTTCTGGAAGCTGTCAACAGGCTCGAATCCAATAAAATAGCATGAAAAGATACAGTGCGGTCTCGAGGGAACGTAAGATGAAACACAATGGGCCCCGCGAGATGTTAAAGGATGAGGAAGGAGGCCGAGCCCTTCGTGGAGCGTAAACGAAAGTGGGATTCCAAAAGGCCGGCCGATCTGGAGCGCGTTTATCATTCGCATAACCGTGAAGTAAACTGGTTCCTACGCGCATCGTAAATAATCGCGCGGTTATTCTCGGTCGACGATCGGCTCGACGTGATTAATACTTTCGTACGAGCCCAGTACTGGTGGTTAATCGGTCTAACGGTGTACCATGGTGTGATAACACGCGGGTTCCGATAAACAGGGACATTTGCAAATCATTGATAACCTGCTGTCACCGCGATGCTTTATCGATTCTAGCCGACATAAAAATCTCTATCATCTAGGATAGATCGTAACGACGTCGTTATAGTCGATTGCTCCTGCTGCGTCATACTTAGACTTGCCCCAAGTAAAATAGTGATAACTTTATCGAAGAAGAAGAATTATCCTTTCTGCGAAAACTGAACTGATCTTAAGGTAGGCTAGTTACAAGCGATTAAAAATTTAATCGCTTTTCCGTCACCTATATTTTTTTCTCTTAAAAGTGATGTGCCTTAATAGAAATTTCGTGCAATTTTTTTAGCAGTTGTTGGACAGTGTTATATTAATTCTGTTTAATAATTGAAAAGTAATTACTTAAGATCTCAAGATGTAACGCTTTGCTTGCAGTTTCTGCGCACAAAAGATGTTTAAAATCTGAAGCTATTTACTGAACAAAAACAAGATAATAAATATACATAGTATTTTAATTAATAATAATCTATTAATACTAGACAATAACTGGATAGATGTATATGCAAGCACACATATTTTTATTAGGAGGAAAAACTGCTTTAGCTATTAAATAAAAACTCTTATCAAATTCTTATCCATTTCTAACTCAATATTGTTGAAACTAATGAGAATATAGTGATGCTAGATAATAACTGGATGAATGTCTAAAATAATTGCATACATTTCTATCAGGATAATTTAAATATAAAATACATTTTAAAAGAATGTTATTTTTTGTAAGAGTACTTATTATAAAGGCGTCGCGCGCCAGAAAAATTATTTTAGAAATAAATTTTCATCTCGATTTGTCAACAAATTATCTTTTAAATTTTTATACTTTTACATTTATATTCGAATTTATTTCTTTTAAATTTTACTTATAATAATATATGGTATTTAAATTATGATTAAATTTATTATCGATTGTATTGTCAATGTTATTAAGGGGTGCATAATTTTTCATACATAAGATGACAAATCTCGAGTGGAATTGGCGTGATTGATGATTAACGACTGCATCTATATCGATATGGACGTCTTATAGTCTCCTGGGTGAAAGTGCTAGTTAAACATCGTAATTAACTCTTCGCCACTAATAACACTCGCAAGAGGATGAATTGACGATCTTGAATCCGTTTATGCGTAGGCATGGCGTTTGTGAGTCGAAGCTCGCGAATAAATCCAAATGTCATTCTGGCGCGGTCTTATCGGCGTCTGCTGTAAAATTTTATTTTCTCGAGAAATAAGTCCTTGCTACTTACGTCAATAATGCGATCGGAGTCTTCGATCTCGTAAAATATGATCTAACGGCCGCGATAAGGACAAATCATTCGCGCATCTGTCCGCCCTTTACCGTTCCTTTCTTGATTCAATCAGTGGTCGTGAAACTGGTATAAACGAACTTGTCCTAATATATCCTCATCAAGGCGGCAATTAAACGAAAAAAATTCAATTCTTACGCTATTGTGAGAAATCGTAATTTGCTGATCCCAGAAAGTTATGATCGGTCTCTCAAAGGATGGAATTTATTGCATGCGAGTCAACAACAAAGATTGCATCAGGGACAAACGGCATGTGATTATGTGCTATATATTATAATATGGAGATTAAAATTAGCTAATCATAAATATTTCTTATATTAAATTAGATAATCTCACATTTAATGTTAAACTTTAAAATTATATGTACATATATTATAAGAAATATCGTCATACGAAGGAAGCATTTCGCAATTAAATGAATTGCGGTACAACGGAAGCTGTATGCAATAAGTTGCATGAAACGTGCTTTTGCGTAAATACCCGATAATTATAAACATAAGTAGTTGGCATACGATTCGAGATTTCAATAGCAGTATTGTGATGCCGTTTTGAGCAACGAATACTTTCACTGTCCAGCAAGGAGAATTTCCAGTGGCTGATAATTGGTTTTATGATGTGACCAGCCATTAAATACTCGATCTTACGGGATATTTTTCGGGGAATTAATTTGCAGAATCCGTGTACCGGATCCAGCTATCGTTTTCAAAAAGGAAATGATTACGTGGAAAAAACGATCTTTTTCTCGCTGGCGATTCGAGACGGAATTCTCGACGTTCACTTATGCTTGTGGAGTCGCGTGATCGATGAGATCCACGAGAACGCGTTATTTACTATAAACGTTTATTGATTTGTCCGAAGACAGATGCTGTGCTGAGTTAATTAAAGGGGAAACGATAAGCAAAGCGCGATGTAGTTCGAGGCCGACAGACATTATAATTATGAAGCTTGAAAAGAGCAACAAGGATTTTCTCGTGTGGGCTGTCCGATTCAAACGCTTCGCGCTTAATGGCCTGCCATTTCGAATGGGTTCTCTTCACTTCACTTCCGCCACGAATCGCAGCGAAGGATATGTCTGTTAGTTTATTTAATTCGAAAATATGAAAGAGGCGAGTCGATAATTAATTTTATGTGAGAAGTTGTAATTTATATAGCACGGGTTTATTAACGTCTTACTTAAAAGTTGAATAATTCAGAAGCAAGCGGGAGACTGTCAAATTTAAGCCTATTTAAATAAAATAATAACACTGCTGTGTTACTTTAATTCATTAATTATTCGTATTTATATAACTGATACGAGAGCGTTGCTCAGCGATCCAAATTTATTTTGCGCGATGATCCAATTAAAAGAGATTGGCGCATGCAGTATTCATTAGCGAGGTGCAGGTAGCGAGTTTTCAAGGGCGCATTTGACGGAATACCACGGAGCGCGTTCATACCGGAACAGCACAACCTCTGTTTTCAAACAGTGGCTTAGTGAGTATCTTCACGCAAGAGGAAATTAAGAGAATTGGCCTATGTTGCGTGTGTACATTGGCGTATGATGTTACGCGGCTGCGTCGGTCGCCGCTCCACCTTTATCTTGTGCAATTGATGGCACGGAACCCATCTGAAAATTATGGGTTTTCGTTTAATGGCTATAGTAGTCGGCGTCAAAAATGAAACGCGAATGATTATTCCGGGATACCCGGCACTTTTATCCTTATTATTATATTGTTCGACTTCTATAATTTTTCACAGTTTAGTTGGTCAGTAAATGTTTAACATTTATTGTTATAACATTTCTCTGCTACTATAACACAATGATTATTGTAGATAATAGAATTATAGTCATTTTTTTATACTGAGAAAAAATTTATTAAATTTTAAAGTATATACCTTTTCAATAGTATTAATTAAATATTTACTTATATATAAATAAATTCACTTAATAAAAACCAATAAAATTAATGGAGCTTGTATCGAATAAATATACATTTTATTGAATATTTAGTTAGTACTTTTCAATAAATATTTATTAAAATTTAGTACATTTTTCAATGTATTTTTTTCACTTATTTCATCAAATTGTGTTATACATTGTATCTTAATATCTTATTTAAATAATTAATTTTGCCAAACTTTAGAGTTTAAATTTAATTGTTACAAGAAGTTAGAAATATATTAAAGAAATGACTGCAAGTGCGGAGATAAATGCAAGAGAAAACGGTAGCAGTATCGTGTTGCTACCGTTTCTCTTACATGATTTTTCACATTTCTAGAATTTCTTGTTAATGACTCTTATAGAACTTATCGATTTATTTATCTGTCGAACAGCACAGTATGTAAACCTCAAATTAAATGCCTGTTAAGCTAAAAGCGATGTAATTGGTTTACCTGACAAGGCTAGCCTCCCGATATTGTCCAATTAAACGGAATGGTAGGTAACATTATAGCCATGTGCTTTGGCGAACTGCAAGCGTTAGCGATACGCATTAGCACCGAAGGGTGAAACGAAGCGAATTGTCCCGCGCCCCGCGCATTTATCTCCTTGGTTTCTCTGCTCGCGCGTTACACTCGCCACACGCGGTACAACCCAGCTGTCAGCCACTCAATAACGAGGCGGTGCAGACAGTCCAGACCTGTATCGCACGCGTGCACGTGCACGCGTGTCCGTACTCCGAAGAGGTGCAGTGTGTAGTAGGTTTGATTGTATCGTGGTACAGCTTTACGGCGAGAGAATATTTTTCACGGAGAAACATTTCGCGTGGACGTCACAAAGGCAGTAATAATCACAGATTCTCTTCGTGCGTAATTGAGAATCGAGAATGGTAAAACGGCCGCGGTGAACGGCCTCGGATCGGGGCGAATTGACGTTCCCGGAGCACGATCGTTAAACAATGATTTACGGCCGCGGCGATTGGGTTCGGCATTCAGAAAAATTAATGACGCGCCTCGATAATGATGACGATGACAACGACGATGATTTGAGCTTATCCGCGTGATTTTATGCACATTCCAGTGTTTAACGTGTCAGGTGTGTAAATGTTCGTGTGCATCATTATTGCTCGCAGAGATCTGGCGTATTCAAGGCTGTGCGGTGATCTTTGACGTGTAATCATACTTCATTATCCACTTTGCAATATCATGTATAAACATTAGTCGTGTGTCCGCGAATCGTGGCGCGATCGATACGCCGTGATATTCCCATATACCGTCAGGTCAGTGTAAACTGGAGATATCGACTGGGCCTTGAATCTTTGAATTCGATTGAGTCTGATATTCGCGAAAAGAGTCCTCGAAACTCGGTAGTTGATTGATATAATATATTATGTGATATTTTTAAAATTTTACAATTTATTATGCTATGCAATCGAAAGTTATTTAAAAAATCATTTTTAATCAAATTTGTACATGTGTTATCTTCTTGTTTTCAAGATTAATTTTTATCAGAGAAACTAATCTTGAAAAAACAGAAGTGATGTTTCGATGAATGAAAAATAAAGTTTTTGTCACTGTCAAATCTAGGAAAAGAAACTATAAAAAAATATTAGAGTTTTTAACAGTTTTTTAATAAAAAATCTGACGAGAAAAAAATTTTACCTGTTGGAATCAAAAAATTGTAGTACAGAACGATTCACGATGAAAATAGAATCAAGAGCGCATAGCATTGGGCTGATCGGTGTCACCTGGTGATCCTTGAATAGTGATCGTGCGTGCACGCTCGATCGTGGCACGCACTCGCGTCTCGATCGCCGAAGATCACGCTGCTGTTGTACGAACGGTATTGGTATTGTTCACAGTGACTGTATTGATAGTGCAACGTCGACTGGATATCGAAATCGTGTTTTTCGTCTAACGACATACAGATCAACTAACGACGCTCGTCCATATGTTAGTCACGTTCGATAGTTCGTGATAACGCACTCGTATAAGTGAGTACTGTAGATAGTGAATAGGTGCATTCTGTGGATGCGAACACCGCGTCTTACGTGCGAAAGTGCAAAGTTAATTTCTTGCCAACGACGTATTTTTATATCGTTGATGCATAGTCTGTTGTTTAGAATGACGCGTTTACTGATCGAGTTATTTATAGTATGAATAAATTTTTTATTTATACGATATGGGATATTGATGTGTGTGTGTGTGTGTGTGTGT
>Ga0157364_1007099_pt1 | contig 11572 bp, 4 predicted proteins | sample AttsexASBM2_FD_111476 | JGI IMG/M metagenome (GOLD analysis project Ga0157364, IMG submission 111476) | Fungus gardens microbial communities from leaf cutter ant in Ribeirão Preto, State of São Paulo, Brazil - Atta sexdens ASBM2 | ecosystem: Host-associated > Fungi > Mycelium > Unclassified ...
ATCGACTTAAATATAATTGAAAAATGAAAATGTCGCAAAAAAAGAAACAAAATGAAAGCCTACATTTTATCCTCTAATCATTATTATATGTGTTTAAAATAGTTTATCAGTTTATACAATTTTCAAGTCCACGAATATACATAATTTATATAACTATAAAGTTGGAACATAAAGTGAATTCCCCTAGGCGTTACTCGAAACGCTATTCGAAATTAACATTTTACATTAACGGCACGATGGCCATCGAGGCAATATTGTAACCATGGAACTGACCAAACAGGGCCAAGGAAATATGTAATGCGAACACGAGGCGTATAACTCGGCGGCGAAATTAAGAGCGCGGTAAATCATGAACGATTTTTGGTCCGTAGTTGCTTTCATTGCGAGTACTATTTACGATGTATTTTCACCCACCGAGCGGAACAAACTGCTTGGTGTTGAATGGAGTTTCGAGTATTACACGACAAATACGCATTCGAGTTTCACTCTATTACGAGTTTTAACGCGGTCCGCAGTCGCCCGTCGCGGAAGTGAACCACACCCGTTCTCTTACCCAAAGTTGCTCCCGCGTGCATTGCATTATTGAGACTGCACTATGTACGTGCGCAGGCATTGCGAGAGGTAATTACTAGGGAATAGTAAAAGTCCATGTTGTGTTCGAAAGCATGCCCGTGTATCTTAAACCATATATCGAGCGTTTTTATTTGTTATTTATTTAAAGAAAAAAGCTAGTACTTTTAGTGTTTCCACATGTACGCAAGCAACTTTTAAGATTTTTACGATCTTTATGTGTCTCTGTATATCTTATTAAAAAAAAAGAAACACGGATTAAATAATTAAGACTATGGTCTACTTAATGCTACAAATGCTTCGAAGCATTTTTCGATCGATCAGTAATAAAATTCTTTCTTCCTTTGACTGGTCAATCAAAAGCTTCGAAACATTTGTAATGGCAAGTGGATTGCATCCTAAGTAACATGATATTACTGTGCACATGGTGTAACAGTAAGATCGCCTGTCAATCAAGATTATACGGTGAGTTACGCACGTCTACTGGGCATTCAACCTCCTTGCATTACATGTGAAAGCGTATTACCGTTAATTGGCAATCAGTTCACGTTAACATTCCAAGATTAAACACGATCTTTGTACGAGCCGAACGGAAATCCGTTGTGATTGCCGTTAAATTCGATGTGCCGATAAGAGTCAGCCGACGTCGACATACATACTCACGATTGGAAAAACTTTTATCGTATTCGAACGAAAATACGCGGCACGCTGTGCGATTTAATCCCAGTTTTGTCGCAGGTCCTCTGCCAATCGGATTAACGGCGTAAACGCGACAAATGGCGTGAATATCACGAATGTTGTATACGTATTATGCTGGATGCGATGAAAAACCATTTGCATCAATGATTAATTATCCCATTATGAAACGGGCTGTTGTAAATTTCATAATGTTTATGATATCAAATTATTTAGAAAGAGTTCTGTTCTCGAGTTTATTTCCGTTGCGCTTTCAAAGTCATTACAATTTAAATAAGTAAAGATCAGCAGCAGTGAATAAGTAAATTTATTCGAAGTCCTGATAACAACGCTTTAAAAATATTGCTTACTATTTTTATATATTATTATATTTATCTTAAAAATATTAGTTTATATATAAAATAGGTAATATAAATATTATAAATATGACAGTAATGTAAAATACAATGAAAATAAATGCATCCAAATAAATGATATAAACTTAATTCAACGCAAACAAGTTTAAAATAATTGAACTGCAAAATATAATTATTTGAAGGTGTAACCAATTTGTTAAGGTAAAATATAACATTAAATAAATACTTGTTTTTATGATTTCACTTCCATCATTCAATTTGTTTTATAGAACAGATATTTTTATCATTCTCATATCAGTCATTTTTGTGATACAGGAACAGTCTTGTCCCGCGTAAAATGATTGCTATAAAAAAACATACATCACTACATTCTCGATAGACCCGACTTATCCCTGATTTCTTTCGTGATCATTAGACGGAAAATAATTGCACGCGGACGAGCAGCCATTTGTCTTTTGCTCGCTAACGCCCGCAGCGTACTCTAATTACGCGCAACGTATTTTGTTATGGGACATTCATTAAAATCCCGCAACGTCGCGGCAGATTAATTGATGCGCATGAACTTCTCAGCTACCAAGGGGTCGACTTTATAACGGCTCCAATCGCGACTCTTCCTCGAAAAAAGATATACAATATGTGCATCGCCATGGAGACGGTGAATTAAAGACCATGACACATTTGCAAAACGATCGTTCTGGGTGCTTCCTTCCGATCCTTTACGATGCTTTTCTTTCTGGACGCGGCATAAAAAAGATGTAAAAAAGGAGCAGACGAGTCGCCAAACTTGGGAACTTCGAAACTTGCTAGGTGATGTGTTGCGTCCTGCTCGATCCATAATCGCGAAAAGTTGCCTCGCCTTTTTCTCTGAGCATGATCATGCTTCAAGAGTTCCTACACGAACTACGTGATCGCATCGTAATTTATCATGTTCCTGTAGTTATTTACAGGTTACTTCTCCATAGATGATCAATGTGAATACATTGCAATTTATTAGACATATTCTTGTATCTTCCGCAGTCAACGCTCGGCATAAGTTTATTAAACTGTTTTAAATTTCATGTTTAACTTTAAAATTTTTTATGTAAAAACGTATTAGAGTTTCAACAATAAGTTTTAATTTCTGGTTTAGTCTTCTTTTTATTTCGTTTTTACTTCTTTGCTTATAATCTTCGTATTTTTTTTAATGTTCTGTTATAATTATACTGAGAAAAAAAATGATTGGAATAACCATAATTTAACTATAATTTATAGTCATTTTTTGGGACAACCATAAAATAATTGTTTTGACCATATGAATTATAATTTGAACACTAAATTATGATCATAACGACCATTATATATATTCATTTAATTAATTGTATGATTATCCTATACATAAATCATATTGCAAATTATACTATGAAATGTAACTATATATATATTATATATGTATATTATATATAAGGTTATTGTTATTATAGCAATAATAAAAATGATGTTTCCTAACCATAATTATAATATTTTATCGTACAATTATAGTCACAACTCACAAATACGATATCAACTCACAAACACTTTTCTCTCAGTGTACAATTTGATTTTATTTTATCACATACGCGATTATAACATATGATAGAAAATCTAAACAACTTAGAAACTCGGCAAAGTCCCACTTTCTCTGTTTTGTTCGATTCTATTGTATACTTCCTTTGGAAGGCGTGTCTGTGATTTTGTACGAGTTCGCGGTCGCACGTGAAGCAATTCTTTCGCTGGGAAAATACATAGAATGTATGAACGCTGAATGGTTTGTTAGCAGTCGATTACTTCGACGCCTTACAATCATAACATCTCTTTGAAAAATACGCTTCACGCCGGCCAGTAAGCGATCGACTCATATGCCAACTATTGAACCAGTTACCTTCCTTTCAGCTATTGCAAATGGCGTGATTAATAGTTGATTCGGCGATCTCGGATTCAATTCGTGCTTAGGCCTGCATATGATCTACTTCATGCGAGTGAGTGTAGAATTAATGCCGAGTCAACACCTCGCACGTTTTGCGGTGGATCCTTCTTCACGCGAGCCGAAGAATTCCATGAACTTCGTTCATGAACGTCATTTCGAGATGACGCATGGGAGAACATTTAATTCATCACTAGCACCACGTTAATTGGAAATGTTGGAATTCTGCTGTTTTTGTTTGATGAGAATGGAACGTAACTACCGCACACAGCCGAGTAAAATTGTTCCAACTCGTATATCGTTAAGAAAAAGGATTTAACGACTTAAAAGTTTAATTGCGTTTAGATATCTGAAAACTGAGCTGTCTTTACACAAATGTTAAATTAGAAAATAATTGAAAATAATCATTTCGAGTAAGCAAAAGTCTAAATAATTTAAAGTTTAATTAAAAATATGTCTTAATTTTTCTAGCATTATGTTTCTATCGTTAATTTCTGATATAATGTGGACTTTCAATTTGGAGTCAATAAATCCATATTTTACTTATATCTGAGAATTCAGTTAAGTATGCATATATTGACGATCAATGCGCGCGATATATTTGAGGAGTAATCGTATAAAAGCCGATTAGGTAAAATATATCTTATGACCAATTCTATGTGCTTCATCGAGCTATTTATTAAAGACATGAACCAACGAGGAAAAGATCAAGAACTATTCTCTGCTGAAAGGAGAGTCGGGATAGAAAGACTTGAATAGGTTACGTATGAAATGATTAAGGGAGATAGCGGCTAGTCCCTTGAAAGGGTCGGATAAGATTATAGGTTCTTTGATGGGTATAATACTTCCTCGCTGCCTCATTTCTTAGGTCATTACATCTCATCCATGTCTTCTCTTACGTTATAGAAAGACATGCAGTTTTCTGTAAAGGCGTAATTTACGAGCTACCAATTTTATTCACACCCCTTATATCATTCACGAAACGTTACCGTTTACTTTGATAAATTTTCACTCAATTTGCTTATGCAGCCTTTGTAAAAATTACTTTTAAATAATCATTATAAATCCGACCTAAATGTTAATAATAGTTATCTGTATTTAATGGGCATAATTTTTAAGTAATAATTTCGTATGACTTAATAAGCCAATCAAATTTAAGATGGAATATTAATTTTAGAAGAATTAATTTTCCTTATTTTTTCATAAAATTATTAATTTTCCTATTCTAAATCATTTCCAAGTCTTCGCAGACGTGAGTGTAATGTAGAAACTCGTTATGTGCACCTTTCAGTTGCGAGTTATACACACTAACATAAGTTGCAGACTTCTCAGCGCGCTGATCGATGACTGTCGAGTGTTAGCGGGGCGTCGACTCTTGAACTTTTTATTAAAACCGGCCGGGGTTAACAAGAACGTTCGCGCGAGTGTGAAATGTACGGCTCCCTTAAGTCAGGCGCCAGGAAAGAACGGTGCATAGGGTTTACAGATGAGTGGAGCAGAAATAGGGAGATGAAGATTTAGACGAGAGAATGGGGGAATCGAGAACAAGGGTGGGAAAAGTGAAGTGCAGGGTGATTTGCAAATTCCATCATCTCTCGTCGCATTAGCCTTACTCTCCCCTACTCATCCCTCTGTCCAATTTTCACAGCTCTTTTTCCACTTTTCCGAGAATCGCGTGGAGAAATACATACACGCAAAGTACAAGTGTACACGCGTGTATACATATGTGTACTCGTTCGTCTCGTGGCGTGATTGCGCGCGACAAAAAAACGATTTGCGGCTTTTCCTTTATCGCGAATCTTGAAGGAGCCCGATTGCTTTATGCGTATAGATAGCATCCTATTCAGATAAATCCGCTTTTGACGCTGCTTTATCACGTATGAAGGATAATTTCCCCTTTATATCAAAAACGCTATCATAAAGCGACGACTCGTGCAAATTTGATGAAAACACAAGATCATTACTGATAAGCGCTGGCGCGCGTGAATTAATCTTATTTTTAAAATGTCGAATGATTTCGCTGTAGATTCCTGACAACACGGTGATAGAATTAACGGGACAAAATTGGCGAAGAGAATATATATGTAGGTATATATACTAGGATGAGAAAAAAATTTAATATCCCCTACTTATTAACTGGAATAATAGGAGCTTCGGAAGATTCGCTTTTACGGCAGGCGCGTGAAAGAATTCGCGCGATTAAGCCCAGGATGTCTTCTAGATATTCAAATAATGCTCTACTTTACGGAGCGTGCACGCAAAAATAAAAAGCTGCGCTTTGAATAGATTGCGTGCGGAGCAGATAACCGAATTCCGGAAATCATTCGTGAAATAACGACGCAGTGAATTCTAATGCGATTAAACTCACGGATTTAGAGTTAACTCGTTGATATGTCTTGTTCAATCATGAACAAATTAACTACAGAGATTGTGGTTTGCCAGATAGAATTTTAGTTACGTTCGAACAAATTTGAAAGAATTAGATTCAATTATTAATAAAGAAAAATATTTAGAAAAAAATTTGATATAGAAAAGCTTGATTAAAAAATTATATTAATCGCAGAATATTCAAAAGTTGCAAAAATTTAACAAACAGTTTTTTAATTTTCTCTAAAATATATTACAAGCTGAAATTAAAGTCAAATTAAAAAAGAAATTTAATATTGAAATATTATCTTATAAAGCATACAGATAATGATGATTACGAGATAATGTCTTTCTTTTTCTAAATCCTCTTTAGTACTCTTTCACATCTAGAAAGATTTATTATCCGACAAATTTTCCATAAGACTACTGTGTCAGCAGACAAATTCCTGAGCACAAATTCCTAAAATGACTACCGTTTTTTAAAAATGTCTGTAAATCCCGTGATTCTGAATGCAATGGCGAAGAAATGTTCTTGGACATATAAGAAGATGTTTTGCGTGGAAAGATCAGCCCAGTCAAGTGCCTATTTCGAAACGAGGCCATTGCACTTTATATCCTCTCCTCTTACCCCTTCTCTTTTTTTTTCTCTTTTTTTGCATCGCTTCTTTCTCGTTTACGCGCAAGCTGCATATTGTAAAGCAACTGCACACGTACGGACAGACAATCCGAGTTCGTGCAACACCCCGGGCAGGTTCTCGTTGCTCCCTCGGACCGTCCATTCAAGCCTTTTATTTTCCTGGCTACGTGTACGCGAATGAACCCCTATTCCGGGGTGCCGTGTCTATGAGAACCAGCGCTCTCTCTCTCTCTCTCTCTCTCTCTCTCTCTCTCTCTCTCTCTTTGAGCTGACCCAATTTTTTCACTCATGACGCATTGTCTGCGCGAACAATCGGCTCGCATGTGAATAGCACAGACCGCGAATCTATGCGCTTTGAAGGAACCGGAGTTGAACGACTACACATATAATCTGCCTGAAATATCCGAAATATTATTATGTACATAATAATAATAAATAAGAAAAAAAATATACGAATTGCGTTTATTTATAGATACCTATACCTACACTCTAAATTTCTTGCAATAAAATCTCACTCCAAGAGAATGAAAACGCAACCACTCTTAAAAAAAAAGTGAAAATATTTTATTTCTTGAAAAAGAGTGAAAATTTTCACCCTTTTTGGAGTAAATTTTTACTTCAAAGGAATGAAATTTCACTTCAAAAAATGTGAAAATTGTCATGAAGTGAAGGATAATTGTATTTTCACTTTTTTTTGAAGTGAGATTTCATTGCAAGAAATTTAGAATGTATAAGCACTTCATAAATAGTTTTATATATAAATTAAGTATGATCCGTAAAAAGTACCATATAGTATGCGAAAAGCTTCGAGCTCATATTTAATTTATTTAACGCATCTATATTTGTTTCATTGTCAAACATTTCTGGCATATACACGTTGTTTGTAATTTGCTATTGCTTTACAAAGTTTTCTTAACGCTCACTTGCAAGTATTCCGAGGATCTTCCTCGTTTACCGGCATGTCACCGGCTCTGCTCACCAAAAGCATTTCTCTCCATCGCATTTTAGGAGAAATGGCTTCGCCATCTAATTCCCCGCGCGCGCGCGTCTCTTGACTTCCTCGTATTTTCCGCGCTACTGTATGGCGTCTAATTAAAGTTTAAAGGAAATGTATAATTTCACCGAAATTAACTCGAAATGCCGCGTATGTAACGTTTCACTTTGTTGCATTAATTGCCTCCACCGCGTCACGATACGCTAATTAATATCTACTGCACATATAAATTAACCATACCGCCGCAAATAGTTAATAGCTCAGCCACAAGTCCGCAAGTCTAGCTAAAAATAAAATCTAAATTTGCTCGTGCGAGTAAGGACCGATTAAAACGTCATTGTGAGGCTGCACACTGTACTTGTTATTCAAGCAAAGTGGGTAATAGCCAGACCAGAAAAGAGGCAAGTTGTATATATTATACAATTATACAACTTACATTTAAAAATTGCAACAATGACGTAGAACTCATCATCTTGTGCTTACAACGATGTAAGTAATTTTGTTTAATAGACATGACTGTAATGAAAGTTATAATCACTAATAAATTCGTATGTAAAATTTAAGATACGATTTAAATGGCATTATATTGTACAAGTAGACTTATAGCTTAGTGACTAACTGTCTCAAATTAGAAGGGACGGATTGAAATTTCAACTCTTCATTCCACTTTGTTCCAAAGTAAAGACATGATTATAAATTATTCTTCTTTTAAGTGTAAAAGGTAATAAACGTAAAATAATAAGTGTATATAATTTTCAACTAATATATGAAGAAAATTCTATGATTTTTTTTTAAAAACTCAGATATTATTCATAAAATAAATTCAGTAAAAGATACAATTTTAAGAAATACAATGTGATCTCGTAACTTGACATAATTTTTGTTATAATTTCACGTTACACATAGGGTTATAGTTGTTTACAAATATAGTAATATAATATTATTTATTTGTTTCATTGACAATTATTTAAAAAATGTTTAATTTATTAAAATTTAATTATGATAATTAATATTGAATTTTTTTAAATGTTCCTCCTTGTTTTCTTAAGAAGTTGGTCATCTTAACTTATAAGTTCTTATGATCATCCTGTGTAATTTATCAAAATATAAAGATATAAAAATTTCGACTATCACAATTTTTGAGAATTAATGCAACCTTGTACTACGTTATTTTAAATTATTTCAGCTACAAAATCGACAAAGTCAAGTGAGTTTACGATCTCGAAAATGCCGAGGTGCAGAATAGTCTAACTTAGGAGAACCGTACATACCGTAGCCGTCGTTAATGTTGCATCGTATTATACACGGCTTGCTCATTACGCCGCAACCTACTCGCCGCATTGCAACTACAGCTACCGTGTATCTAACCCACGAGAAAGCTATAGAAAAAGTGCGCGGCGTCCAATTTTTGTTGTTTTATCGACAGTAGTGCAACGCGCGCCTCTTACCTCCTTTTTCTTCCGACTTTCCATTAGCGGATTTCTAGTGTACATTATTCATTTGACATCCTCTCATTCAACTGTATCTTCTTCTTTTTTCTCATTACAATGTATTGATCACTACGAGTTCCAGTAATATACGTAATACACAGAGGGGAGGGTGTGTCGAGTCTCTATGTTTGGAGATCACAATTCTCTTCATTAATCCATAATTTATTTATTGTTGCCGCGTTGATTTATTATTTATGCGCGCATATAAAATTATATAATAACTCAATCAGAATAACAGAGTATCGGTAGAATCGGTCATCTAATTTTACGATCGTCGTGAGGTGACGTTAATGTCATTAATTTATTGTACAATTTATATGACATGTAGATATTAACATTATGTTAATCATGAATTAAGGGAGAAAGAAAATAGTTAATTATTCACGTTAAATAATAATAATTTATGTCGGTACTGTGTAAATAATATTATTCATTAGCATCAAGAAAAGATTGCTCAACCGTTTCGATATTTTATTGATGGACTGTAATTTATAATTCAAAATGTTTAATTTATGAATTCGTAATGTTAAATGTATGCTTACACCGTCTAACGCATTTTTCTAAAGAATAATTAACGAAGACTCAACCAGATTTTAATGAGCTTTTAGTGCCTCCTCGCTCCCTCTCCAGGCGTAATCTCAAAATTTCATTAGCATAAGAAAGCTCGAGATAATGTTACTTTGTTAGTCGTGTTATCCGTGGATGCATCGAACTACACCCGTTACACCAAGTTTAAATCTGCTCGCTTATTGCCACATTACCATAATGCCGTGGTGTGTATGAAAAATGGCGCAACGCAGAACGCGTTCTACAGCAATTTAGATAAATTTCCTGGATCGTAAATTATGGTCGTCTCATCTTTGCAAACGTCATATTTTACACCTTTCTCATTACAATCCCTTAATTTATAATCGCTGTTACTATGTTTACAATAACTGTATTTAGAAAAATCTCTTGTTCCTTTCCACAAAATTCATACAATATTTTACGTGGTTGTCTCAAAATTCTGCTTTAATGAAAAGTAAAATATAACTTTATGAAATCTTATCTTTTGTGTTGAAATTGTTTTCATTTTGCTTCATAATTAAAAATCGCAACATAAATTTTCTTCGTGCAGTCAGTCACGTTACAGAATATATATTGTTATATTTATATGAGCACTATACGCTTGAATAATAAGATCACAGTTTATCTTGAAATAGATCTCAAAATTAATCACTCCTTAATGTATCAAAGTTGTAATTGCCATAATATTATGTATAAGTACAGACGTGGGTCAGCCACAAACGTGACTCGCTTACATTTAGATCGGATGTACTATTGTCTGGATTGGTTTGGATTGCAGTGCGGCGCTGCGGCAGTAGGATTTCATTAATTGCAAAAGCAAATTGGGAGGTAACGAGCTCGATGAAATATTATGCACTATAACGATGCGAGTGAATGCTCTGTGTGATGACGTGACGTAACCATGAGTTATTTCCTCGTCAAATGACCAACCTTTCGCCGTTGATCAACATAACGTACACATTTATAATATTTTTTTTATTTTATAACATTTACGATTTAGCGACAGATAATAAATTAATTCCGGAATGCTGGAATAATTTATAAGTTTTAATTAGAAATTCCTCTGCAATCATGCAAATATTGTACATTTTTGGTTTTCTCAGTTATTTGATAATCTTTAAAAATTAATGAAAGTTGTCTTTATTGTAAGAAAATAAAGAATCTCTATTATTAAATTATTATAAAGATTATTTATAACAATGTGAATGGAGAAAGTCATTCAAGAAAAATTCAGAAATTTTTAATAAATATATGTATTTATTAAATATATTTTTATATCATGAAGACGTATGGAAACAATATAAGAATATATATAATGTGTTGATATATACATTTTCATATGTACATATTTATATGTGTATATTAATTAAAAACTCTTTTGAAATTTCGAATATTTCTTATGACCACTGAGAAAGAGAGAGAGAGAGAGAGAGAGAGAGAGAGAGAGAGAGAGAGATGCACAGATAATCTTATAATAATAATAATAACATCTACTGCTGTGCAGCCGCAAAATATCAATTAAATATTATTTAATAATAATATGTTGAAATATATAATTATGAAATTCTGATAGGAATCGGCCCAACATGATGGAAGTGACACTTCCCTCTGGATTTGTAAGACCTACCATCATGTACATACCATGACAGTTGCTACTATCTCTCCTGCCTGACATATAGTTTGCTTGAGTTGGGATCATGATAGAAGTTAATGTGATGGAATTGTAGCGGACACTTGAATAAGCATAATGGGAAGGACCGAGCATATCATATGATTTCGCGTATCAATCTGAATACACCTTTCTTGTAATAAAATGTGTATGCGATAATAGTTTTCTGTATATTAAAATCTACATACAAATAATGTATCATTGGAAATAGAAAGAGTTCGAAAAAATAATTATAATAATAATAATTTTAATAATAATAATAATAATAATAATAATAATAATAATAA
>Ga0157364_1007100_pt1 | contig 11572 bp, 5 predicted proteins | sample AttsexASBM2_FD_111476 | JGI IMG/M metagenome (GOLD analysis project Ga0157364, IMG submission 111476) | Fungus gardens microbial communities from leaf cutter ant in Ribeirão Preto, State of São Paulo, Brazil - Atta sexdens ASBM2 | ecosystem: Host-associated > Fungi > Mycelium > Unclassified ...
CAACTACTTATGCGGAATGAAAGTGAAAGTACCAGATCTATTATATATATATATGCCATTCGATAATATTTGTCAATGGAAAGTAAGTATTCTATTATAAAAGAAATTAAATATAAAAAAAAAAAAAAAAAAAAGAAGGAAATGATAAGCCGATATTTTTTTCGATCAGAGATGCATATCAGAAAAAGTTGTGTTACATACGAAACTCACACACGAAACTCTGCACACCGTGCAGATTTATTAAGTATTTAATTTTTAAGTATTTACAAATTTGGGGTGGATAATGTAAAATAATTTTTCGGTTATTGATTTATACGATTCCGAAATATGATGAATTACAAGTCATTTTAAATATTATGTGCTGAATTAGTTGAAGATAAATTGAGAAAGTTCTTGAAGACAAAACCTTTTTTCGTGTCGACGTAGAAAATGCTCTGGAAGATGAGCGGGGCAAAATCAAGCCCAGGTCCCGGAACTTCCTTCTTTTCTTGAACGCTCTTAGCGTAGCAGATCGGTCCGCGCGCAGGGCAGTTGAATTCGCTGAAGAATACGCTCTTCAACCAAGCTTTATAAAAGGTCGATACCTCCTGCCACGTGGCTGGTATTTCCGGTTCTCTATCTCCCCAAAACATATCTCCAACGAGTACACTTCAGAATCACGAGAATTTCCGTTGAAGCACTTGATGAACTATCGTGTTATTCTGATCGTGCGATTGCACGATCTTTTTATTCTAAATCGTCGCAAAAATTAATCGTGTTTTTTTTAAACGAAAGAAAAATTTCGTTGAGAAAATTTATCTATGTTGTCAAAAGAGTAAGAACGTATTTTATTTCTATATTATATATATAAAACGAGACACTGCAAACAATTTTCTTTTACATTTGATTTTCTCTGCGTAAAATAAAGATAGAATCTACTGTCTACAAATCTAAAATAAAAAAAAATAATAAAAACCGTTTTTATTAAAATAAATTCCGATAAAAAATTGATTTGTATACTGCAATCCAAGTGCAATCAGTGTCTTCATATATGTGCGTAATTTTTTCTGTATAAAAATACTATATATATACTACCTTTGTAAGTGTAAATCCATTTTTGTGTATGTTGCACAGTATGTCATTTTTATAAAAAATCACATTAAAATTAAATCACACATAGGTACTTATCATACACTTAGATTTGTAGTATTGTACAAATCAATTTCGCTTAGAACTTATTTTAATTAAAAACCAATTTTATCTTTTTCTATTTTGCCTTGTAGACAGACTTTATTTTATTTTACACGGAAAAAATCAAATGTAAAAAAATCTTACAGCACTTCTAAATATCGGCTGAAATGATGAAGTGAAAGGATCCAGTTACGAGCGCGTCGTCATGTGCGGTAAACACCTCTAGGCTGAAATCCTCTGAATAGACCGGCGTTGATAAATCTTCTCCGGTATCGAAACGTCTGCGCTAAAAAAAAATCAAGAATTCCCGAGAGGTTCCGCGGGGCAACCGACTTAAGGAGATCGACCGACTGACCGACCCACCCACTAACCGACCCACCGACCGACTGACTGAACGGATGTCTTCCGGCGTTCTCCAGCGATCTCGTTCGCGAAGTCTCCAGCCTGATGGCGCCTATCAGTCGACTTCACGAGGGCGCATCTCCGGCACGACTGACGGTCGCACGAGCACCAAAGTCGGTCGGCGGCGAGGACGATGAGAGCTGGCCGTCGATCTGACTGGGTGATCTTTTTTTCCAGCGTTAGCTACCAGAGGCCAGTTTCGTCTACAATTGCCAGTCTATCTTGTCCATAAAACATCATCGTCTCTCTTTCCCTCTCTCCCTTTTCGATCCTGACCTCTCTCTCTCTCTCTCTCTCTCTCTCTCTCTCCCTTCCTCTCTTTCATTTCGTCTTTCTTACAAGCAACCTGTCCCTTTCTATTGGCTGTGCCACATGAGGATCACACGTACGCAGGAATATGAACGCATATATCTGTACACGCATACACGATCAGGGTGAACCTATGGAGGTTTACGCACGCGCTAATCCGAGGATTCCGCGGCTGGTGGGAGGAAGCGGATGGTCGACGGCGCCTGCACCTGGTGCGCGAAAATTTATGACACAGGTATATCGGTGTACGAAAGTATATTTTATATACATATATTACACGCGTTCGTTGTGTGTGTGTGCATGTGTGCGCACGCGTGTGTATGTGTAGTAACCGCGGTTCGTCGAGTTGAAGATGGATCGGTTGCATAGCTGGTTACGTGATGGGATCAACGCTGGACGGGTCCGCTCGATCGGGGTAAATTGGGAACACGACGACGCGACCATCATTAGGCGTGCATGCGATGACGTTATTGCCAGGCGCTCGGGATATTGCTTTTGATTGCTAAAGAAGAGGTTGTCTTTGGAACGTGATACTTCTCGTGACGAGGTCAAATTAAACAAATTATTATTATAACTTGAAAAGAAACATTATTATTCTTAGTCTTACAATTAGAAACATTATCTCTGTTTTCTCCACAAAAAAATTTTTTGTAGAAACTTGATAAGTATATCTTCCAATGCTATATAAAAATGAGAAAAGAGTTCTTTTATTCGTTATTTAAAAAATTAATATGTTAGTTACACTTTGTATTTCGCTCTAATTTTTGTGTTTAATTTTAATCTTTCGTAATCACACTGGATCTTTTTTTATTCAAATTCAAATGAAATTTTATAAAATTTCTTGGCACAAGTTTTAATTTTTTTTAAATAAAAGTTTTAGCATTTGAATTAAATAACTATTTGGCAACATAGAAATGTTGAAAAGTAATTCTGATTTTTTTCTAGATTTTTTGAAAGCTTAGGAAACAGTAAAAAAATTTGGGCTGGTCGAAAAAGACCCAAACTACAAAGTAAATAAAAATATGTGTACCTACAAAGGGTTAATTTATTGTATATTTAAAGAATTACGATTTTTGAGATACGCAGGAAAGAATAAATATACATTACACATTAATAATATAATAAATGATATAGTGATTTGGTTTCGACTTTAAGCGAACTCGTAACATGAAAGTCGCAGAGAAATATTTTTTAAATCTCTCATATTTTTTTCCATTCTTTCCTTTTCCATTTCTTCTTTATAGAGGATTACGTAAATTATCACGTGGAAGGAATCCCGGAATTCTCAAGATAGACAAGATGGAAATTTTGACACGTAATATCCTGTCTACGCTTCTGTGATTATCGTTTCATTTACCAAAGGAAGTCGTCAAGCAAGCGAACCAGTTCGCACGAGTCTCTCATTTAACACGCGCCATAGCCGTTATGATGAAGAGGAACGGGTGTCGGCTGGGTCTGAGTAATTACGGACAAGCGTGATGCGCTTGCTCGCACCGTGCAATATTATTCGTATGTGCATCGGTGCGCGTCAAAAGTTCTCGAAAGTATTAGCGTAATTCGCCAGAAAATCAACGATCTGATTCAAGATGATCTTTCATCCTTTCAATCCAACTTCCGTTCCTAGTTTCTGTATTCCTAGATGATATAAACATCATGAAATAAAAGTATTTTATATTTTGTAGTAATGTATTGAAGACGGAAGCATATATTTGCATACAAAATTGCAGTGGGATTCCAGCAACAAGATAATGATCTCTTGGCAAGATGTAAACCACCGTCCGGAATCAAATCGCGCGGGTTCGTCGACCGGAAAATCGCTCCAGTTGATCTTCGCATACCGAGAGAAATTCCCGGACCAGGGGATGAAGAAACAAATTAGTGGACGTGGAAGGGATCGATCTTTTTCTGGACCTACCATCGTCCTCGGTCGCTCGAAATCTCGAGGCTCGGCTTTGGACCAGCCACGGGTACGTGCATCCGGAGCCACTTAATCACCCAATATTAATATCGCGGACAGTGCGTCGCGCTTATCCGACATACATACCATCCTTCCACGCGCGGGCTGTCCAGCCATATTTTTGGCAAGGTGGTGGATAAAGCGCGAATACGAATCCGTCGTGTCTGTCATTTGAATACGTTGGTCAATCGCAAAGCATTACATATAATTGAATCACATTACTCGTCATCGTTGGTCTATTTATTAAAGTAAGCTCCACGTCTATGAAGAGAGGACTGTTTCGCTTATAACGTTGCTCAGTAACAGGGGCTTACCGTTGATCTCTCAATTCCCTTGACGCTCAACTTACTTAACCAAGAAACATTTATTTCACTAAATACTATTAGCTTTTAGGTAAAACCAGAGCTGATTGTTCATATAAAAATAATTGTCAAAAAGCTTGACTCAGTACATATAACAGGGCATTCTCTTTTTTTATTATAGATTGCTGATATAATATTAAATTGTTGCGTAAAATGATTTATACCAAAAATGTATTATGTATATTACGACTTTTAAGAAAATTGAATTGTTAAATAAATTTTTCTTTTATCTCTCTCCATCATTATTCAATAATTACAACTATCGGTTCCCTACTATTAATTCATTAGCAATTAAATTTAAAGTCTAATTAATAATTAATATTTTTTTTAATGAATCGTATTGTTCCATTATTTATTTAACAGCAATAATTATCTTATTATGGTTCTTAATTCAATTTCGAAGTGTTACATCGTTGATCATTAATCAATTCAACATTCATCAAGTCATCAAATACATGTGTACGAATAGTCAAATGCGCACGCGTGATTAATGATGATATTTTTCGTCATGTTAAGTAAACATTTAAGAATGACATATGTATTCATTGTTGCAGAAAAGAAAGAGGAAGTTGTATTCAAACAAAAATTTAAGAGCACATAAAACGTGCCAAATCCGTCTTACGCGAGACGGAAGAATCCGTATCGTAAAATTTCAGCAGAGCAGCATACATTGCGCAGTAAAATCCAAGATTTATTTCCGCGCAGCAAATAGATTCCAGTCGACGTGCGTTCGACTATTGCTAGTTAAACTAATAATAGAAAATAGACTAAATAAACTAACTGCTGCGAAAATATTATGTTGATATTCTTTACAGTTCGATCAACATTGAGAACAAGTTTGTTTTACTATATGCAGTCATATATTTAAAAAGGTATATCTAAAATAAGTGACAATTTCAAAAGCGCATTTTTGAAAGATTAATAAAAATTTACCAAAATATCTATTTTTGAAAGATTAATAAAAACATCTATTATAATAAGATTCTTATTGTATAATTAATTAAACAAAAAAGTGAATTTAAAAAAAATGCGTTCTATGCCAGTAAATAAGAGAATATTGCGTCATTCGAAGTAGTGCGAGGAAGTAGTGTGAGCTAATAATAAGTCAGACAATCCTATAAATTTTGTCCACCATCGATAGCAATTAACGAGATTAATTAATTAAAAGTTTTATTATTATTATCTTTTAATAGTATTTTTAATAGTATTGTTAGTAATGATCATAAATAGTATTCATAATCTTTAGGTGCAGTAGTACGAGGCAACATTAAGTCATACAGTTATGCCCACTTACTATGCATTGAAATTAAAATTATAAAATCTTTGTTATTTCATAAATAAAAAAGCACTCTATACCTTCCTATCAAATAGAAAATCATTATTGATAAATATTGTCGTAATTTTTATATTTTATTTATAATTTGAATTTTTATGTTTTTATATTTTATATTTTAATTTTTAATTTTTATATGTGTCCAACCAATCGTAGGATGCACTTATATCATTATGTAGCAACAATTACGAAAAAGACTGAGTAAATTTTGAAATAAATAAAGCAAAATTAGAATGGAGGAAAATTAAAAAAATTTTTTCTAGAAATACGAGCGGAATATATCACTTACAAGTAACTGTGCCTCCGCTCGGGAGAGGTAGTGGGATGGAGTTCAATCGAATAACGTTGAAATTCTTTTTTGATAGCTCCTGCTGGCTGCTACGTTTTGTAGTGACAGTAGAGCTTTCCTGTAGAGTTGTGCTACGCTGCTCGACAACGTGTTGATTTTGTTTCTGCCGTGTTTTGCGAGCTCGTTGAGTTTTGTGCGTGCTATGTTCCCGATACTCCTCGGATGCCTGGAATGTCATTGAAATTGAAAAACTAGTTAACGACATTGACAATATCTTTTCGCCAATCATAATCACTTTAGACTACAAATAATTACAAATTTTTGGAACAATTTACTATAGAATAATTTACATTAAATGTATTCTTTAAATACGTGAATGAACTGCATTTCAGTAAAGTACATTAGATGGAATTTTTTTTTTATAAAAATGCAGACTCAAAGTTATTAATAAAAACGTGAGTGACTAGATTATGACAAGAAAGATGTGTTTCTGGCGACAATGGATCGCGATATCGCATGATCGATATTTTGGTGCTGGAGAAATGCCAAGTATTAGAAGCTTTTGTTTTTTTTACAGAGTGCTAATAAAATTCTTGCGAAATCTAGGAAAAAGAAGTGCAGGAATTTTTGAAATCGGGGGAGATGGTGTATGTTACATCTCATTACGATAGAATCTACGTATTTCGATGCTGGTCACAAGCCAAAGTGCGATGTGTGTAAAGAATTTATTATGTAACCACATTCGAATTATTGCAAAATTCGTATCATCACAGGAAGCCTGCATCTATAATGAATTCATATTAAAGCAATCGCGATTCCGCTGCAGTTAGTTTTGCTGTAAATCGCAAGTTATATTTAAGTTCAGTGGATTATGTTATTGCAATAACATTTAAATCATGGATTTAATTATAAAATAAAGCAATGTTTAAAATACATCAATATAGCTTTAATAAATAGAAAACAGTTACTGGAAATTATATATTTTCTCATGGCGCACAACGTATGCTGTCAAAAAAATAATATTATATTAAGTAATGAATTTAAAACTATATCAATTACTTAATTTATCAAATTAGAAAAGAGAAAATTTGAGAGAAAAAATTGTTCTTGAAGATATGTAATAATGTAACATTGTTTATATCAAAACTGTTTAATATCTCGTATATTATATATATTAATTGTAAATCTTATTATATATTATTTTACAAAAACAAATTTTATTCTTTTCAATTATAATATGCAAGAACCTGTTCAAAACAATCGAATTCCGTAAACTGCCGTTGTCAATTAAGAGGTACGAAATATTATATATACGAAGCCTGTTGATCATCGAGACGCAATATTGCAGCTGAAACCAAAATTAGCTTTCGGGGAGATACTGAACATGATACATAAATAGTCGCTTTCATGGTGCAAAATGCGACACGATGATATAAAAATAATATTATTATAAAATATCCTTTCCCTAATTCTTACAAGAGAAAATACAAATAATGAAATAGAAGAAATAGAGAAATTGAATAATCTATTTTTGAAATTTGTTTAAAAATATAATTTATATACGATTTTATATAAATTATACATACATAAAGATAGGAGATTATAATTTCATATAAGATTTCTAGTATTATAACAAAGATTCTAGTATTCTAGTATATATCAAACTATTTAACCACTTGGATTAGATATTATACACCGACATATACGTTTCGTTATTTTCTTCTTTTGATTTTTTTTTAAATTCTACAAAAGTAGATATGTTAAAGTATTTTTTAAATTTATTTAATACTGTAAGTTAAATGATGCGCAATCCTTTTTTAAAGGATTATTTTTAAAGAGCATTTTTTAGACATAAGTAAAATCTTACGGACTATATAACGTTTATTTTATTTGCATAAAATAAAAAATATGATTTTATATTTTCGGCTATGAGCTGGCGAGCCACACGAAACAAGTAAGCCGTATGCGACCCGCGGGTCGCAGGTTGCGCATCACTGCTGCATATTACTATTATTAATTTGGATAAATTGCAAAAAAATTAAAATAATTTATAAAAAATGAGACGTTATTATTCAGTCAACTATTTCGCTCAAATCAGTGTCATTTCTTATTCAATTGATAGTTCGCGATGACTCGTATCACTCACTCAGTCCGCAAACGATTGCGATCGACACAAAACCAGCGCCATACTGTAAGCCTTCCGAGGACTTTTCCTCTCCCTTTATAAGGAATTGCTTGATTGATTGGTTGCGAATTCGCGTACCTAACTACTAACTATCAGGCATCGGCTTCACCGATTTACGAGGAAACGCCCAGCTGCGTCGGTGGCCGACACGAAACTCGCGCCTCTCTACTATCCAAGTAGTAATTCCGGGCACAATGCTGAATTTGATAGCATACTATAATAGATGCCCAGCCCCCACTCGTACACATTACAAAAGAAATAACAAAAAAGAATTAAAGAGTACAAAGCACAATGTGGGTGTCATTGCGCTGTCTACAAATCTATAAATCAATTTGTGGATCATTGAAGAACATTATAAAATTAAAATTGATTTTTTAATAATCTATGTGATATATATCTAGATTTCTCCAAAATGGGAAATTTACGACTTAATGTTATATAGAATAGTAAATAGTATAATTGAATCATACAATTCCATATAATCGAAATATATAGTCAAATAAAATGTCAATACTTTAAATATACTTTAATTAAATGTTTACTATTAAATAACAATATATAAAATCATCAAAATTGATAACACAGTCTGCAATATTTTATACACATCATATAAAGTTGCGCAATATCAGATCCGCTATCGTAATATGTAACCAGAACAACAGTAAATTTGAATAAATCTCAAATACAATGTCATGTTTTTGTTTACGACTAGTTCAGTTATATTAAACTGACAATAAAGTAAGAGATTCACGTTTTTCTTAATACCCTACTAAAGCATCTGCAATTATTTATGCAGCTTTCGCTTGGATGTGCATCATTTTTTAAATCGTGACATATTATAAGAGAGAATTCTTTATTACTGTATTTTTTTGACAAAATTAATTATACAAAAAGATATGAAAAATAAAGTACCGATTTTCATTTATAAATGATTTAAAAATGCGACAATTTTTACGATAATTATTTCAGAACTCGGCTTAATACTGATCCTGCAAAACGACAAATAATAGCAAACGTCGGCGCCAGCCGTCAACAGGAATGTGTCGCACAAAGTCACCGTTGTAAATCGTGGCACGGGGTTTAATTTAACTCACAGTATTAATTCACTCCCCCGTCTCCCTTGGCCACCCACTCCGTTTCTGCTTATAAATTTGGGGAAGCTTGACTCGCACTCGAAATAGTCTAGGAGCTCTCAGTGGAGGATAGACGGCATCGAGATACGTATTGGATTTCAAAATGGATCGTAACTTTAATATGGAGAATATGATGTTCCAAAAATATAGACATCTTACCAGATGTCATCTTATTAGACAATAGATCGATTGCTAAACACGTTGCACATTTCTGAATATTATTTATGCGCGACAGTCGCGAAGAGTTATGATGCGTGAAGCGACCTGTCACTTTACTGTGCAAATCAAATTTCTCTTAACGTAAAATAATAATTTTGTCTTAAATGTGTTGTCTTAAACTATTTCCATCAATCGTAAATTGTAAAGTACAAAATTTATTTTCTAATTTTAAAATATTTATTAAAATATTTTTATTTCCAGATGCGTATATAATAAAAAGACGCGAAAAAATAAATAAATGATTTAGAAAGCGTAAAGATATTATTGAAACTGTATATCAAATAATAAAATGTTTAGTAAAATTTTTAAGAAATAATTTATTATTTTTCAAACTATTCTATTGACTGTTGGAAATAGAATGTGATTGACTACATTTACAACAAAGATAAAATTAAAAATAGCACTTTAATCCACATGAAACAAGAAACAAAAATCACATATATCTTGAAACAATTGACACTTCTTAAGCATTGACGTTTAGTGAGTTAATTGGGCAGGTGTCACAAAACGACACGGCGATCGCATGAATATGCAAGCATTTATATCACCGGCATGGATCATATTCCAACTCATCGCGTTTCTCTTCGCGTCGAGATAATTAGATTTCAAAGCAAAGCAAACTAATGACAAGTCGAATTTGATAAAGATGAAGATGAAAACAATAAATTTTCTAAAAGAGAAAATAAGAGAAAATAAAATATAAAAAAAAATTTTTTTTCAACAATCTTTACTTAACTTTTACTTAAACTTTACTTAAAGAAAGATATCTGATATCATATATTATATATATTATATGTGTGTGTGTAAGTTTTTTCCTACTGATAATCAGTAAAAAAAAATCATCCGATTTGAATAAACAGGCGAACAATGTCCGACCGTACATATCTGTTTGTATTAATACATGATAAAAATATGTAATAAGTGAAAAGATTAAAAAAATAATGTTTAATTATATTTATTTATTCTAAAACATAAGTAGAAAAGAATGATTAAAAAATGAATGATCAAAAAATGTGAAACGATATATTTCTGATCATATTCCTATGTAGTACAGATCTTCAAGAAACGTTCTGAAAAATATCCTGAAATCATTCCAACGTTTTAAGAACGTTCGCATGAAGATCTCTGGGATAAAATGTGCTCGTTGTATGGGATTATTATTTAACTCATTTTAAATTACGAAATGTTCATATTTCGAAAGGAAAAGTGTTCGATGTTTACAGAATTAGATTAGATAGTTTTTGGTTAAACATCATGTGGATTAATAAAAGTGACTCTCCACTTTTAGCAGGTTAATGGCGTTCCAGCATTTACGATCGGAGGCACTCTGGACCACTTGATGACGGCAGCACTCACACGCGTGCGCACAGATGCACATGCATACACATACACACAGTTGATCTGTAAGATGGGAAGGGATGTGCAAAGATAGAGAAGATATAGCGAGAGATAAAGATGTATGCATGTGTGTGTTACTTGGAACGGAATTCGTGTTACAGCGCGACGTATGATGATGGGCGGTCCATGTGATGATGGGCGAGGATTTGTACGATAACGAGCCGGCGGATGCGGTCCCGATGAGTCTTCGCAGTGGACTGTTTCACTGGAGACTACGCGACAATATCCTGCAGTACGTGTTGCCTCTATAGTTAGATACACCTCGCGCCCCACCCACCCGGGGCTCGTCGTCGACGAGAGCACCGAGCATCCGAATTGACATCGAGAAGACGATTACGAGGAATCTTTACGTATCATCATCCTTTGTCTTTTCAAAGGGAACCGATTCACAAGAGAAAATATTTAAAAACGAAGTTACAAGATGCATCCGTCGTTCCGTCCTTAGTTCTCGTGTTAAAAATTGTTAATTGATTACAAAAAGTTAGTATATTTTTGAACATAAATTTAAAAATTGATTTCCAAATCCGTATTCATCATACATTGTTTCATAAAAAGAATTTTGGAAACACTAAATATATATTAAAATGCGGTAATTTTATTAGCGCATTTATTTTTACAGTTTAACTCCTTGTAATTATTTTATATTTTACTGAATGAACCTGACATATTTGCCGAAATACTTTACATTATAAATATACATGGAGGAAATTCAAGAATTTCTTTAATATGGTACATACAATTTAAAATAGCAATTAATTTAATTTAAAAAGAAACAAAAATATATAAAAATTATAAATCTTTTTAAAAACTTTCAA
>Ga0157364_1007101_pt1 | contig 11571 bp, 3 predicted proteins | sample AttsexASBM2_FD_111476 | JGI IMG/M metagenome (GOLD analysis project Ga0157364, IMG submission 111476) | Fungus gardens microbial communities from leaf cutter ant in Ribeirão Preto, State of São Paulo, Brazil - Atta sexdens ASBM2 | ecosystem: Host-associated > Fungi > Mycelium > Unclassified ...
CTAATACAAGGTTCTTTTTCTAACTTCATTCTATAAGTCTTGAATTGTAACAACTAGGACTTAAGTTATAATATTTGGAATAATAGAGAGAAGAGCAAGAAAAAGGTAAGAGAGTAGGTATATTTGTGGAATCACTAAATTTTTCAGTATATTCTCTTACTAGAAGTATAGTAAACCTATTTATTTGTAGTTAAAGTATATGGATTACCAGTCATTCTATACAAAATCCAACCATACTAATACCTTCTTCTATTTTTCCCATTGTTCTGCTATTAGCTATTGTATATTCAATCTTATTGGATATTCCTAAGCTAAATAGCTAGTATTTCTGCATTAATAGTACTTTTTGCTTAGAATGAAATAAGAGTTTGTTAGGTAAGAAACATGTTTAGAAAAGAAAATAATATGTGAAAAAATTATAAAAGACATTGGATAAGGTGTGGGAACATTATTCATGATGTGTGGATACAGATTATAGATAATCTTAGCTTCAGTGGATATATTATACCTCTGTATACTATAGTAGTTATATTTTAAAAAGGAGTACTAATAGGAAGTAGAATATGAGAGAAGTTAAGATTTCAAGCATAGATATCTAGAACAGTATATTATATTAGTTGATTTTCAAGATGAGGAACTACAAAGTATCTATATATCTTAAATACTAATACTTAGTAATTAAGACTATATCTGAGAATCAGAGGAAATAGATAACTACTTTGAGTATACTTAAGTCCTTGAAACAGAGTCTAGAGTTCTATAGAGATCATGAGGAAGTTATATAATTAGTTATAAAATAATTGTTAGATAATTAACATGTCTGGAAGAAGAAACCATTTGCAGAAAAATTTGCAGAAGATATTAGAAGAGTGTGGGAACATTATCTAACATATACAGATGTGATTCTAGGATAATCTTGGCTTTAGCAGATGAGCTGTATCTTTGCTTGTTGTAACAGTCATATTTTAGATGGAAATTGTAACAAGAAATAAACTATTATGGAAGTCAAACTTCCAAGCATGAGTACTTAAAACAGTGCACTACACTAGGTGATTTTCAAGCTAAGGAATTACAGAGTAATTATATATCTTAAATACTAGTATTGACCTATCTGAGAATTGGAGAAGATAGGTAACTACTTTGAGTATACTAAGGTTCTCAGAAATCAAGTCTAGAGTTCTATAGAAATCATAAAAAGCCATGTGATCAGTAATGGAGTGATCTAATATAGAATAGAACCAGATTGATCTGTACTAGAAGTAGTGTATAAACTAGAAGAAGAATATCTACTTCTGCAGATGTTTTAGACAGAATGGAGCTTAGATAATCATTATCCATGATATAGTCAGATGCATTAGATGTGGTTGGATAGTGTATAACAGTAATTGGACATAAAATGAAATCATATAGATTTATACCAGAAAAGTATATTGTAAGTTCTTAGACTTTACTTAACTCAGGAACTAGCAGTTGGGAGCTCAAGACTGTGATACTTGATATAAGACTAAGAGAACATCATAGATAATTAATTATATGTTTATGTCTTCTTGAGCCAAATGATAAAATACTATGATTAAAGGGAAATTTTATCTTATCTGTTTAGTAATCTCTAGGATTATATACATGTAGACTAAAAGAAAGATATCCTTTTCTATAGATATTTTGAGTAAAGCAGATGTTAGGTAAGTGTCATCTATGATATAGCTGGATAAATTGTATGTGTTCAGATAAGTATATGATAGAGTTATAAGTTATATCCATATCTATAAAAGTATTTGACAATAGTGTAAGAAAAGATCTTAAAAAAGCATAAAGATACAGTAAAAAAAGAGAGTAGATAAGTAGTTCTTGTTATGATCACTATCTCATATTCTACAGGTATTTGTCTTATACTTTATAACTTGGATATGTATTAAGATGTGTTTCATCTTTGGCTTATAATTACTGTGTCTTGTATCTTTCTCATGTACTATTAGTCAGCATCTCATATAGTAATGGAGGTTATCTTATGTTTTTCTTATTCTTTACTCATTATTGTCAGAGTTGAAGATAATGGACTTTGTTTTTTCTTTTATTCTTTCTTATTTTCATTTTCATTTATTTTCTTATTTTAGACTTAGGATTAGGATTCCTGGTCACAGTCACATGATAATATGTCACACAAAAGGATATAGAAAGTTCTATAACAATAATGTCATATAGTATGTTTACTATATATTGATCTTATAAATAATATATAGCTTTTAGAGTAGGTTAGATAAGGTTTTATATAGACCAACTAGCTAGTGTATATAAGGTAAACACTTTGTATCAGAAACTCTATTGACTTCTCTTGTGTAAACTTTATACAAGGTTTTTCCTTTGACTTATCACTAAGTCTTGAGTTGTAACAATTGTTTTCTAAGTCTATTTGTCTAAGTTGTCTTTAACCAAGTTTAGAAAGACAACCTCTAACAACTAAAGTCAAGAGTAAAGTGTCTAATTAAAAAGGCAGAGAAAGTAAAACTAGTAAAGATAGAAGAAATTGAGAAATGGGAAGTTAAAAAAATATCAAATAAAAGAAAAATAAGAAGAGTAGTGAAGTACTTAATATAATGGAAGGAGTTTACAACTGAGCATAATATATAAGAAAGACTTGTAAAATGCAAAGAAAGTAGTAGCTGAGCTTGAGAGAAGGTTAAATACAGAAGTAAGATAGCAGGAGAAGTTAAACATGGCAGAAAAAAGAAACTTTAAAAGAAGAGAGTTACTAGGGAAGTATATAGCAAAAATGTTATATAAATAGGATGATGGAAAATTTAAGAAGAAGTATCTAAGGAAGTTAGAGAGGAACTGGCAAAAATAGAAGTCAGTTTCTCCTTCAGAGAAACTTTAAAGAGATGATAATATTAGAATCAAAGACAGTGGACTCTATTTTATTTCATTTTCTTTCTTATTTCTATATTTCTTTTTTATTTTGAACCTAGAGTTAGAGGTTAGTAGGACATTATATATAACTGTCACAAACTATTACACAATTATGTGTCACAAAAGAATATAAAAGATTCTAGAATAATAATATCATCTCACATATCAACAGCATATAATACATATGGTTTTTAGGATAGGCTAAGGTTAGTATAGCACAGACTAGTAGTCTATATATAAAGTAGATACTTTGTACTTGGAACTCTATCAAGTTCTCTTGTATTAATCCTAATACAAGGTTTCTTTCTTAGCTTAACACTTTGAGTCTTGAATTATAATATTAAGACTTAATAAACAGTTGTTACAATTCAAGATTCAAAGTTAAGTCAAGAAAGAAATCTTATATTGGGTTAACATAAGAGAACTTGATAGAGTTCCAAGTACAAAGTGTCTACCCTATATATACTTGGCTAATAATCTATACTATTGCAAACTCAAGACCTTAGAGTTGGTTAAGAATAAGAATTTTGTATCAGAGTTAATATAAGAGAACTTAATAGAGTTTTTAATACAAACTTGTTGATCTTATATATAAAACATGCTATATAATATCATTGTTATGATCTCAAGACCTTAGAGTAGGTTAAGAAAAGAAACTTTGTATAAGGTTTACACAAGAGAACTTGATAAAGAACTCTATACTGAACTGTCTATCTTATATACTAAATCTCCATAGTCTATGCTACTACTACTTTAGCCTACTCTAATGACCATGTGTTTGCCTTAAGATTAACATATGTTATATATGCTATATGTTATCATTCTTCCATAGTCTTCTACTTCCTTCTATTGCTATCTTGTGATATGTGACAGTGTGACAGTGATGTCACACCAAAATCCTAACCCCAGTTCCCAGAATAGAAGATAAAAGAAAAGAAAAGAGAAATAAGATCAAAGGAAAGTCAAAAAAACTTGGGTCCAAACTTTATAAGTCTGACAATTATTTCTTTCTAGAACCTTCAACCATGTTTTATCATAATATATAATCATATAATTATAACTTGTAACTGTTACAAACTATTACAGTCAGATATAATGTTATATTAAACTCTAAGTTTCAAAATAAAAAATAAAAATAATATAGAGTCTGTTCTTTACAATCCTGATATATACTATACTAAACCTAGCCTATTCTAAAGAACATATATACTATATACTATTAACATATGATATGATATCATTGTTCTGGAACTTTTTATGATCTTATGTGATATATAATTATGTAACTATGACATATAATAGATATATAATATCACTCAAACCCCAATACTAAGTTCTAAATATGAAAATAAAACAAAATAAAAAAGTAAAAAGAAGTAAAAATAAATAAAGTCTATTATCTTTGATTTTGATAATAGTCAAAAGAAAAAGAACCTTGTATAAGATTTATATAAGAAAACTCAATAGTATTATGATTAATATCTCAAGGATGTAGCATGGACTCAGATCAAGAGTAATGATGACATAATTGGCTATGCCACAAGAGTTTCAGTCAGTACCTCATATAGTAGATGCCATATCCATGCTTGATTCTCATATATTATGACTCATCTTTCCTCATGTACTATGAATATATCACAAAATGAACTACTCACTTATTTGTGATATCTGAACCTTAGGTGTACTCTCAGAGATTTAGGAGTGATTCAGAAGTTCAATAATGATAACAATGATGATTAAGATCAATATAGATAATAAAGGATAAAGATTAATGTAAGTTAAGTCTAAGGTCTAGTTCTCAGATACAGAGGTATATATATAAAAGAGTGATGGTTTGTGTGCAAGCTGTTACCATCACATGATCAAAACTTATACCTGATGGGAGCTGTTATCTGTCATAGCAGCTGTCAGGCTAATTTTAGAAGGTAACTAATTATGTCACTACATTGATATGCTTATATCTCTACCAATACTTATTGCTTTGAGATACATCATATATTATTGGAAACAGATTGATGAGCACTTTCCAACACAAGTTTGATTGTGCAAATCTGTCTAGTTATTCATGAGATATTAGCAAACAAAGCTTTTATAGCTACTGATGGCCTTATATCTCAGTCATTTGTTATCACTTTTGTATATCCCACAATTGTGTGGATAGCCCTCATTTGGGGCTTTTCAGTGCAACTTAGTTTGTAAAAATTAGTCCACTGGTTGTGGAAATACAAGCTAAATGAAGTTTGTGACAGGATGATATCCTCATGTCTGATTTATATATATAACATAAATACTATTCTGTATTCTTATGCTTTACCACTTATACATCTACCCTTCTCTCTTCTCAAGTCTTTGCCTAAGTGCAATCTGAGCTCTGAGCTAAGATTGTAACAAATAAAGTTCCAAGTATAAAGTATCTATCTTATACTAGGCTAGTGGTTTATGCAATACTATATTATTAGAATTAAAAACAGTAGACTCTATTTATTTTCATTTATTTTTATCTTTTAATTTAATTTAAATCTAAATTTAAATTTATTTTGAACTTAGAATTAGTGTTAGCATAATATTATATATAAAGGAGAGATGGCATAGTAGAAATAAATCTTTATTCTACATAAATTATCCCTACTTCAAACTTACTTGAAGTTATGAGTTCAATTCCTGAGTAATTCTTCATGTTGGGAAACTACATAAGTAAGATTAGTGTTGATACACTATAAATAATCTCTTATAGGTATAAACTGTCACTACACCTTATGTAATAAATTGTTGATTACAAAAAACAAATTATATGTAACTATTACAAACTGTTACATATCATAGTTACAAGTTATGGTCATATGATTATATATCACAGAAGAATATAAAAGGTTCCAGAATAATAATGTTATATTACATAATATATATTTTCTAGGATAGACTAGGTTTAGTATAATATAGACTATTAGCTAAGTATATAAGGTAAACACTTTGTAACTAGAATCCCATTAAGTTTTCTTGTATAATTTCTATACAAAGTTCTTTTTTTGTTTTAATACTTTGAAACTTAAATTGTAATATATATTCTAAAGACTATATATATTATATGTCATTAATATATAGTATAATACCATTGTTTTAGAATCTTCTTCATTCTTTCATGTGACTGTGACATATGTGGCTAATATGTGATGTTATGCTAACTCTTAATCCCAAGTCCAAAATAAGAAAATAAATAGAAAGAAAAATAAAATAAACCAAGTCTATTATCTTCAACTCTGATACTAAGAGCAATATAGTTTAGATGTATTATCTTATTCCTAATACTTATAATAGTCTCAACATATTATTTAGTCCTCAGTATTAAACTCAATAGCAGTCTGAGATTATAGGTTAATTGTCATAGTATACTTGAACTCTTATATTTTATTTTTATTTTTATTTTTCTTGATTTGATTTTTCTTTTCTCTTTTTTTGATTTCTTGAACAATAAGGAGACATGTGACCACTTCCTTCTCTCTTACTACCATCTTATATAATAGTACTTATAAGAGAATTAGTGAATATATTGTTTCCTGTTACTTTAAATCTTTAAAACAATTAACCAGAACCTTTTACAACTCAACCAATAGATACTGAAATCAATACACCTAGAGGTTAGTCAACTTTTTCCAGTCATAATAGTTCTAGAAAAATATCAGTACATTTTATTATATCTTTCCCAGTTGTTATAATGTACTGGAACACTAGCATTTTTCTTGATTTAATATTTCTTTTCTTTTGATTTTATTTTTCATGGATAATGAAGAGGCACATGACTGTGGTCATATGATGTAATATCATAGGTCTGAAATATAGTAAAAGGAACTAGAACAATGATATCAAGAAATATATTTGTTTTGTAATAACAGTGTAGTAGACTCATAGATAATATATATACTTTAGGGTAGGACTATTTATTATTAGCATAGAGTATATATGTATCATATAAATAGGATAGTAATTCATTAGAGACTTCTTGTCAAGTTTTCTTGTAGTTTTATGAGATACTTTTTATTAAGTTTACCTTAGTAATACTATTAGTCTTTGTAACTAGTAGTTGCCATAATAATAGCCTATGTAGATAGAATTCAAACCTTGGCTAACAATTCCACTTGGACTAAACAAGTCAAAATTGAAGAACTTCAAAGTTTCTTTCTTTCCTATATATCTTTAAAGAATGGAATAAAAGATACTATAAACATAACACCTGTAGTCAAACCCATGCATGTTCCTCATATAACAGAAATTAATGATGCATGTGTACCTCAAGGCTTGGAACTATTAGTTATCCCATACATAATCAATCAACCTGCAGACCTATAGTTATGGAATAGTAACTTTTGTTCTATCTCTCTTTTTGAAATAGACAAATACTTGGAAGATAATACCAAGAACATCATGTACTCTCTTCTTAGAATGGCAGCTTTCATTAGGCAGTGTAAATTAGAAAATAAGATAGCTTAAGATATTTCTCAAATTTCAAAATTTGAGTTTGTAGCTTGGAATTTTCTCTCTTCTTTCTATGAGTTTGGATGGGATAAATTGATAGCTAACAATGATAACAGGTCTTTCAGACAATGTATAGTGTCTTAATCCAATGTAAAAACCACAAAGAATATGATCTACAACTTGGCTAAAAAAAAACAGGCCAATATTTTGAAAATTCCTTCACCTATTTTTCCAAGACCTGGCAAAAGTATTCTGGTCAAATCTAAATTTTTTAAGAAGAACTCAACTTTGAACTTAGCTCATATGTCTAATAGTCAGCTATCTATCTACACAAGTATCTAAGAATAATATCAAGGATATTGTTAAAATCAAAGAAACTTTTCCAAAGTTATCTTCTCAAAAAGTCTTGAAAATCTACAAGGTTCAAAATGATATGAAACAAAAAGACAAACTCAAGATCAATTTAACAACTAAAGGTTTATCAAGAAAGCAAATCATTATACCTATGAGTATGAACAATGCTAAAAAAGTCATGGGAAAATCTAATGTATATATTGCAAACATTAACAGGTTACTGAAAGGGATTAAGTCTGACATTTTGCTAATTACATTCACTCTAACAACAAGGAAATTGTCATTATGACTAACAAGATAGCTGCTATATCTAACCTGAATATAATATGTGAAGAAGTTGAATGATGTTAATACAACTGATGTTATAAGCTCAAGGCTTCCACAGTTTAAGTCTTACTTCAAGATTCTAGATATTCTATACTTTGTTGAAGATACTAATCTTTCTATCACTCTAAATACTATTGAAAGTATTATCAAAAGCACTCATATTTTTAACAACATAGTCTTGGCCTCTCATCCTTAAATCATCAAAGTATCTCCTAAGTCTAATATGGCCATGATATGAATTAATGCTTGGGATTCACAGAATGGTACAAATATAAAATGCCTTATTAACAGGTATTTTAATATAGAATGGTATATTGCTATAATTAGAGAAACAAACATGAACTTTAGTGTTTTATAGTGTAAGAACTGCTGGAAATGGGGCCATACCACATTCATATGTCACATACACAGAGTGAAATGTCAAAAATGCAATGGTCTGTACAAATTAGAACATTATAGGGAAATGGCATAATGTTGTAAAGCCAGCTTCAAGACTAATTCTCTAAGGCTTAAAACAAAGAAATGAGAATCATATACTCATTCTTTCAAGTATATCAACTGCAAGAACAAACACCAGGTAAACAGTAACAACTATCTGTTCTGGAAACACAGATTCAATAGAGATTGGCACAACAAAAAATCACAAGAGCTCTGAGAAATCAGAGCTAACTCAATTCACTCAGTTATAGGTGGGGTAAAATAATGATTTTAAAATCCCTAAAAATCTTTTCATAGAATGTTCATAAGAACAGACTTCTTATTGACACTATATTAGAAAACAACAAAAATATCAACATTTTCTTCATTCAAGAACCTCCTTGGTCAATTATTCACAATATTTCGAGCTCTACATCTAAAGAAGAAGAAAAGATTATAAGTGCCCCTAACTATTCATTATGGACTACATTTCCAAGAGCATTGAATACTGAGAATGAACATCTGAGAGTTCTCACTTATATTAACATCAAACTGATAAGATTATGTTTTTCACTTAGGAAAGACATCTTCAATCACAGGGACATTAATCTTCTTTTATTTTTTAATTGTGGCATTATGTGTTCTATTATTAATGTTTATTTAGATGAGCATTAATTTGTCTTAAAGTATCTCAAGGATATTGAGATGAATTTGAATAATGTGCTAATCATGACAGGAGATTTAAATAATGATTGGGACATTTTGTATTCACATTATTCTACATATGCAGATACTATCAGGGAAATAGCTGACAGTTTTAATCTAGAACTATCAATACTAGTTAATCAAGTACCTACTTATTATGCAGACAACTTTCAAAACACAAACTCAGTACTAGATCTAATATTCCTCTATGCCAATATAAAGAAATTTAATAATCACACTATATTACCTAACCTCTAAGATTTATCTGACCATACTCCTTTATTAGTTTATATCATCATTGAAGAAGAATTCATCTAAGAGAAAAAACTAGCTATTATCAAAAATAGTGAGGAAGAAAAAGAAATTGTCAATGAACTGAGGAATAGGATAAGTTGTATTAGAATGACTAACATTCACAATCATGAGATACTGGAAGAAATAACCCAAGAGTTTGCTTCTACTGCTAAGAAACTTTGGTATCAATATGTTAACATTACTAAACATGATGGAATAAAGAATGCAACAGAGACCTAGTTGTATATTGAACATCCAGAAAAAGAACGGACTAGATAGAATGTAGGAAAATAGTTAAAACAGCTAAACAAAATTTCTTTGACAGCAGAATTCAAGAAATTGCATTGACTAACAAAATACCATAGAATCTAATGAATTAGGTCAAGAAATACAAGCTACCTCTCACAGAAGCCATCAATTTCAATAGGAATCCTTGTAATAAACTGAATGATTTGTGGCAAGTTATTCACCATTCCTATAATACTGCTCAAAATAGACTAATAAATCTCCAACTTTTGGATAAGATTCTATTACACCAACAGGCAGAATGGCTACCTTTCTTCAAAGTAGAGTTTATCAATGCAATCAACAAATATAGTAGTTCATCTACTCCAGACCCAGATTGAATTTTCTGAAGTCATCTCAAAGTATTGGTTAACAATAATAAATATCTTACAAACTTGATTAATATTGCAAATTCATGTATAGATCTTAGTCACTGGTCCTCTCATTTCAAAAAGTCAATGTTAATCATTATTCCAAAGCCCAATAAGCCTTCCTATGATACTTTTAAAACATTCCAACCCATCATTCTCCTTAACACTATAGAAAAACTCATCAAAAAGGTCATAAGTGATAGACAAGTTTATTCTATCACTTCAAGCTTTATATATCCAAATCAAATAGGTGGTATCAGATAACAATCAACTATGGATGCTTATGAGCACTTTCATATTTGATATTGCTTAATTTTTCCCATTCCTAAATCATCAACTTCTTCTAAAGATTACAAGCAAAGCTGGTTTTGACTCTCAAATTTCCTATTTCTTTTCTGATTATTTAATTAACAGACAAACTCAATATATGTGGAATTAGTTCTTTTTTCTTTTTTTTAAAGCCAATATAGGTATAGATTAAGATTCTGTTTACTTTCCCATTCTTTCTACTCTTTACATCACTTCTATTTTTCATATTTTTGAAAAAAGATCCAAAATTCTTTTATCTCCTATTCTGGTTTTGACTCTTTCATTTGTGAATGATGAACTTCTTATTTCTCAAGAAAAAAGTTATGAAAAATCAAATGCAAATCTCTTTTATAGTTGTAATATTATCTCATTCCTATTTAACCAGTTCAGTCTAGTCATTGAGCATGACAAATGTCTTCCATTTCTCAAGATCTACAAAGAATATCTATTTGATCTCTTTGGACCTTAGATCTTTAGAAGGCCCTTTACTTTATCTGAAAGATATGTAGTGATATCTAGAACTCTTCTTTGACAAAAAGCTTTCTTTTCATCAACATATCTATTACTACACTAACAAAGTCCTTTCCACAATTAAAGGTATGAAGATATTGGAAAATTCAAATAGAGAATTATCTCTAATACACAAACAGCTTTTCTATAAAATATGTATCCTCTCTATTGCTTTATATAGATTTTAGCTTTGGTACTTCAAAGAAGCATCTCTCTATCAGTTCCTCAAAGAGTTGAAAAAGGTATAAAGAAAAGCAGCTTTATGAATCACAAAAATATTTTATATCTTACTAACTTAGAGAGTTAAGGCTATAGCTAGTCTTATTTCTATCTATTTTCACCTCAACAAGCTTATCAGTCAACATCATCTATATATAACATCTCTCTCTAAACAATACATGATTAACTCCATATTAGACAAACACCATTTATACTACATCATATGGCCATGACTCATCTCATATCTAAATAACATTTGAAAATAAAGAGTCCTATAATGGACACAAACAATTACTTGAATGAAGTTTTTTCTTTCTTTGACAGTCTAAATAAACTCTAGATCTCTATCTAGTAGACACTTTCTATAATCATTTCTCTTTTCTTTCAGTCAATTAAAAAGACC
>Ga0157364_1007102_pt1 | contig 11571 bp, 3 predicted proteins | sample AttsexASBM2_FD_111476 | JGI IMG/M metagenome (GOLD analysis project Ga0157364, IMG submission 111476) | Fungus gardens microbial communities from leaf cutter ant in Ribeirão Preto, State of São Paulo, Brazil - Atta sexdens ASBM2 | ecosystem: Host-associated > Fungi > Mycelium > Unclassified ...
CACATATATCTATAAGAAGCATTCTATTTCTATGCCAAATCGACTCAGTCTTTGAGCCTGACATTTTTTTTGTCAATTCATTTTTTGACAAAATAATTCTATCACGTGGTGAAGTCTTAAAATATTTGTTACGTATAGTTTTTTTTATAAATTTGCTCAAAAAAATATAAACACAATTTTTAATACAATTTATATTTACTACAATTAATTTGAAGGATGAAAATTAAAACTAAAAATAAATTAAACAATTTTTTTTAATTTTCTAAAAATCAAAAAAATTTTATCATGAAATCTCGAAATATTTGTTATTTATAATAGATTTTTTGTGAATTTTTTAAAGAAAATAGCATTTTTGAAAAAATATAAATTATGTACATTATAATTTAATAAATAAAAGTTTACTATCTTTTGCTATCTAATAATAATAAATTATAATTGGAATTAAAATACAAAATACATTTTTATTCAAAATAAATTTAAATTTAGTTTTATGTGTCTTTTTTCTTACTTTATTTATAATTCGTTTATAATATTAAATTATTTTTATTTATATTAATTTATATTAAATGATTTATTTATACTATTATTAAATTTTAATTAGACTTTTTGGGTTTTTTAAATGGGTTAGATTAGTAATTTTTTTAGGTCTAATCCAATAAAACCCGGTGAGTTGGATTCATCTTGTTAAACCCTAGTTTTTTTGTTTCTCTTGTTTTTTTCTAGCTATACTTCGAGAAATATCGTTTAGAATAATTTTAATATGATACTGCGGGATATTTTTTTTTTCCTTAATAAAAATAATATTAGTTCAATAAGATTGTTAATTTTCCACTCTATCATAATTATGCTGATCGTATGATTAAACATGCAGAAGTTTCTCATGCATACTACATAATTAGAAATTGCCAATTAATTCCACTATGTATACTCAGTCGTTTTCGCTTCAAGATTAATCCCGTATCATCGTTCTCACTGTAACGTAGCAATCATCTTTATCAAGTAAATTCAAACAGTTAGGCCAAATAACGGGCACTAACGGCTTATACTGAAGTGCATCTTTGGCAATTATAAATTACCTCTCGCGTAAGTTTGTCTTTTATTCATTACATTCTATTTGATTTATTAAAGTGTAAGTGTCGATTGATGAAAAAAGTCGTGAGCCAAAGATTTTAATTCTTGACATTAAAACTTAGTTCTAATTAGTAATAATTTATACGTATATGTTATATGTAAACTATATATTTAACACTATACATTGACGTACTTAATAAAAAAATCTATGAATAGCTAGTAACTATTGATGGCTAACATGTTAATAAAAAACAGAATCATTAAAAAAAAATTCATTACGGGAAAAGCAGTAAAAGAATTTATCATTAATTATCTATTTATCATTACTTATCAATACAATATCTATATTATCAGAGAAGTCCTATTTGAAAAATTCAGCAGTAGGCAATCTAGATAACCAACTTAGGCGATTCTTTTTTATTAACATGTTAGTTATTAATATAGTTGCTAGTTGTTCGTAGGTATATTCGATTTTTTGTAAGGAAAAAATCAAATTTCTTGTGAGTTTTTAATGAAAAAAAAAATGAATTAGATATAAAAATCGGGAAGTTATTAAAGTAATCTAATTATGCCAGTATTAAATATCGACGGTGAAACTCGTCTCAGAACGTTGAATCATGCGCGTTGATTTCGAATGCTCTGGTCAATAGCATCGCGGAATACTTTGCACGTCTCGTTATTAGCAATATACTCTCGCGATTCTCGCAGCGATTTGTACGACGTCTGATGTTACGTATACTTATAAATAGGTCGTATAAATAGATAATACGGTAACATCGTACGTCGTTGATCATAGTCGGGGTCCACATCCTCCGATCGGACTTTAGATTTTGGAGAAGATATCGCATTTTACATATTTATGCAAACAAAAATATGCAAATGATAAATTTTCGTCAGAGATACAATTTATTCTTTATCTTTCGCTTTTGAATATGTCTTTATATATGTAACATGCTATCGCATTTTTTCGAGTATGAGTAGAAAAAATGTAACGTGATTATGTAACTCATGATATAAGTCATACTTTTTTTCTAGTGTAGCTTTTGTAAAAGTGTAAGATAAATTATGTTACAATATATATAACTTTGATTAATGTTTCTCATATCGTTTTAATATCTTTCCTAAATAGATGTGTCTATACTATTACTTTATATTTTTTAAATAAAAAAATACAGTTACGCTTATATGTATATTTATATTTTTTCTTTTTGTTCTCTCAAAGTATTTTAACATGATGTAAGCGATGTTATAATGATCGTGACACGCAATGTTGAAATTGAAAGAAAATGTTGGTTAAATGTTGATCAATTTATTGACGATATTTTGCAATTGAAAAGGTCAATCGCGTTTTATCATTCTGCGAAGGAAGCACTTGTTCAATGCTGCCAATTCATAGGTATGCGAGTTGTTCTTCCTTTTCGCGTACTTGAATTCGACGCGCGCGCGTCGTGCCAATTTGGCAGACCGTGTTGTCGCCGAGAAGGCGCCTACGCAATGGCGACAGGGTCTGATAACGCGTAATCGGTGTTATGATCGCGGTTAAGTGAAAGTCGAGACCCAGCAAGTCGCCGCCGCAATCGTTCCGTTCCGCGTTCGATCGATTTCTTTCTGTACACCGCGACAGGATCGTTAACCTTTGGGAGACTCTCGGCTGCGAGCCAAATCTCAAAATGGAACCAGACGGCCAACGCATGCCATATTTTGACTAAGACCATTGTCACGCAATGACATAGGTCGACACGTAACAGAGTACGAAAATAAGAGATGTAATGAAACATTGTTGACGAGATATAACAAGAATGAAATAATCATAGGAAAGGTAGGATGTATTCTTAAAAGATATGATTAGTAACTTTATGTTTTAAAAAAAAATAAAAAGAGAGAATATAAAGGGAGAAAGAGAGAAAGAGAGAGAGAGAGAGAGAGAGAGAGAGAGTTCTAATCAATTATAAAAAATAAAATAAAATAATATGTACAAAAATATTTGCGATTCTTTTATCTCTTGTATTACATATTTATTTATATTCTATTTTTAATTTTTTATGTTACATTGCATCTTGATTTTAATATTGATATGTAATTCGCTTGGAATTTCCAATAGCATGGGCGGCGACTCCAGTTAATATAATGGAGTATTTCATACACTGAATGATTTAATGTATGGAATCCCATACACTTAATTTCATATCTGTATAATATTTGGTCGGGAGGAAATTTAGAAATTAGAAATTATAATTTAAAAATTATAAACATATGAAAAATGTCACTGCATTGCTTGAAGGATGTAATGCAATTTTTACGTGACAATCCCGAGATCTTGTATCAGAATACGAAAAATTTATTAGTGTTCTTTTAACGCAAATAAATCTCGGAATTTCCTAGATCAACTTGTTCGAATGAAAGATTTCTTATTTAAGACATTTAAAAAGTTATCTTCGATCGACAATGAAACAAAAACGTAAATCATATTGTGACATTATATATTTATCGAGAAATGATCGATAAATCGAAGATAGATCGAAGTTAAATATGAAGGAGCTCATTAATAATTTTATTTAAAAAAAAAATAAAATTAGAGCGGCTATTTTTGCTATGTATGAAGAAATATATTTATCCCCTCACCCTCCTCTTCTCTCTCTTAATCTATCCTCGGGAACTTCATACACTGAAAAATTTTACTTCACCGTCTCTGTCCAGAAGAAACTTTGGAAGTTTTTAACGCACAACCGTAAATTATTAAATGATATAATGCGATGATCATAACAGGTTAGGGATATTCGTAAAGATGGGATTTCGATGAAGCTAATCGAAATTATTAATTTATTGTTGAATCACCGTAAAATTAATTTATCGTTTGAATTGAACAATATAAAAAAAAACTGATTCCTGATAAAACAGCTTTGCACACTTTAATTTTGAAGAATTTTAATGGAAAATTCTGTTTGATTTTTTAAAATTAATTAAAATTTCGTGTTGTTACACAAATGTTCATGTATTGGTATAGACAGATTGATTTGAAATAAAAATAGTCACATTTATTTTTTAAAATGTAGAATAGAATTTAACTTTAAATTTTAGAACGATATTTTTCGAATTAATTTTTTATAGATTTATAAGATGCTTCTTAGCTTTAGTACTTAAGATGATTAATTTAATCTGAGAATAATGATCTGAGTTGATTTTTGCGCCCCAAGCACAAAAAATAAAGCACAAGTAGCTTTCTTATTGGATCAGAAATGTATGCCTAGTTTTTTATTTCTTTTTTCAGAAAATACTAAATCCATAATGATTTCGAATATTAATAAATTATAGTAGAACATATAATATGCAATTAATAATAGTAATTTTTTAAATTAGAATATTAAAAATACTCCAGATAATCGTTTACGCAAAAAAATTAGGCGACTATTTCCGGATTAATAATGTAGTATTGCATTTTCGGCTTTGGTATAAAAAAATTGCTTTTAAAGACTGAATATTCATTGCATGGCTCAAAACGCAAAATATATAAAATTCACAAAAGTTATTATATCAAATGAAAAATTTCGCTTAATGATCGAAAATGTTAATATTGGTTTAGCTTATAAAAAAAAATATAAAGCATCATCAGGGTTTTTGGATTACAAAACATCGAGGGAAACGATGAAAATAGAAATGCTATGCAATAGAGGAGGAAGATATATATCGTGCGATATAAAGTAACTTTGGACAACAGTAAAATAATAGAACGATTATTTTTCTTGGGCGAGAATGATTCTTCGGCTGCATGCAGCTGCGCTGCGTGCGCCATCGCGCAAATATTTTGCAGCTTCCACCCACGGTTAACTATTTTAGATATTGGCCCTCCATTCGAAAGGTCGTAGTAGTAATTACAGACTCCGTTTTCTATCTATGTACACTGCGATTTAAATTCTTCGAATTTTCCATCCTCGTTCATCACGCTAAAACATACTCTTAGGGCAATATTCATAGTCCGTCTTGTTAATCTTGTATTCAAGTCCGTCTTAAATCTGATCAAGTCTTAAGTCTGATTTTAAAATTCCATTCAGCTAGTGAAAGCGTCTTAATATCATAAGATACGGATGTATGAAAGGTTAGAGAAGAAATTATAAACCAATCCCTTCTTAACATATAGCTGAAGTAATAAATATTCTATATAGTCTCAAGATTATACTTAACATGATGTTGACTATGAATATCGAACTTGCTTGCGCCAGATTATGCACGATTCAAGATCGTGATAATTCGCGGCTTTTTATCTCGTCACATATAAAAAAATCATTCTTCTGGCGAATTAACACAAATGACAAATGACGAATGTAAATTCGATGACTTTAATATGATTGATGAGCACGATAATGGTAACGATATAAAAGAATGATGATACAAATCTATTTCACAAGTCTCTTGAAAAATTATTAATGATGTTTAATGATAAATTGTATGATAACATCTTAAGGAGTATGGCTCCTAGTGGACATAAAAACAGTAATAAATCCAAAAGTTTTTTTTAATTTAAAATAATAATTTAATGAAATCAAATTAAACCACTGGTTAGTGCATATAAATTAAATAATTAAAGTCCACCAAAAAAATTTTTTTGTATTTTTTGCATCCAAAATGGCGCTACCGGTGACAGAATCTAGTACATTTTTTTTTTGGAAGTGCTCCGGGCTTTACAATCTAGCATCCACAAGTTTTGACCTAGATCAAAAAAAAATTTTTTTTTTAATATAAAATATCTAGAGAAGTACATAGGAGTTTGTGAAAATATTGATATTTTCAAAAATGACAAATATTTGAAATCACATTTGCATAAATGCATTTTTTGCTAAAATAATTTTATGAAAAATTGTTCATAAAATAAAAAGTTTTATATATATATCGAAAAATCTCTATGTATTTTACTGCGAAATGTGTCTTAGAAGTTGCAATTAAAATTTGAACATTCAAATTCCCATTCGGATAAAAATTATTCAAGTTATTTGTCAAGCCGATTTAAAAAAACGTTATTTTGAGAAAAACTAATAACGCCTCCATTTTGGATGTAAAAAAATACAAAAAAATTTTTTTGTAAACTTTAATATATGCAATCCGTGCTTTAATTTGATTTTATGTTAAATTATTTTTTAAATTATTTTTTAAACTAAAAAAATGTTTGAATTTATTACTGTTTTTATGCCCGCAGGGTGACCATATCCCTTTAAAGATGGAAAAGTTTAAGATGGAGAACACTCTGCGTTGATAGAAAATTTATATATTTTAAAATTAGCAACTTTTTAGAAAAACATTTTCTGAATTGGGATACAACGTTTTAATTAGGATAGTGAATATGCAATTTCTATAACTTCACTTCTTTCCGTATATTATATTTTTAATTATGATTTGTACCTATTCTTTAAAATTATTGAATTATTCAAAATTTGAATACTGCAACTTTAGTGTAATATAAATTCCATCTTTTATCAGAATTATGGTATTTTTCCGTATAATAAACAAATGAACTACAAATAAACCATTTTTCTACAAAAAAATGATATTTTTAGAGTCGATTTTTTTCAGCATCTAATCAGAAATGCTAATTTTTTTATGTCCCTTTTCTATCACATCGATATATCTATGACAATTTGCAAAATTATTGATTGTTATATAATTAATGAAATATTTAATTGATATAAAAGTTATATATTAATTTTATTATTTTAATATAGACAACAGATACATTGTCGAATTATGACTTCTATACTGTTGAAGACTTTCAATAATATATTCTATTAGAGTAAATTAATTAATTCGAGACGTAACTCGTTAAAAAATCCTTTCTGCAATCTAAATATAATTTCAATACAATTTGCATATATAAATAATTAACAGAGGCTATCAAATTATTTCTCTTTAGATATAAATTAACGACTTTGAGAAGAGCTTTAAGAGACTCGTTGAAGAGACTTGTTGACATATTCATGAGAGAAATTTCATTTGCAAACTGTTCTGTAATTAAACTGTTTCGTTGCCAAATTCAAATGCAATATGAAGAGGCATACGTTCTTGACTTGCAGAGAATTGAAAACAAGCGGCGATAGCGCCTAGGACAAATATTTCGCAAATGTAAGCGACGTAAATAATGACTTCTTCGTCTTAACGCTGTCGCACCTTATCGAAAGTTTTATGTGCATGCGCATATATTTTGATAAGGCACGAAAATATCTTTCCTATTATCCGATAAGAATAATAGGAGCGACACAGACCAACATAAACTGTCAGTAAATTTTTATAGAAAAATAGATTAGCGCATAAAACTATGCATGAAGAGATTCGGATGTTATTCGAGATTCGGATTACGTGAATTAATCCAAACGCACATAAGATTTAAGTCATTTTTATACAAAAGTATTTACTTATACTCGATGTATTTGCTACCTGCATAAATGACGAAATTACGCTGATGATATATTGGAAAATAAAGAAATTATAATGTCAAAATAATAAAACAATAACAAGAAATATAATAAAAAATTTTTTTTGTTATTGATTTTGTTTTTTCGAATTCCACGATGAATATATTCAGAGCGGAAATTAGCGATTATTAAAATAAATCTACCAGTTAGTGGACATAAATCAATTATTGAAAAAAGTATAAAATATTAAAAGATAAAATGTTTCAAATATTAAACTTTTAATGTGTACGATTTTATGTAAATTTATCATTAAATTTTTATAAACAAATTTATTTAGAGTTGTACATATAATTAAAGTTTAATATTTAATATTACTTAATATTTTGTATCACTTTTTCCAATGAATTGGGTCACGTTTACTAACTATCCATTAACTAGTACATTTATATACCTTAACTAGTGAAAATATATGCAATAAATACTATAATATAGTAAATATTATCTCCTTAACTCTTTGAAGCATATATTTTTGTAGTAATTACGAAAATGGAATCAGATTTAAAAAATTTTTTTTAATTCAAAATGATCCAACTTAGCGTATTGAAAATGCAAAAATTGATCTAGTCAACATAGGTGTTCAGGATTTTTAGGCTGATAACGAAAGTGAAGTAAAAATTGAAGGATTAAAAATATCGAATTTAATATGGTGAATCTAAATACGAAAATTTAATTAATTTGTATAAAACGAAAGCAACAGTCCACGATTTTGAATTTGGTAATTTTTGGCTTTAGATTCGAAATTAACAATCTCAAAGATCTATGAAAACATTCATATATATAAATTAGTATATAATTAATATATATAAATTAGTCTATTTTCTTGCAATGTCGGTTCGTCATATTGAATCCGCAACTTTGAATTTTTAACGAGTGTAATTTGATATTTGAGAGTTTCAGAGTTCACTGATTCCAAATATATAACCTAGTATATACCTAGTTAAGTATATCCGTCGTGTTAAATTTTGCGAAAACCGTGCACTGAAATAACACGATATACATCGGAAATAACGATAGTGTTTATAGTATCTTTGATATACTGGCGTGTGTCATACATTAAATTTATAGAGAGATGACGAGATGACAGAGAAATAAAATTTGTAATGACCACTGACGATATTATCGTGGAATATACATAGTATATGACAATCAGTGCGAGAGCTTTTAATATTAATAAGATAATAATCTTGGACAGACTAGATATGATAGACGATCTTATGAAAAGAGCTGATAAAAGATTCGGTAACTTAAGAATAGATATCTTATAAAAATCTAAAAAGTGTATAATACTTCTAAATCGTTTGTCCTCCACTTTATATAGCAATCGCATTAATCGGAGTATCATAATAGCATCGAATTGTTCTGAAAATAATGGCCTGTCAATGTAACGATAAAAATTACATTTATGGAAAAATAATCACGGAAAAAAGCGTAAGCTTTTTCAAATAATATAGTATAACTGAATAAAGAATCGATTTTTTTTTTATTTTTTTCGTAAACATTCAATTGCACAAAGCGATTGAAAAGCAAAACACACACACACACACACACACACACACACACACACGCACACACACACACACAAAAGTTTAGTATTATTTTTCAAATCTATAATTCAATAATATAGCAATCAACATTGTAGTATATATTTTTATACAGATTATGAAGAATTTTAAATGTAAAATAAATATGATGATTTATGCATTTTAATCACTTTGCAACTGAATATTTATAAAGAAATTATAACTGTCAGTTCCTAAGAATAGCTCCTGATTTACGAGGAACACTTTTTTTTCGTACACAACACGATCGTCGGACGTGAGAATTTTTTTCTTTTGATTTTTATTTCGCGAATTGCGTGATGTAAATCGGAAAGAATATTATTTACCATTCATTGTAAATCGTCTTCGTAAACGACCAAACGCGCTTATCGACATAAGTTGGAAAATGATCGTATTACACGTAACGCATAAACGGTCAGAAATAGAAATAATGTATTATCAGCAAATACATCGGGTTATCGCATTCCTTCATTCTCGAGGACGCTTCTTGACCATAAGCTGCGCGCTATATTTCCATCGATACAGCACATCATTCGCGCGTGCATGTAAAAGACCTTTAAGTGACGTATCAAATTACAAATTCCACAAATGTATCGCGTGACGATACTTTTATCAGCAGATAGTCTTTGTTATTCAGCGATTTGTATTCGATGATGATAATAATAATAATAATAATAATAATAATAATAATAATAATAATAATAATAATAATAATAATAATAAACTTTATTGATGTACAAGATTATAAACATAAAATGCAATGCATAAATTAGAGTCATATTTTAAAAGGTATCAGCAATAATGTAAGCCTGGAACTTATTATATATAATAATTAATTAAGTAGCAGATGGAACGAAATATACAATATACATTGAGGAAATTACAATTATGAATAACGTGTACGTGATGAGCAGAAATTTCGTGCATATACACACACACACACACACACACACACACACACACACACACACACACACACACGTTTGTTTATATATATATATATATATATATATATATATATACGTATGTATACACAGAGTGATTATTAAATATGATGTATGACAAGTGAAAAATATTTATTGATTATATCATTTAATATTATTTATTTGCTGAACGCTATACAAGTGTTGTATCAATCGTGAATATTTCGCGGAGATCGTATTCGGAGATTCTAAGAGACTGCGCGCAATGAAAGAATAAGAACAGAAAATAGGAAGAGGAATAGAGAATAAGAATTTCAACCTATCAGAAACTATGTATTCTGTAATACATCGTTTTTGATTGATTGAAATTCTTATTCTTTGTCTCTGTTTCTTCATTGTACGTATCCCCTTACTGTAACTGTTTTCCTATACATTCTGCGAAAATCGATGATGACGTACATACGTTGGACAACGTAAAAAGAATTACGTTCACACAGTTTAATTATTAAATAACAGGCCTATTCGGAAATACTTTCGAAAATGCTTTAATACCTACTCAAGCGCGGGAGGAGTCGATGTTTTACAAATAGATCTTAGAACGCGTGCAGAGACGTTAGAAGGGTGGCTCATGTCCAAAATTGGCCCGTCGTGGGCTTCACGCCGCCCGTATTGAATTTCACGCAATATTTTTCCAACTCTAAAATCTCAACTATCAATCCCCGGAGTTTTTTTTTTATAATCTCGATCAAATGCCACATTTTACTTTGCGATTTTCGAATAAATCGTCCGCGAACTCACATTCGACTCGATTTACTTTCGCTCACCACCTTCTCCAGATTCCTCGATTGTATTATTATGTAGATGTATAATTTTTTATATTGTGAAAATTGTCATTGAAAAGATAAATATCGTGGAAGCTGATGTTAGAAATTGATACATAGAGCGATAGTTGCGAAGATTTTAATCTTATACAATGTAATGATACATGTAACAATCATCTTTTTAATTTCTCTTTAAAACTTGTAAAGTGCATTTTATTGTAAAGAGTGAAATCTCACTCTTAAAGATGGAAAATTGAGCCACTCTTTTTCAAGACTAGCTTAATTTTTATTCTTCAGAGCGAGATTCCATTCCAAAGAATTTAGAGAGTTAGAAATTGTGTTGCAGATTTCTCTCTGGTATCTGATTTCTTCTTAGTATATTTTAAAAAGCCATAGACATGCAAAAACGTTTTTAACAAGGTTATGTGTTGTTAATTGCAGAAAGATATCAAAAGATTGTCAGAAAATCATTATAGAACGATAGAAAGCGTGGTTTAAGAATCAGGACAGAAGATATATATAGCGGGAGGGATCGGGGTCGCTACTAAAATATACACTAAGCATATAGCAAAGAAACTCAATCTCCCATTTTAAATGATTATTTCTCATGATTTATATAATTTATATAAAAAGTAAGCAAACTGTCAAACTATCTTTGAATTGCCATGTTATTATTTCTGTGTTATGATTTCTGTGTTAATTGCACATTAATCCTTGTCTTGTTCAGTGCCAATTTATG
>Ga0157364_1007103_pt1 | contig 11570 bp, 4 predicted proteins | sample AttsexASBM2_FD_111476 | JGI IMG/M metagenome (GOLD analysis project Ga0157364, IMG submission 111476) | Fungus gardens microbial communities from leaf cutter ant in Ribeirão Preto, State of São Paulo, Brazil - Atta sexdens ASBM2 | ecosystem: Host-associated > Fungi > Mycelium > Unclassified ...
AAGATCTCTATCTTTTCTGGACTTTGTTTTCGAAAAAGGAATTACTTGAAACATAAAAAATGCTCTTTTTTTCTCTTGCAACACATTACAGAAACTTTGTTAAAGAAAAACACTGTAGTAACTACTGAGGTGACAATTAGAAGTTTTTATGTAGAATTAATGCACATAAGTACACAGAAAGAACAATTTTGCTAAATTCTAAAGTATGTAAAAATTGAGCAAGATACAAGTCTGAAAATAATTTTGTCAAGATAATTACATAAGAATTTCAAACATGATGAACAATACAGCAAGTTCTAACCAATTTAAGTCCTACATAATTATTTTAATAGTCCAACAAAATTATTTTCAGATGTATCTAGCTAAATTTTTAGATCTCATCAAAACTGTCTTTTCCGTGTATAGAAATTTCATGCATTTTTAAAAGCAATTATTAGATAATTATATTATAATTCTGTCTATTTCTGTAATTGAGAAAAATTACTTGAGATCCAATTTAGATGTAACACTTTGCCTGCAGTTATTGCACATAAAAGATGCGCAAAACTGAATTCATTTACTGAACAAAAGTAGGATAGGACAATAAATGGACTACGCAGTATTTTAATTAATAATAATCTGTTAATACTAGACAATAATTGCATACGTATTTACACAAATTGCACTTATTTTTATTATAAAAGCTGCTTCTGAACAAAACTTTATCAAGTTTTTATCCATTTTCTACACAGTATTGTTACAACTAATGTGATATTAGTATAATAATATCAGATATTAACTAAATAGATGTCTAAGAAAATTACATATATATTTCTATCAGAGTAATTGAATAAATAGTTGCAACAACTACAAAATAGTTCATTCGACTGTGTATAATTCTTCATGTAAAATTTCTATAATTGTCACTTTTATATCGCTATCTTATTCTTCGAGTGTAGATGTGATTGTCAGCCGTGATAATTAAAAAAAATAGACTTTACTCCGTTATTTAAGAAAATTTTACGGAAATTTCCCGCATAATCGATCGAACGAGGCATGCAATTTTTGATCTGAAGAGAAAGAAAAGTTCAACAGTGCCCTCAAAGGAAAGATGGTCAGCGCGAATATTCTTGTTAACATTTCATGAATTATGAGAAGAAACTTGAGGAACGCGCCCCGAAGCAGCACGCGTAGATAATTCCGTCTACACTTCAGTGATCTGGTATTTAGGTACGGACCTGCCGCACTGCATGGCATCGCATCGCGGCCGGTTCGCCATTCTTCAAGGTCACGTCGCAACGGCCGAGGTCGCCGACGCGGCGCAGAAAAAGGTGGTGAGCCATAAATATCGGTTTGTACGTGATGATGATCGGCTTCACCTCATCCTAACGATGATCCAAAGATGGATATAAGCATAGAGAAAAAAATGGGGATCAATTGATGTGACACCCGTTGTATTTTTGACCTGAACGGAGACACAGAATGGACGTGAATAGTACAAAACGTTTAGAAACAAGGAATTTTACATGTAAATCCTTTTATTTTGGTGAATTTAAATTTAATATTTCTGGATCACGTATCTCCCTCCCAAATCTTTCTCTTCTCTATTTATATCTCATCTATATCTCACCTCTTTCCATTGAACTTTTTTATAAGTAACTCAACGAATGATGAAGAGAAATCGATAAAAAAGTTTTCATTTAAATAATTTATATTATTGTAAATTGTATTTTTATATGGAACAATCCTAAATAATTACTCTCTTGATCCTTTTACGGTCGATATCTTTTAAATAAAATCATGTAGATTAATGCCTTTGATTCAATGAGAGCATCCTCAAAGATCATTTGAGTAGGATATGATAGTGCAGAAATGTTGATGATAAGTAATATCGTCAATTCATCGCCGATCATAATTCATCGTCGTCTGCAAGCTGAACTTGATCTCTTGGCTTATTCGATCTAATTCTTCTTGGTAGACGTAATGATGGTGTCGCTTTGACAGCGGTAAACATCAAAACAAGTGTCATAGACCGGTTTTCATAGTCGATTCTTATATTTAAAATTGTCTTAAATACGTCGTAAAATGTTATAATCACAGAGCCGTATTAACATCTTAAGACATTACTTAAGATAATCTTAAAATAAAAACGGACTATAAATATTTGCAGCCGTAGAGTCTGTATGTATTTTGCATCAAAATCTCATTCGCGCGATTTTGCGTGCAACGTGTAATAAGTTTATGCATTTTTATCATGTTTGTAAGAAAGAAGATAAGTACTAAGATTTTTTTCTCACGCAACTCGACTTGATCTGCGATTCTAAAGTATATTTTATATCGCTGCGTTGATAGAAATGTGACACGTCTTAAAATTACTAACTTTTCTCAGTAAAGTATTTTTGAAATTCTGAATTGAAACGTTTTAATTTGAATAGTGAATATTCAATTGCTAGAATTTGATTTTTTTTCTATGCTTTCTATACTTTCAATTATATGTATTCTTTAGAACTATAGGATAACGAAAAAGTTGGCATAATAAAGTTTTGTGTATTTACTAAACCATTACCTAGATAGCTTGCGTTATTTTAACATCAACATGATACCTTTTATTTTAACAAATGTTCAGTTTATTGCTTAGATAATAACATTATTTATTTAAAAAAAAAAAACAAACTCTGGACTATTAATTACATTTTAATAAGTAAGTACATTTTAATAAGAAAGACTCTGTATTAAAAGATTTTCGCCAATTGTGTAAAGATCGTTTTATTGATTACCTGAAAGAATTTATTCAAAGAAAAATGCACGGTCATTGATGCATAATATAATAATAAATGCGTTCCCAAAGCGCCTTGCAACTTGCATCAAAGATAAAAATAGTTATTTTGATCAATTATTATTTTTGGTATTAATAAAATATAATTATTAATAAAATATAACTAACAATCTAGAGTTTGTATTTTGTAAATATACGTCACTAACGATTTGACAAACACAAAATTTTGTAACCAAATTTTTTTGTTTTCAATCTGCATGTCATGAGTTTTTCAAAAGTCGAAACCTATTCATATAAATTTCATCACGAGAAATGTGATATTTTTCCATATAGACATGAGTTATAAATACTTTGTTTTTCCACAAAAATATATTAATTTTTATGTCGCTTTCCTTTATGTTCAATTATCTAGAAATATACTAGTTTTTTTACTTGTGTCACTTTTTTTATCAACATACCGACATATAATTAACAGTTTTTATTTTTACTTAAAACAAAACTACGTTATTCTATATACATATCGTGACACGAATATTGTATCGTGCATTTGTCGTTTCAAATCGATTTTATTGAATGTGCCGCAATTTCGCAGTCGGTCTGAAAACAACTTGATGATTTATTATTATCATTAATAATGATAACGGTTATGCCGATCGACAATCAAATGTTCTATGAGGAACGCTTTAGAATCGATTCCATCGTGGTGATTTCGCTCATAGGTTAAACAAATAGGTTAAACATAATGAGTTGGTCATGGAACGTATAATCAATGCTATGCTATAGTTGTCTATTATAAATCGCAGATTGTCTATGTATACATTCTATAGATTCAGAGATTATTGATAAACATTAACTGATACTTATTTAATTTGAATTGCATTTGTTTTATCATGACGTTAACGATGCTCGCAATCAGATCCACCTTGCATGAGCTATTAATATCACAACTCTCTAGAATCATATTCAAGAACTCATTAGCCTTGAAAATATTAATAATACGAATAAACCATTTCTTTTAAAACAGATAATTAAATCATATTATATATAAAGATCTTTTTTATAGATCTATTATTTAAGATCTATATAAATCTTTTTTTGCATGTTTGTAAAAATATGTAAAAAATATACAAAATATAGAAAAAAATACAACACATACAAAGATATATAATTAAGATTTTCCTAAAATAATTGTCTTTTAATTGTTATTAAAGTATACGCAAAAATATTTGAAACGTAAAATCTCCAATAAAAAAAAAATCATCCCTAAAGGAATTAAAACGTAAATGTATGGCGGTGATACGACGAGAGTTATGAACTCGATTGCGGTCCAACATCCAACATTGTAAACGTAGCTCGCTAAGCTCATTCTCTCTCTCACCGTTACTAGAGACGCAGTGCATTCGATAATGCACCGGTTCGCTTGCTACTATCCACATAGTGGATAGGGCAGCGTACTCGGATTCCTGAGAATAGCGGGGGAAAGGAGCTATGCAAGGTATCAGAGATCGGAGGAAGGGAGGCCTCCCTGAGGCGGCTCCGTGGCGGAAGAGAAGAGAGACGGGGATCGCGGTGAGGCACGTCGGGGAAGGGGAATGACAACAGCCGTGATTATGCAGAAATGCGAGGCGTGGCGTTCGTAAAAGAAAAAAAAAAAAAACGAGACGCCGTAATTCTAAAGTCCGTATATTCGTGTCGCGGCCGCGAGATGAAACGCGCATTGAAGAACGTAGGATGGACGGAGAGTCGAATATTCTCTCGCCTCTGCAGAGAGAATCCGTCTCGGAGACGACACGATGACATCGACGTTCGAGGAGGAAATAACGGGTGAAACTCACAGCGTTTTCTCACCCACTTTCCAGAATTCGTGATGAGAAGGACGTCGCGCGGTCTGGCGGAATCGTTTGTTCCGCTTCGCAGCCGAATCGGGAATGCGGCGAGTTCGTTGCGCCGCGAATTCCCGCGTTTACTTATTTTATCAATCGCATCGATAACTACTCGTTTCTTCACGATTTTATGTCATTCATAGATTATATTATATACAACCTTAGTAAGTATGAAGTTATCATTAATTTATTGATGATTTCTTAAAAAATATTATTACTTATGATTTCTTAAAAAAGATGGATAAAATCCAAATATTAAAATTATTATAAAAATAAATATTATTTCACAATAAAACAATAAATAATTTTGAGATTAATTTTTATTAGACATAGAGCATATTTATGTCAATGCGTGAAAGTGTTTTATACTTTTAGTCAAGGCTGTATTTTAATTCTTATTCGTTTGTGTGCGGATACTTTTTTATATCTCATTTTTGTGTTGCAATATTAATAGCTAATCAAAATATCTATATTAATAATTTGTTTAAGTAGGTAGATTTAGGTAAAGAAAAAGAAAATTTGGAGAGGTTGAGATTTTAGAATATTGATAATGAGATTTATCGAAAAACTGTAAGATATATATAGGCGAAATCCAAAAAAAAAACATCGAAAGAGAAATAGTTGTGCTCATGAGAAATTTCGCAAAGTGTCCAATTCTAATTTTAATTCAATTTTGTGCACATAGGTTACGTAAATAGATGACACTCAAAAAAATAAATTAGGAGCTTAAAATAAGTAAAATTTAAATTAAGCTGATATAGAATATTCCTCTTGTGTGCAAAATAAAAAAAAAATATAGTTAATTAATTCGCGTATCAAAATTTGTAAAAAAATTCAATTTTCAATTGAACTTTCATAGGATCTCTATTATATAATTAATCCAAATTTTAAGTTTGATATTTTTATAAATTTATCGAATTAAATTTTGATGTATATACATAAGATGGAAATAGTTTTTGTAAATTGTTTTTAACTTCTCCAAAAAGCATAAAATAAATAAGTATACTGTCTATTTACTTATATTAATAGTTCTATTTATTTATATTAATAGTTCGTTATTTTTACGTGTTGATAATAAGAATCTTGCTACGGCATTTCCCTATCTCGCGCTCTCGAGAGCTTATTGTCGCATATCGTAGTCACATGTCATCGCAGCCACCATCAGGCTTATAACGCGCGCGATAACACGCCATTATCATCGTTATTTACACCGTACGCACGTCGCGGCGAAGTGTACATGCAAACAATCCACGTTCTTTCGTTAGCGTTCCGCTGCTGCCGTTAACGATTGGAACGCCGCATTGGAATCCCGGTGGCATTGATAATAAAATATCAACCGACGACACCTGAGTTATGTCTTCACGTGACGAGCGACCGTGTTATCTCTAGCCGTAATCATTTAGCACGGAGATAGCTGTATTAATATCCCTGAAATCCGAAGTTCTTCCAGGAACATCAAGACGCTTCTCCTATTTATTATTCATTACTCTCACGGATTTGTCGCTATATGAGAATACGTCGATTTCATCGTAAATCCAAACTAATTGGCAAAATAATTCCCTAGTGAAAAATTTTTCAGAAATTTGATTAAGTTGCTGAATTCTGCAGAATTTCAGAAGTATCGAGAAAGTCTATGTCTTCCCTAGAATTTTTCACATACATGTGAAATCTGAAATATTCTAAGAAAGCTTATTCTCTATAATTTCTGAAAAAAATAGCTTAAATATTTTCAGATTTTATAAAATTTCATTAAAAATTATAGAATGAGAAATCTTATTTCAGAATTATATATGAAAAATTTTAAGAAAAAAATGTAAACTTTATCAATTTTTCTGAAAAGTGTTTCAATTCAGAGAGGAATTTTCACCGGAAAGTTTTTGCCGATTTTTCCTTTATATATTCAAGGCTTCTATCCCTATTTACAACTCTATAATGACATGATAATCTCTGATATCACATGCGCGCAATGGAGATAACCGTTAAGCATTATAATATCTTCCGTTCTTCGCTAAATACGGAACTCGTGTTGCCACGTGCACTTAGAAAATCAAATTACATACATGAAAGAATCTCCGCGCGCACGCGGAGATGCGTGACTCGTAAATCACGCTTCGAGATGTAAAGAAGAAGAAACGCCGCTGGAAAAGTAGGAGACTTTCATAAATGAAGAGGGATCCCTCAACCCACGTCGGTCTCTCGTCAATCCAGAGCACAAGATAGAGCAACATGGGATTGCTTTTCATTATGTAATTTCGGCTGTATGCTTGAGGAACACTGAACGTACTGATCTCAAAGGCGGATAAAAAGGCTATTCCTTACGTTCTTTCACGTGCCATAATCCGTTTCAATCGAGAAATAAATAGGATTGGTTGAATGAACGCCAGCTTATTGGGAGATACATTTATATGTCTTCCTACGGAAAGATATAGCACACACGAGTCTCTGTCCCCGTTCCCGATGTGTCAGAGTGAAAGAAAGATAATTGTTTTGTAATTTGCATAAATGTGCTAAATATCCGGTAACACAAAACCTGCCAAACCATTTATTAATGAAATACAATTGTTTAATGGGATGAGAGAGGAATCGATCAATCGGAAGAGATAAGGTAAGCCGAGTAATTTGAAGATCAATAGAAATTTTCAAATTATATAAAAAGATTATGGTCGAGAATAGTGTATTCAATTTAATTAATTAAATGTACATGTCCATTGTTTGTTCTATTTATTTGTATTCAATCGAACATGCAAAACATACATTGTATACTCAATCTTTGTATAATTTTTTTATTTCATTAATTTACTTTGCTTTACTAAATTACTTTGCTTTACCTTATAATTAATTTGTTGTAGAACAAGTTATAAGATATCGAAAAAAATCATCTTCAAAGGAAGTCTATTTGATGATATAAGTCAATGAGTGTCGTTCCACTTTTATTACTTTCTGAGAGAAAGATAGAATGATACTCGTGTCAGCTTGTTTCATTAAATGGAAAGCATCTAATAATGCTCTGTAATTTAATAATATCGTATTGAATTCAATGAAAATTTAATAATAGAAATTAAAGAATGAAAAAAAGAATATCATATGGAATTGGAAGCAAAATTTACAAATGAAATTATGGAACAGTTACTAATCTAGTTGAACGAGATACTAATTATTATTATCAATTTGATATATTATATAATATATAATACATCAAATATATAATACATCAATAATATATAATACATCAAATAATATATATATATATTATTTGATGTATTATATATTATTGATATGTTATATCATTATCATGTAATTATCAGAGAGAGAGAGAGAGAGAGAGAGAAAAAAAATAACAATGTATATTGTTGCAAAACATTTATTTAATTTCGAGAAATTTGAACAAAACACTGGAAACTTGATTTTCAACATTTACATTCCATAAATATTTATATTTGTAAAGTATAAATATTCAGAGTGTTTTAAGCGTTTAGGATAAAATAAAAACTTAAGACAATCGTGGATAAAACAATGGGAACATCACTCTTCAGATCTGAATAATAAATATTTAAATTAGAATTCATGATCCTTTTAAAAAACGGACTGGAATCTATAATTAAATTCCAGAAAATGTAGAAAATACATGTCATCTGCAACTCAATGTAGAGAGTTACATAATGTAATATATAATACAATGTACTTTAATGAAACATAAATAATATGTAAACAATCGCTCCCATGTTGAATTTCGAACGATAATTTCTTGTTAAGAATTGAAAAAAAAAACAGGCTTCATAATTCAAAGATGTTTCTGCACCTTTGTGTACAATTTTAGATTTCATCGATGAGTAAATGCGGGTATGTTAAGAGGAACTTTATTATTATTATGTAAGAGGTGCGTGTCAAGTGACAGTAGGTTGTCAGCTGCCAGTTTTATCTTTTGCTGCATCGTCTGCAATTGGTAGCCTTCGCGTATTGCCCTACTTTAGATAGGAGCTCAGATACATACCATTTGTCGTAATTTTCCACGTATTTTTATTTTACTTTCTCAAATTTTAGATAATAGAAATTTAATCATGTAAGTAACACGCAATGCCGTTCTTCATGCATCTTTCATTAGTAGAATCATTATGAATATTTGACTGATAAAATCTTTTAATTAGTCAAATAATTCTTGATATTAATTGGACGCGCATGATATTATTCTTTGAATAATTTAAAGTAACGGATTAACGTACAAATAAATTTTACTATTTTATTTTTACCTTTATCAGCATTAAAACAGAAGAAAAAATTTATTGAAAAAATAGGAAGAAAAAGAAAGAAGACAAAAACAGCATAAGACGTAAATGATTGTCATGATTAATGAAAAGTTGGACAAAGTACCGCTCCACGAAACTGATCCATGCAGAATTGAATCGAGCAACATTCTCACTACGGTAATTCTGCTCTGCAGAAAAAAGTACGTCCGTAGTTGCGAAAATCGCGAGACACCCGGTGTAATATGGATCGTATACGTGTTCACCGAACTCCGTTCTGCAAAGTCGAGTCGTGAAACCCGTTCGCCGATATCTCGCTCATACGCGGGCAGATAAAGCGGTGCTCCTATATGCGGTTCTGCATTCTGCGCCCGGATTCCGCGAGTTCGCTCCGCTTTACCTCCCTCTCCGCCTTCTTCACCACCTCGTGGTTCAATGGAACCGCACGTACAATGCAATTTTGTCTGTACGGTGCCATTGCCGTAACGATGCAGTTACCCTTTCCTCTCTACGCCCACATCTCGTCAATAGTTCTACTATACAGCAGAATGGATGATGTGGTCGAGGTCTGGCACACGTGTTCGAGATAACGATCTTGAGAAAGATTAAACTAATCTCTTTGAGGAAATGAATCTCAAAGCTGAGACAGTCAAAATCTCACTGCATCAACTCGAATTAACTCGGATTTCTTCTCGAAAAGCGAAATTCCGATTTTCGAAATACCAAACAATATGCATGTTAAAAGATGTCGCGAAGTCTTTTAAACATACGAGAAAAAAATATTTTTTTGTTAATACATCTTTATGATGTTTTTTAAATACGCATGTCTGGATAGTGATGCATAAAACTGACAGTTTACTAAAAATGTATTACAAGATTCTACCCTGCAAATCTAATTTTAATAATGCATTAAAATTTTGTAGAAAATATTGAATATTTAACAAAAAAATAAATTATTGATACATATGTTTCAATTCTACTATATTTTACTAACATAAGTAGAAGGATGGAGGGGATAGTGGAATACCATTTTACTGAAATAACTCAGTAGATATTCATACAATATTATAATTACTTTCATTACAAGTTATTAATTATAGGCCGATATTCATAGTTCTTATTTCAAGCCCGTTTTAAGTAATGTCTTAAGATACTAATACAATCGTCTGATTAGTTCGTAATATCTTAAGACTATGTTTAAATATAAGAATCGTCTAATATCGATTATGGAGTGATATCAATTATGCTATAAATAAAAGTTCTTCTTATATGCAAAACAAACATAATTTACAAAAAAACTGAAGAAGGAGAAAAAGATTACGGTTAATATAAGAGGAGGGGAAGATAGAATATCATCAACTAGTATAATTTTACACGTCGAATACATAAAAGATTCCTTTTGTTATCAAATTTAATTCAATTCTGTCATTTGAAAGCCACATTTGAGATCTCCAAGTTAGACTGAACTTACAAATTAATATACTCTCGAAATTACGTAAAAAGTACACACACTTGTAAAACTGTCTACAATCTGCAAAACTGAAATGCAGCTTTTAAGACAACGCCGTAACAACTAATGTATGTACGCAGTAAATACTAATGGCCATATTACAACGTCCAAGCAAACTGTGAAGAAATAATTTTGATGATTTTGTCTCCAGACTGCAGCGAAAACTATAATACATAAGATATCGTGATATTCCACATCTATAAATCCATAACAGTTCCTTTATATTTTAGTCGTCCTCAGTGTATTTTAATGTTAAAAATCTGTAGGAATAGTTTAGAATGTTAAGAATCGTTGCCACAAACTCGCGCGAACTTATGGGCAAAATTTGTGACTTCCGATGGTGTGCGGTAAATCTCTCTTCTCAAGATTCTAATCCCAAAAGCGTGTTTATAGGTCGGAGTATTTCATTTTATCTCGGACAGGAAGACGTTATTATTATCGCTCTAATCGAAACTTTGCCGCTCCAGTTGAGACGCTTAAATGGGCGCGCTTCTGTGTCTAATGGAAAGCGAAAATCTCATCGGACGAGTGGGCCCGGCCTACTACGATTCTTTTTTTCTCCTTTTTGTACGTCCCACAATGCTCTCGTTTGTGAATGAAGGTTGGACAATGCGTGCGTCCTCGTACACGTATTTGTGTGAGTATGATTTGATTACGAGCACATCGTGATTCATGAAACTGCGTCACTTCGCGTTGCTGTCACGTATTTAACAGAATAAATATTGTCGTCACAAAAAGAGGTGACCTTCCGAAACACATACACGTTCACGAAAAAACATTAAAACGACTTGCACAATAAAATCTCTGTAGAAGCTTTCCATTTAGTGATAAAAGTCGACAAAAATCATTCTATCTTTCTTGGCATTCAGAGAGTAACAAAGGTAGAATACTTGTGTCAATTTGTGTCATCAAATGGAAAACACTCCGTAAAAATAGATTCATCGCTAAAATGTTGAACCGTTTAAAATTGTTATTTCCTTAACTGTTATTAACTTGTGGAAAAAAATTATGGTAACGTTCTTGTTTGAAAAATTAAAAATATTGAAAGTAGACAAAGAATTTAATGGCATTAATCGAAATTCTAATTGAAAACGAATAAATCAGAATTTTTTTATTAAATCTATTTATTGAATTATAAAAGCTGAAATAACCAGAATTCTTTTATGATTAAAATCTGTGTA
>Ga0157364_1007104_pt1 | contig 11568 bp, 9 predicted proteins | sample AttsexASBM2_FD_111476 | JGI IMG/M metagenome (GOLD analysis project Ga0157364, IMG submission 111476) | Fungus gardens microbial communities from leaf cutter ant in Ribeirão Preto, State of São Paulo, Brazil - Atta sexdens ASBM2 | ecosystem: Host-associated > Fungi > Mycelium > Unclassified ...
AAGTGCTGACACTACTTGCATTTAATTGTTACGTTGGTAGTATTTTAAAACTGCGTAGATGTGATGTATGATATTAAACTTCTTTAAAACAAGAATTTTAATTCCTAAAAAATTTTAAAAATTTCCTAATTTTTTCCTGATTTCCCTGAATATTTTCAATTTTCTTGATTTTTCCACAGAAAAAAATGAATTCTTAATTCATGTATATTTTTATTCTTGAATGCTATTTACTTTCATTTAAGTATAAAATGTTCTCTTCAATTAGGATAATTATAAAGTATAAATGTTCACTGGCATCAATAATAAATAGATTTATGCAAAATATATTTTATTCTTAAAATTATATTCTTCTAAAATCATTATATGATTCTAATAAACTCAATCGCATTATTTATAAACTATTTATTCTTAAGAATTACAAAATGAAAATTCGCCAGCAGGCGGCAACAGTGTGTATAAGGACTCCTCAGTAATATCAAGATATCGGAAGTGCATGGAATGAATGATGATTGACGGTTATTTTGTGAACTTTTGCACTCGTTCATACCTCTAAATGTAGTTCAATCTTTAAGGGTAGATGAAATATTCAGCTCGTCCTAATGTTTCTGTCAATTATATTGCATGGGGTGCGAACAGTCGGCCGACTTTGTCACTGCGACGTGACAAAGAGACGCCTATACATGCAAGTAAATTTTCCGCAGCGGATTCGCGGATCTGCTATCCATAGTTAAATGGATGAGCAATGAATCCGTTGCAGCAGAATCCGCCTGTATATGCAGTCAGCGTTCTCTATCATTGTGACAAGGTTGATCTGTTTGCATCCTTATTTGCAATATGGCTAATGGAGATATTAGTAACGGTCTCAGCATTTCACTTGTCTTTGAACTACATTAGTAGAGAGTACAATCCAAGTTTGATTCAGTTTTTCCTTGAGAGTTTATATCCCGTGCACATTAGAAGGCATGTTCTATAAATATGGCACTTCATTTACAAAACTATCATCACTTACTGCAGTATTGATTTTTGTCATCTTGATGTTATTGGAAAGCATACTGGAGGGGTTTGAAATAAGTTGACAAAAGGTATCATTGAAGAAAAAAATAATGTTAATATAAGCATATTTAGTGTTGAACGAGTGCAACTTTATTTTTTTATTGAAATAAAATTTGTTTTGAACTTAAAATAAAATTTATTTTATTTTACGAATAATTTATTGTTAATTGGGAATGGTTTATTTTTGCTGTTATTCTAAGCACACAATATTCTTGGATAAAAGCATTTATGTATTTCTTTAAGAATTCATTTTTTTGTGTGTCTAATTTTCAATTTTGTCATTCCAAGAAATTTAGAGTATTGTACATAGATACACTGAAAGAAAAGATTAGTTGCTGCAGCAAATTACGTGGTAAAATATGGCACAGTATTTTTAACTGGCTGCAGCAGCTAATTCTTGGTTGCAGCAGCCAATTGTTGGTAGCCTCTCTACAATGTCAATAAAGGATTTCGATAGACTAACATAATCAAAAATTGGTTGCTGCAACCAATCAAAAATGCTATTCGACTAAGCTTTTCTTTCAATGTAGTCACATTACGTATGACAATCCACGTGCACATTCACGTTTACGTATGCATGCGTGTGCAAAAAATATATATATCTCTTCACCTTTCCAGAGACGGTAACGTAGCATAGAAAGCTCAAACGAGTTTTATAGAGACCTATCTTCATGCATCACCTCGCGCCCACTTCGTGCAAGGTGTATCGACATGTCGATACTACCTGCTGTTACCATCGAATCCCGCGTCTTCCCGCCGCATGGTATATCGCTCCCGGCTGCCATTGCCGCGAGATAAACCTCTGGAAATTGGATTTACATGACGCGGATTAGGATAACCGAATCTGATAGGCCGACTCCCCCTGTCTGCCGCATCATTGGAAATGTATTCCGAGTTCTCTATAGTACGGCTAGTAACTATCGAACGTGTAAAATGTGAGACGGGAAGATATAGACATCACGGAGGAATTTGGCGACGCGTTATTATCTCATGTGTTTGCACGAGGCTAAAAGAATTGTTGAGCTTAGCAGCTTCAAGTGTGACGAATCAAAAATCGCATCTCTGCTTTCCAATTAATAACCTTATTCTGTAACAATGTTTAATGATTGTAACAATCGTTGAGGTCTTTAAGTGGATATAAATTGATAAGATCGCCTTAATTTTTGAAAGTTTTTCATCCTTTTCTTTCTAATTTTATATTGCGTAATACATTAAAAATGCATTATGCATTATCAAATAATAGACGTAAATTCTTTTTAAAAATATTAAATGTTTTAGAATAAAGATGTTTTACAGGAGAAACTATACTTCGTTGTTATTAGATACATTCACCTAAATCATGTGCAGAGGAAACTTGTTTTATCGCTTGTTTTATCGCAACTCGGTAACTCGGTAACTTTTATAGGACCGACACTTACAAACTGTTACACGTGGCTCCGCTGCTATATTCCTTGACAATCAACTTTATGTGATATGATACATCCCTCGTTCCAATTCCAGCGGAATACGGCGTACATAGAATTCCTCGACAAATTACTCCGGATTCGGTAAATCCGTATATAGTGGACTGCATAAGTCGAGATAGGGGGAAAGGCATCCGCGAACAGTAACGGAGTCTATCGTCCACTTAAGAATCTCCCCCGAGAATTATTCAACATTAATCGAAACTTACGGAATTCTAGATTATCCATCACGTCATCGCTGTCGTGACCGTCGTCGTTGCCGGATATTCGGAATTTCAAATGGACCGTGACTTACGAATATTCAACAGGCACTTCGCACACTCGACACGAAGCACACTTTGCACACGATATCGTTTAGACAATCGCACTGCGCTTTCCCGACACCGGCATTTACACTATGGAATCCGATTTCGTACGTATTGGATAACTTCACGAATCGCTATTCTTCGCAAAGAGAAACGGATCGGCGCGCGACTTCATTTCTTCTTTCTCCATCTACTAACGGATTGCGACTTGCGCGTTGACGCGAAAAATGATATTTTTACGTGGACTTTTGTAAAAAAAAAAAAAATTAAAGAAAGAAAAAAAAATAGCACGAACGGAAGAAAGAACGGATTGTGAAGTCAAGCCCGGCGAACGAATAAAAGTATATTGTATGGATGCAATCTCGATACACTTCCACTAACAAAAAAAGCTAGCACGACCTGCACGGATAATACCTCGGATAATAGTTGATTTATGATCAGATCATATACTCCATCGAACTTTAGGGACACATTAAACTTTTATAACGTTCTCAAAAGTATAACGGCTTTTCGTGATACTTCCGACCACACGAGAACGATCCGCACTCTACTTTGTCGGTAAATCTTCTTCGAACAGTGAGGTTTTCGAGTCGACTCTATCCATCAACGTCGCACGGTGCACACGGCATCCATTTTACCTAATATCCACTAGCGTAATCCGTTTTATTTCATATCAGCCCGGGCTACCCGCTTAACCATAGCAGAAATCATTTTTTCCTCGCTGCGACGGGACCAGCCGCAGTTAATCACACAAATTCGACGATCAATATTGGAATCGATTTCGGTAGCGCGATTTTGCAGCGCGATCTCCATCGACTCCAATTTCGCCAGGGAGCAGCAAGTAAGGGCCCGGCATTCCGTGACGACGAAATTCCTTTCCTGTCAGGTCGTCGTCCGTGAATTTACGATCACGAAAGTAGTCAGCCCTGAAAAATGCTATCCGCGGTCAAAAATTTACGGGCATGCGATGCGGTTGTTCAGGAGGTGAAAAAGTAGCTCGGAAGGCGGAATAGGAATTTTGCCGTTGCGAAATATGTACTGTGTTTCCTCCTTCATGCCGACGAGACACTCATGCGCGTAATACGTACGATAAATTTTACTGAAGTGCTTATTCACTGTGCAATCCGTATCTGTGTTGTCAGTCTCGGCTTAGAGTCATTTATTAATAAATAATTAAAAATCGATTAATCACAACAAAACCTACATTTAGACAATTATTCGTATAACCAACTAATTCACGTTCAGAACACTCCGTGTATTTTCATGTGTTTTCGGACTACAGGTGTTTTCGCAAATTGACATACTCTTCAGTATTGGCGGGAAATACTACACAGGGGAACCCATTACCTACACATACATGGAGGACAAGATCTTCGAGACTTCTCGGAATGTCACAATCAAGCTTCATCACCGAGTTGGAAAATTTGTTAAGCTGAGACTCCATTTCTCGGATCGATGGATCATGGTCAGCGAAGTCACCTTCGATTCTGGTGAGACAAATATTTATATCTTAATATATTTTACTCTTTTATATTTTGTAAAAATATAAGCTCGTATACGTTATTTTTTTCGTCCTTTCATCAGTAAATATATTTGAAATAATCATAATAATTATTAAATAATTTTTTTATTATGGAATTTGCGCTTTTATAAACATTTAACTAATATTAGACAGAGAGAAAAACTAAACTTTTCCTTCCATTAAAAAAACAATTCTTTCTCCTTTTGAATATAAGACGGAAAACCTTTCTAAATGAGCAATAATTTTTTTTCTTCCCAGCGTTAAGGAAGAAATAATAACGTCTAATGAAATTCGTCGAAACGTAAGGAGCGTACTAATTTAGAAAATTGTATATTATCTTTGAACGCAAAGTCAGTGAAAACACGTAGCGTTTTCTCTTGAGAAATTTATGAAACTTTATTCTACAGTTTACTCACGCGCGTGCATGTTTGATACAAACGTACAGTTTAAATTCAATGTTTCCAAATCTCCATAATCGTGATCGAGGCAACTAGGGCAATAGAAATTTATTCGTTTCATGAGGGTGGAAGAATGACGAAGTTAAAAAGAGATACCGCGATTCGTCATTTAATTTCACTGAATCCATCATCTCTCGTCCATCCGACCCGTGACAGCTCCCAGCAGTACGTGCCGGTCGAAATTCCGGAATACATTAAAACCCTCGAACGAGGATATATTTCCACGGTGATCCGCGCGCCATAACGGACAAAAACAATGGCCGGGAGGAAAAAAAAAGAGCCATGGGACATCGCATCGCGGACGGAACTAGGGACGAAAATTTCTGCTCGTGACGCGAAATCGTTTCGTGATACAAGCCTTCATCGTAGTTGAAGAGATCACGGGGAAGAGATGGCCGATGGAGAATGTATTTCTTTTTGCGATTCTGCCATTTCATTCCAATTTGGCACAACCACGGTAACCATCCTTCCGCACTGTTCCACTTCTCTCTCTCTCTCTCTCTCTCTCTCTCTCTCTCTCCTCCCTCCCTCCCTCCCTCCCTCCCTCTCTCTCTCTCTCTCGCCCTCTCTCCATCTTTACTCCCTCGACTACCGATTGCCGCTTGTCAATCATCGAAAAAATAAATCTCGAAGTTGATTTAAACCGATACGTGCGGTAATTGACAATGGCTTATCGTATATCTGCCAGGCAGCGATTTCAAAACGGACGGTGCTCGGGAATGGAGAGCACGCGAATGGAAGAGAGAAGTAGGTGTATGCAAATAATCTATATCGTGTCTCCTTACGCGGCATCTCTCCGGTTTTGACATCACGCGTATAGAAAAATCGATTATAATTCGATTTAGTGTTCACTTGATAGAAATCGACTTCCCTCCTCTTTGCGATCGGCTTCCTGAGAAAGAAAACGCTGCACGGCGAAAACGTTAGAAGAGAAACGGCGCTTTTTCAACGGAGATATAAATCGCGAGATATGTCTCCATATCTTGAGTATGCACGATTTTGAGAGCGACTTTTGCCTCGTCCCATCGTTCTAGCATTCCGTCTGATTTAACACGAATTCGATAGAAATCGCATCTTATGGAGTTCATCCGCATTTACAGTACGATGCAACTGCCGAATAAAAAGGATTTATAATCAAGATGAACAGAGAAGAAGAGGTGCAAGAAACACAGTGAGATACATAAAATACGCCATGTAGAGATTATATTTCAGTTATCTACTTGACGTTTAGCATTATTCAGTATTCTAGAATAGCATTATAAAATCATTATGTATAACAGTATATACGTATTATATATACGTGTACAACAATGGATATACAACATGTCGCACATTATGGATGTCAAGTTGAAATTAAGATCGACAATTCTGGGACAGCTTAATAGAATCACGAGAGCAATATTATGAGAATGTTAAAACAAGGAATCAGGTCAGGATATTTTTATCTTTAATACCTGAATATAAATTGAGCGAATTGTTACAATTGTTACAATTCAATCAATCAATTTATGTATCACTTTCGTTTGTTAATTCAATTAAATTGAGAAATCACAATGTAGAAAATATATAATACTTACAAGTAGTCATCGAACAATTACGTTACAAAACTATAAAATCATCCCTCACTCTTTCAAATTTCTCTGTTCTATCATAAGGCATTTTTAATAAAATATAAAAACAAGAAAATTTCTCAATAAAGAGACAAACGATCATAACTAAAGCCCGTATTTATAATCTTCTGAAGAACTCAGCTAAAACCAATCTTGAGACAGTTCAATAAAAAACTTAAGAATCAATTTGATATTCAATATTTGCAATCGCGATTTAATTTAAGGAGTCAGATGAAATTTGTAGAATTTTTAAAATGGTTATTAGTATCGGATTATTAATATCCTTTTAAGATGCCTATTGACATCAATAATGTTATTAAATTGCTTGTCAATTTATTACTACTTTAATTCCGTTTATAATTGCATTTCAAGACTGAAAATTTATTTCGATGCACAGTTTGCAAGATTGAATATAAAATTCAACACCGAATTATAAGTATAAGATCTAGTTCAGACTGTATAAAATTTTCATTTGTCAGTATATTCATATTATTCATATTACGGTCTTAAAGATTTTGTTCAATATTGTAAATGAAATTTGTCTTAAGACATAGCGTGAATTTTATTTCTCGCGATTCAGTATTCAATTCTTAAGAGAAATGTACGTAAATATATGTACGTAAATATACATACATATATAAATAGTTTTGTGAATTTATTATGAATAAACATATTCGATATAATACGGTTTCTCACGAATAAATTGATTCGATGATTAATATATTATCAACCCTAAAGAAACGTTATAAAAGCATAAATTATCTTTTTTTAAAATGATATAAATATAATAAATTTATGATAGAAAAATTGTCAAAGCACTGTTCGCTGAATCTGATTTATAAAAAAGTGTATGGTAATTCTACGAGCAACGTCACATATTATGATACATAGCAAATCTGCAACGGAAACGCGACATAAAGCTGAGAGATCGCGATCATCCCTCATCCTTTAAAGTCAATCCCTTCAATTTTTCTTGACAAAAGAAGAGCTTTTGCACAGAAACGCACGGAAAGCTTTTGTGCGAGTGAGCAAGTCATCGAACAGCAATGATGATACGAAATTTTCGACAAATCCGATACATCGTTCGTGACGAGTAACTTTAACAGCTTTTATATCGCCGAAAAACTTCTATTCAAGGCAGACCGCTAATGACACGGATTCGCTTTTTCCGTTTTATTCGCGTGAGAGTTTTTTGTTAATTGTACCGTGTAACTGTATAGACGAACAACAAGCGATTTTTTTATCTAAATCGTTTTACATCTTACGTAAACCTACCAATCTCCACACTATATATTTTTCTAGAAAATAAATTATAAATAATATAATTGCAATACATAAGAAATCTAAATTAATATAAATATTGAAAGAAGATGATTTTTACTTGTCTGAAATCTTCTTTAAATAAAAGCATTCGTTAATTAGGAAAATAATAGTTGCATCATCTATATTTATACGTATAAATAGTAAGATCTAAAGAGATCACGTACTAATGATATTTTTCGAGCGGAAATAAAATTAACTAAGGGAAGAGGTGAGTAAAATTCAGAAATTCTGAGGAAACCGTAATCTTCGCATTGTAATGAGAAATTACGCGACGAACTAATGGGAGATAAGAACATCCCCGCTCTTATTCAAGGTATTTACGTACAAAGGGTCGTTTGTCGAGAGGACTTAGCGACGTAGCGACGAGATCATAAAGCATGCACGAAACTCTTTGCCCGCTTCCTTCTGCTCCGCACCCTTTTTCCACGTCAAAGGATATATGCAAAAATGCATGCCAGACGGCGCTTTCGCAGGCGCATAAAATGCATAGTAAATCGCAATAACAATGAAGTTAACATGCAAAATACCTTTCAACAATTCCCAACGCGGTCATTACGGTAATTTAATTATCGATCGATTCTAGAGACGTGCGTGTTAGACTACTGTATATCGTGATTGTTTGCCTACAACATAAATCGCTTTATAATTAAGAAGAAACTTTTCGAGACCGCCGCACATGTAGGGAATAAATAAATAACACGAGCTCGCAGTAACGAACAGACAGACAATCAATATTAATTTAGTTATACTTCACAATCGCGAATTGTCATCGACAGCGATTGATGGCGATGAATCTCGTATATCTATAGACATAAAAGAAATTTAATATTACTATTCTCATCTCTTTCGCGATATTTAATGGATTCGTTAAATATTCTCAAATTACGATTATAATTGAAAGTCGAATTACCGATAATGATCATCATCGCGGAACGTTCGGCATTGTTCAAAGTATCCGTCGATAACAACGTCAAGAAAAACGGAAGAAATTTGTATGCTTCCGGCGGGGGATGTATTCATAGATAATTATGAGCTATTTCTTGTAGATAATGATGTAAGTAGGCAACTTCTATAAGAGAGCATCTAGCTCTCGTTCAAGATATTCGCATATAGAGAGTTGTTTGTCAAGCGGATTTATCGCTATTAACGAGATCACATAAACCGAGCGAGGGAATCTGAAACTCTTTGCCCCTATTATATTTATAATACTCGTTTGCCCGCCTTGTGCGTCACAATATGCCATCGAAATATGCGTCTTTCAAAGCGGTTGATGTATAGATGAGCGACATTACTGTCATGAAAAGAATATTGAATAAAATTCGTTAATTGATGTAAAAATCGAGAAAACTCTTCATCAAGAAAAGAGAACTCATATATTATTAAATTATATGTATATTAACTCTTTATGAATGGGTGATCTTATTTGCAGTCACCCCTTTTCATTTTGTAAACTACTCGTACAATTTTTACTTGAAACTTGATTTATGAAATAATTTGATAATGGTTTATTTAAATCTCAGACAGAAAAATAAAAAATTTTAAATGATGATATGGACAGAAATTTAAAAAAATAATCTGATTATCACACACATAGAACTCAGTTTTTTGGAGAATCTTCATTGCGAAGTAACATCAAGTTTTATTTTATTTGAAGTTCATCAATGTTACGCAAAAGTTAATATTGATTTCTAAACTCAAATTATAAGATACTAGATTTTTCTTTATTAGAAATTAATTCTTTTAAAATTTTCCACCTACATTTAAATTCAACGACATTAATAACCTTCTAAAATCAAATTTCATAATAATGAAATTACTTTTTGAAACTGTAATTTTAGAATTTTGAATAAAATTCTAGTTCAGTGATACTTAGAAACAAGATTTTTAAGTTTTTATGTTAGAAAACATCCATCTTCAAAAAATTAACAACGTGTTTACGATCATTAAGAACATTTTCTAAGCATTAAATTTTACATGAAATATTTTGATACTATTGTAAGTTAAACATTGACTTTTAGTAGTTTTAGAAAGCTGTAAAATATATAAATTATTTCTTTTTTGAAAAGTTCAATATTTGGACATAATCTCTATCTTTTTCAAAACTAAACTTTCAAGTTTGTTGAATCGATGCATCTTACAAGTTCGGTAAAGTGCGACGAATCGCGAATCCTGCACGTTCGATGGGGCGGCGATCCATCGTAATCGCGCCTCGTTCAATCTTCGTTTCAACAGTTTGGTTGCGGTATCTTTAGTTGAACGACAACCGAGGACCACCCTCGGAGCCAGCCCTGTTCGATGGATAATTTCATGCGAATCCCTCTTGTGTACGCAGCGTGAAGTCGCATGTGCGACGAATCGCCCCGTTCATTTATGAAAAGGACACAGCTCGAAAAGGGCTGACTGCGGGATAGACAGGACCGGCGGGAGGCAGCAGAAGACGAAGAAAAATGATACAGGCTAACGACACATCCCACGAGTATGACCGTCTCGTGACGGATGTTTGTAAATTACGACTCATGTCCGCGAGGGAGGAAATCATATTCCTGGGTGGGATTTCGAGTTCCCTTGTGGAGATTTTCACAAGGTCGTGGGTCGGAAGAGAAGGATTCCGGTAGCATGTCATTATGATATTTCAAACGAATGCCTGCAGCACAACTGTGAAACGACATTACCAAGATGTAGGTACAATACCGTAGTGCTATATCTGTTTCTCATACGAGAATGGTATGACGAGACTTTTTCATAATTATCCTAGTATTGCCATTTCTTTCGCATTGAAATATATATATATTGTAATATCATAGTTATATTATGACTTTTATATAAGTAATAGTAGTAAACGTGAAAAAGCCATTAATATTTATTTACGTTCATTTAATTAAAGCCAGTTCCTTTTTATAACATTTTCAAAATATAACATTTCAAAAAATACAAAATGATACAGAATCTCTACAAGTTACATTATAATTATTAAGGAAATTATATTGTTAAATTGTTAGATTGCGATTCTCCTTCCCTACAATTATAATTCATAAGAAAAAAAAAAACATTCATTTCCACTTATAAATATTTTATACCTGAACATTTGATGAGTGACCCTCTTTATGTAAGAATCAACGAGGACTTTCAAATCGGATCCGCGATCCTCGAGTCTTATAGATATTCGCGCGGCTGTCGCACCCGACACAAAAGGAACTCGTTAAAAGTTTATCGACCATCATTCGTATATTTTCTCGCAATTTACCGGCGAGTGATATATATATCGTCCGATTCCGCTCTGAGAAAGATAGATAATGGATGCATCTCCGGATGCAGTCGGAAAAGAGAAGATAATGGATGCACCTCTCGCGGCCTCTTCCTCTTCGCATAGGTCCTGCAAGGATTTCCAACCCCATCACCCGCCTCTCCTCTTTCTCTCCAATGTCGACAGACATAATTGGACAAAGAAATACGAGAAGACTGGTCATGGATTTCCTCGTGGAGCTAAAGTCATCCTCTCTTTTTCTCTTTCTTTCTTTCTTTCTCGCATACACCGTTTTTCCGCTTCCTCTATCCCAATAATTTAGTCGTAAAAATGATTCACCGCCAACGATCACTCACATACCAGCGATTTCTTAAATATTCTAAATATCATGTCCCTCCCTCTATCCCGATATATCAGAAGTTTTTACATCCCGCGAATTCGTTGGTTCGAGCGTTATCGGAGGAACTCCCTCATCTAAAGCTAACTTAAAGCGCTCTTTTCCAGATAGTCGATTATTAATTGACAAAGGCAGGACCGATGCAAAAAAATGTACTTAAACTTGGCTCGTTAATATTATCCTTATATATATA
>Ga0157364_1007105_pt1 | contig 11568 bp, 4 predicted proteins | sample AttsexASBM2_FD_111476 | JGI IMG/M metagenome (GOLD analysis project Ga0157364, IMG submission 111476) | Fungus gardens microbial communities from leaf cutter ant in Ribeirão Preto, State of São Paulo, Brazil - Atta sexdens ASBM2 | ecosystem: Host-associated > Fungi > Mycelium > Unclassified ...
ATCGCAACTTAAAGGATTATAGAGTGATTTATCAATAATTTGCGAAAAAGCTACATTAAGCGAGTGAATTTTTGTGCTAAATCGTATATATTTAGCTCAATATATTATTCTGTACATTAATTATAATATATTTATACAAAAATTAATTTTATGTGACTGTTTTCTTTTATTATCTCAATTTAAATCTATACTTAATTACATGCAATAATTAATAAATATTTTCATAAAAAATCCAATAGCCTTTTTTTCATTTATTACAGCAGCAAATATATTAAAAATTTTTATCACTGTTTCTATATTGCAAAATACTGATTCCTGATTATAACTGATTATAACTGATTCCTCGTTATTTGACTAAAATTTCCATTCGTTGGAATGTGAAAATTTATGCCATTCACATCGAGAATATGTGATTTCACCGAGTGAGTCATTAACGGATATTCGGAATGTCGGTCTTCATTAATGATTATTCGACGTATTCTCATCTTAAATTATAATATTATTGGATTTCCATTATTTAACCAATTTTAAGATAGATTCACTAATTATTATCGCATTAAATAACATTTAATTTTACTGTGTCAAAATTTGAGCTGAAATTTTAGCTAGTTTTAAAATTTATAATTTTTTGAAGGATCGTGATTTTATATGAGAGACAAAATTTCTTTGTGCATTCACGATTTTTGCATTTGTATCGTCGACTGATATTGGATCGCATGCAATAGAGAACTTGTTTATACAAAGAAAGATTGTTGGTACAAAGAAAGATATATTATATTGTTTAAAATTTTATTGTTTATAAAATTATATTGTTTATAAAATCAATTTTAAATATATTTGCTCTAACTTATTAAATCACGTTTAATCAAAACGAGAGAGAGAGAGAGAGAGAGAGAGAGAGAGAGAGAGAGAGAGAGAGAGAGAGAGATTATATATTAATTTAATTATATTCAAATTATGTTTGCCATTTCTTACCTGACACGTCATAAATGTTTGCGGTGACACAGATTTGCGGGAGTTACAATGAATCAGTAAATGAGTGAGTCATTCGTAAGTTATTATTAAGCTCAATCAGCATCGTTATTCATCACAGTTTTATAATCGATAAAATTCGATAAGTATGGCTTCTGTATCGAAATATTTATATCAATGATATTATATCTGACGAAATGTTCTAGTATCTATCACTTGCAAATTGACAATTGATTATGGAAAATAAAAGGTCTATATGTGTATCAGTTTCATTATACCGTCCAGTTATAACCTGGTCTTTTTTCGATTCAAATTTTTTTTACTGTTCTAGGTTTTCAAAAAAATGTGAAAACAAATTCAGAACTTTTCAACATCTCTATTATAAATATTATTACAGATATTTCATGATATTTACTAGATACTACAAAATATATATAAATAATTTAGGAGAAACCGGAATGCATTTTTCTTTATTTCGGAGAGATTTAATAGAAATAAAATTCGCTTGTGTGTTAAAAGGATTGTGATTACAAGCGGAAGATTAAGATTTAAGTAATTACTAGAATGTCTAGAATATTTTACGTTAAAATATAAAATTATAAGAGAAAGAAGGAAACACTATATTTGATGGAGTTCTTAGAAAAAAAATCATTCGAGAAAATTGAGTGAGACACAATAATTGAAAAGGCGATACACGAAATGCAGTTCGAGAGGAACACAACGAGACAACGCTTGTTAGGTCGGCGTTTCGAAGCTTATTGTTCACCATTGGAGTACCTCGCTTATCGCGGTATCGCGCGTCCCAGAAGCGCTCTCGATCTCCGTATGCACTTGGTGACACAGTTCGGCACAATGGCGCGCGTATTAATCGCATAACTGGCGACATGGTTGCGCAACCGTCCTTCCCACATTGTTGCCCGCGAATGCACGTAAGCACGCACGAAACGTAAATACGCGTGCATGTCTCCTGCATCGGGAGATGCGATCGTTCTGACGTAACAATCTGTCGTTTTGCCGATCTGCGCCGCAACTTCATTGCCACACAATGTTAATGATTTAAGCTTACGCTTGAGAATTATGACGTTTCGTCGGTCACATTACGTAAATTTGCGACGTCACGCGATTGATACGTCGTTGCAATACTGTCATTGTGTCTCGCGATAATTCCGCACCGCGAAACACGCCACAGAGGATTTCTATCCGTTAAAGAGGAATCGAGTATAGTAACTTAATCTAAACACGTTTATACGTATTTACGATATAACTACAGAGTAGAGACGAATCGAATCACAGGATGAATTGGATCAATACAAGAGATTAGTTTATAGAAAGTTATTCATTTTGTTTTTTTTTTCAAACAAGCTATTTTATCATACTATAGTTACTTCCACGCGCTTCCTTTGTACTGGAAACAATAAACAAGTTCTCTATACTGCATGCGATCCAGCGTCAGTCGACGATACAAACGCAGAGATTGTGAATGTACGAAGAAATTTTATCTCTCATAAAATTACAATCCTCCAAAAAAATTTTGTAACAAAAAAATGTTAAAACTTATTAAAAAAATTATAATGCTTTTACAGTGTCTAGTTTGCTAATTCAGTCTAGTAAAAGGATGCTTTGCCCCTCGATTTTAGAGTGAATCGAATAATTCCATCTTCTTGATTTTTTTGTAATAAGAAATACCATGTTTATGTATTATTTTACTAAACCAAAGTTATAAAAATTAAGAACTTATAATAAAACTTAATAACAAAATTTGTTTCTGATTATTTTTTTTTCAATAAACAACAATTGATCTGATTCGCTTAAATCTATTCTATATTTATCGTAATCACAATCTCTGTACAAATATGATTTTAAAAATTATTAATAAAACGGTAAATTATTAGTAATGTAAAGAAATATAAATATCACCGATTGTAGAAATAAATTGTAACTTATTTTAAAAAATCCTTAAACACATCAAGTTTACGGAGTAATTTTATATTTGTATTATTTTATCTCAACTTTACTTTCATCTAAAGTACCTTAGTCATGGTTTCCATCGATTTGCCCATCAATCTACTGTCCACCCGTGCTTAACAATCGCATCTTCAACGACGATACGCGCCGAGAGATTCATCATCTCAAGGTAAACTTTCACCGACATTTACGTCTCGCTCAAGCGGAGCTTCACTACGTCCCACAACTACCGCAAGATTGACAAATCTGGACTTAGAGTTTACCGAGTCGATTAATTCGCCAACATACCGAGTCGCCGCCAGCAACTAACAACAGATATTACTCAACGGTTAATAACTGGATCACAGAGCATTCGCTAAATCTTCACGACTGCCATGTCCCGCGAGTTTCGAGACCGGCGAAGGATATGTACACAATACACACGGAGTAAATAGGATAGGCCCGCTGAATGTCGCTTCCAACGGACACCGAAAACGTTGCAAACTTGTCTAATGAACGTACAAGGTTCGTCGGCCAAGCGAGCGACTTGAGAAGTGTTGGCTCAACACGCGCTTTCGGGTGGAATCCGTCGCCAGATTTCGCCAACTTGGCTTCGGTCTCTCGGCAGTACCCTCAAAAGGATCTTTCGAACACCGTAACAAACTCGCCTAATGCGATTCCGCGCTCGCCTGGACGTGCAGTAATTTCTCGAGTCGCGTGCTGAGAGAATGTGCTGTTACTGAATATTAGGGACTCTGCATGACAGCGCACTTTGGACGCGGTAAATGTTGATTGTGACGAGAGGTGCGTGAACGATTGTGACATTTAAGTTCTGAGATACGATTAAAAAGAATTATTTTCGACTAGTTATTTCACGATAACAGAATACTCTTACCGTACCTTATCAACCTGGAATTATAAGATAAGAATAGAAGATCCGTACTACGAACAGTTGTAGAAAAAGATCTTTGACGTGAGGGATGATTTCATCATGATCAAAAAATCCTTTTTGAGAAGTGTCTTAAAATATTTAGAAAAGTATTTCTCAAATTCATTAGTGAACGTGAAAGTTAATTTAACGTAATTTTTATTAACTTTTTGATTAAACTGCTGCATTCTACATTTCAGAAAATATTAGTAAAAAGTTTGTTTAATGATAACTGTGTAATGACAGTAAAAAGAAGATAAGAGAAAAATCAGTCTTCCACGCTGACCTTAAATTACGGAAGGAAAGTCGAGTTTGAGTTCGTTTTATATGTTTTTAAAGTAAGATCGGTGGATCGAGCGGTCTACGTAAAAAAATGATTCGGATGTCGTAACGATTCGATCCTGACGTCCTAACGACGAAAAACCATTAATCACGTTTCTTAGAGCGGCTTCAAAGAGTAAGGGCCAGATTATCTCGCTCCAATTTCATTGTGGGGCGTGACAGCGGGATGCTTTTGATTAATTCGCAATGTCCACACTTCGCGACGAAAGGGCAGCCATTAATAACGCCGACCACTTGTTTTCGCTTGAAGCTTTCACAACGTGTATGAGCGCAACTGCGTTCGCGTCTATACGTGTGCGTGTGAGTACGTATTCTCGAAAAAAGGATGGAGGACTTCCGGATTAGTCGCACGCTTCGTTGAAAGATTTAATTGCGAGCTTTCCGCGAAACTGACAGGCTTCTCCTTCAGAAAAAGAGAATACATCGAAATAATATGACAGAATATCAGTCCTAGCGAAGATTAGTCTCGGTAGGATTTAGAAACGAGAGTGATGCGGAAAGACATTCTCTACAATATGACGAAACCGAGAGATAAATGAACTTTTTTATTGTTCTCAGCTCGATAATCTGGAGAAACTCGAGAGATACATGTATAGAAAGTAAAGGATTATAGTAAACGATAAATTGGAAATATAAAATTTAAAGTGAATAATATATTCTGCATATAATTGCCATCATATTGTATGGCTGTTAATTATGGCTGATTATCAATATCGTATTATGCTTTATTTGTTCCTGCGTATTAATTCCGTAATCCCCTATATACTTTTATATATTAAATTACACAATTTGATAATAACCGTTCCTCATTAGCATTCTCGAATTAATATATTTATAATTCAAATAATAATTTACTTTAATAAGTTAGTTCATATGTATAATCATTGATCTCTTTTAATTTTCTGATGCGTTTTGGACATCACGATCTTTCCATATTTTTTACGGAAATACAACTTACATGTGCAATTCTAAGCAGACTGATTTATCAAAAAATTTTTTTTTTCGTGTAAATTTAATTTATTATATTCGATAAATTATGTTGTAGAAATATTACAAAACTAGAAATTCTTTATATGTGTAATGTTTAGATAAAAAAATAAAAATTTAATTATATTAGATCATCGTCTTTAGATATTTGTCGAAAAAAAGAACTTAATATACACGTATTGTTCAAAAGTAAAAAAATTATTTATACTAAAATTGTTTTAATTCATTGTTTAAATTAAATTTCCAAAATAAAATGCAAAAATAAAATGCAAAATAAAATGGATCTTCCATGTCTTATCAGAATTTTGACGATAGGAGAGAAGGCGGAAGCGGGAAGTATTAAAGAAGGGTTACGGAGCAGCTTTCGGGTTCATCCAAGTTTAATTGGTTCTCGGAATCCATTTTGCCTGGTTTTTAGTCTCGTGATGACACGTTTCATTTTACTTCTGAATCCTATTCGTCCCTATCTCCGTTTTATCTTCGATTGATATCAAGTTTTACGATCGACTCCGCTGTGGACGACGGACGTCGAATCCATCGATGCAACTTTTGCGAAAAGCGCTTTGCGTATCACGTAAAATTAATGCAGAAAATTCCCGCAACGCACGAAAATGCGAGTTTAAACTGGAAAATTTTCAATTCCGCAGCTTTCGCCGCGGAAGAATCTGCATTTCCTCACGCTTTTCGATTTCCTATCTTGCTAAGCAATATCATTCCTAGGCTGTAACCAGGAGAACGTCGCTTCTCTACTCTCACATTTCCGACATAACTTCCGGCTGGTTAATGAAATATCCGGGCTACTCAATGCCACGATAACCTGCCAACTCTGTCTCTGTCAGTAAGAAGCTTTACACACGCCATAAAAACTATGTTATCGAAAACTTCTTCATTCACGTATATAAATATTATATTATAATATAATATTTTTTAAAAATACATAAATATACTCGTGTGTACCAATCATTATAGTTCTGAGTAGTTTTTAGATGACATATTTATCATTTACTGACATCCAAATAGATATGAAACATTTCTAAAAAATAATTTAGACAAAAATAAATGTGGTGTCTATATTACCCTTTCATTTTTTTAGATTCTCTTTCTTACATATGGCATATGGAATCTATAGTAAAATCTTGTGCCACAACGGAGTGCAAAACGAAGAGAAGAGCCAATATCGCTGACTGGGCGTCGTGATATCGGTGATACGCCAGATCTTGTCAGACTGTGAAAACGAACGCCGCTAAAACGACGTCGCTACCACGGTTGAACGCAACCGAGAAATTTTCTCCTCTCTCTTAACAACGGCGTCTGGCGGCGTCGCGACGGCTGAGCCAGCATTATCACATCGCACGCCGCCGCCGCCACCGAAAGACTTATTGGTCTATGGATCCTACGAGAATCCGCACAGACGTTCGTCGGTTACAAGTCATTTCTGCACAGGCATACTTCCGGCCACCAAACTCGTTAACTGTCGACCGCCGGCAACTAGACCGCGGAAAACGACCGTTTCAGCGAAACTCGCGAAAATCGCGACAGACTGCATCCTTCGACCGATCACGATTATAAGTTTCTCGATATCCCTTTCTTTCCACGGATCACTAGCACAAGATTAATAAGCCATGAAACAGGTCTTTTTTTTTAAATATAATTCTTCCATATTTTTTATTCTTTTGTGTTTTAACTCTATAGAGATATATTTTAAATGCTGATCGATAAATTATAATTTTCAATATAATTCAATATATATCTTCAAACTGATATCTAACTTCCACATATATAGAACTAAGAGACATAGAACTAAGAGAAAGATTTCAATACACTGATTAATTGATGTAATTAGTAATATATGTGTAAAATTGATTGAAAATATTCGTCATTTTAATAGTTCTTGAAACATATAACTATATGATATTTCATTCACAGAATTAATTTTGCTTTTATTTGATACGTTAATTTTGTTTTAATATATTTGTTTATGCAAGTGCTTTAATGTAGAATATTTAAAACAGAAAATATACAAGTATTTTTTCGAACATAATGCAATAAACTGAAATATGTTTCTTTCTTAGTTACATTATTTAATTCTAAGAAACGTTTATCATTTACATTTCTACGAATTAAATGTATCTCGCAATGCCACGTTTCCTAGACAACGGCTCTCTAGAGATCGTGCCGCAACAAACGATACATTATACAGAACGGTCCAGAATTGGGTCGTGGACTGTAAATTAAACAAACTGTGCAAATGCACCCGTTATGCGGTAGCAAGCGCATATTTCGCTGCAGATGGCACGGTTCAAAGGCTCATACCATAGCATTGTGCGTGCTATGGTAACAAATTTATTTTAGTTATTGGAAACACAATCTACCACAACGAAGGATTAAATAAATTTTAACTTGCCGACAAATATTACATAACTTTATTATAAAAAACTATTTTTATCACTAAATGTATATTAGTAATTTCAAAGTAATAAGATATAAAAAATTATAGAAAAATAGTTCAGAAAAATACACATATATCATTTATCCTCTTACATTATTACATTATTTGCATAGGCATATACCATTTTTCCTCTTACATTATTCCATTTATTTGCATAAATAAATATCAAATAATTTATGAAAATTAATTTATTATTTAATTAAATCCTCACGAATTAAAATATTAAATAATATAGAAAAAAAGATAACTGTTCTCAACAGACGTCGTGCTTTACAAATTAGAAATAGGAAGTATTAACCATTTTCAGAAACATGTGCAGATAATTGTGCCGAAAAAAATGTGACAAGAAAATTCGCAGGAACTCAGAAAGTCCTGTGAACAATGCAACAATTCTCAGTGTCACGTCTGTAAGAGAGAAAAAAACAGATAAAAAAAGAAAAAGAAAAATTCGAGGATCTTTGCTGGGAAGCTCGTGGAAAATTCTCGGCACAGCTACTCCGCTAAATAATATGGGATCATCTCGCATCAGGATATCCATTATTCTTCAATGCAAAAGCTGCCGCATCCCTGAAAATTGTCCGGTGTAAAAGCGTTCTTAATCCTCGCTTCACATGCTTCTGGCTTCCGATGAGCATCGTCACGCATTACGGAAGTGCAAAAATTTGCAGCAAGCCCATTGAAACGTTAAAACGTCTATGGAATTAAAAGAGATTATCTATATTGCATTGTTTCCACAGCAATGTTATATTTTACAACAAAAAAAAAATGTATTTATTTGTGCAAAAACAGATGAATGATCTTAAAGCAGATTCTTTTATAATATATAAAACAAACTAAAATGAAAGTATTTGCAAATTTCAGACAATACTACACAAAACTAGAAAAGTATATACAGATTAAAAAGTTCAAAAAAACGTAAAATATGTAAAATTCAAAGAAGTTAAAAAAATATTTCTAAATATTTAATATGCGTTAGTATTAATATATTAATTTATTTATTCTTTTATATTTAAAAAACATCTCATAAAATCTTCACACTCGTACAGACAGTATTTCCGGTAAAATGCAAAATTGTCGAGAAAATTTTTCATGACATCCTTTTCGCACCTAGGACACTATTGTTCACGACGAGTTTCCTAGCGCTGGACCGGACATCTCCGGCCAGGATGTCCGACGGGACAAGAGTCACAGAAGAAATTAAATTTACTCCGTCACACACGAGGGTGTGACACAATGAGCCGGATGAAGAAATTCTATGTTGACCATCAAAAGTTACAGAGCAAAGGGTTCATGATGTGTTGCAACACATCGTGTACTCAGAACGCGTTATAAAATAAAAATAATATGATAATTCTCTAAAGAATAGTAACGAAGTCTTTTCCTCTTTGAAATTCAAGAAGTTCGCAAGCAGACTTAAAGAGTTATACGAGAGCTTACGATAATACGTTGCTAAATACGCAATCGTAATGAACAAATCGAATTATTTAATCAGATTTTGAAATTTATGTTTCTTATACTTTCTACTTAAATTGATTTTTTATTATTTAGAATTATCTACACTGAAAAAAAGTTTAATAAATATTTGTTTGAATAGTTTGAATAGTTAAGTAAATGTAAACATATATTTATTTGATACAAAAACTATTTGATTTAAATATTATTCTTTAATAAATATTTACTATAAATAAATGTTTACTCAATATATTTAAAAAAATATGTATTAAGATTTAGTAAATCTTTTTTTTTAGTGTAATCTTCTAGTTAATCAGGTGTAATAAATTTTTGCTATTGTAATACAAGAAAGTAAATAGTATCACGACAATGAAAAGTCGATAGTATTAAGCAAAAATACAGTGGGACGCATACAGATCGATGCAGAGAGGATGCCGCATCACGGTAAGCGAGATTGGTCGGATCCAGTAGTTCGTGACCTGGACCAGCTGCGACCTTGGCCCGCATTTCGGAGACACAGCTGTGCGCTCGTATTACATGCACACTCGAATGTATTCATCCGTATGTAATAGCGGATTACACCGCTAGGAAATGGTATAGCACTAATTATTATTGTATTAGTATTATTCGTATCGAGAAAGCCATAATTAATCCTCCGTCAGCTATATGGAATTTTGAACCTCTATCAGCAACCTATGTCTTTGAGAGCCACAGTACAGATTTTTACTCCGGACTGTTTAAAAATCTAAAAGTACATGTGAAAAAGTACTTGAAAGCTTTAACGTCGAGCTTTTACTATTATAGAAGTCGGATTGAATTTTAATTACTTATTTCTTTTACAGAACTGTTTAGTTACATTAATTTTTCAAAATCTACAATTAAAAAATCGATTTGTGTCTTCAAAGTTCAACTTGACCGAAGATTAATGAAAGATTTATGACCGTTTCTACCTAGGTGGATTAACTTCAATCTCAGTTCAATTTGAAATATCTTTTCTATAGTTCTACGAATTAGAAAAAGAATAGGTTGAATCAAGATTAAGATTAATCTACATTAGTGGAAATAGGCATTAAAAGCTCAATCGAATTCCTGAGCAAATCTCTTAAAAAAGCATAAAGAAGATATATCCTTTAAAGAATTTATCCTTTAGAAGAATTTATAACCATTTCCGGGAAGTATGATTACGAATAAATACAGCAAAATTCTAACTGATGAACAAACTGTATTGAAGTTTTTATAATGTATTCACGATACGTATATGTAACTGGGCAATGACTCAGAGTGTAGTAATTCTTGAACACGCTCAAGTAATTAAAAACGCGCATTTGTGGACGTGTCGCGAGCATCCGTCGCGCGGTACAGAATACCGCACAATAAAAATGCATCTGCATTTTGCGGTGCATTCGACGTAGTCGACGCGGTATCGACAAGAAGTATTCGATGAACTATGCAAATAAAAACGCGAACAAGAAATTTAAGAGAGAACTTTCTCTCAAAGAGAACTTTTCGAACCGCAATGTGTTCACGTTAAAGCCATGGAAAACAAAGATGAGTTTGCCAATCAACGCCCGGAATTGTTCCAATCAAACGAGATAAAAATTATAGTCCGCCGAGTACGGACAGGCTTTGTTTCTTTCGTGATAGATCTTTTTTCTCTTTGACGTGTACACGCGAATTGTTTCTCCACGAGGCGCGACGTCTCGCGTAAAATTCGCTGTCTCGAGAATACAGGAAGGTCAGAGAGAAAAGTCTTTTTTTCAACGATGAGAAATGTCATTAAGTTGAATTAACACGTGAGCTCAGAACGCGTCACTTTGCAATTTTCAATGATTAATCATACAATCAAATTTGAATATAAAATATAAATCGAATGTAACATATATAAAAAACCTATATATATATATATATATATATGTACATAATTTTTTCTATGTTTATATTTAATTATATAATTTTAATTTTCTTTTTTCAGACTTATTAAATTTGATATTAATTAAATGTGTTAATTAAATAGATAGTGAATGCTTTGATCTTTAATAATCATTAGGCAGGCGTTATCACAAAATCATTGATTTAATTGAATTAAAATAAAAATTAATAAAAGAAGAAACGTTGAATGAGATTCAAATGAATAGTGTATTCGGAAAATAATGCAAGCGATAGAGTCTATGCAGCTCGGAAAGCTGAATAAATGGACAGTGAGCCCGGCAGCGCACAGGTGTGCGAAACTTTCATGACGGCTGGTCGGCTTAATGAAATATTCCATTCATGGTAATGTTTAACTGTGGAATGACTTCCAGCAATCTGGCGCAGATATAAGTCAAGAGTAGAGTACAATTAGTTGTTCCTCGCGCGCTATTTTTAAATTTCTTTTTCTCGATCAAAGTCAAACTTTCTATATCTTATCGAACGGAGATTCTACTCTTTTCAATAGGATTCTTCGAGGGGGAGAAATGGAAGATTATATTAAAATGAATTTATATATTGGAATGAA
>Ga0157364_1007106_pt1 | contig 11568 bp, 5 predicted proteins | sample AttsexASBM2_FD_111476 | JGI IMG/M metagenome (GOLD analysis project Ga0157364, IMG submission 111476) | Fungus gardens microbial communities from leaf cutter ant in Ribeirão Preto, State of São Paulo, Brazil - Atta sexdens ASBM2 | ecosystem: Host-associated > Fungi > Mycelium > Unclassified ...
TGCGTGCGTGCGTGCGTGCGTGCGTGCGTGCGTGCGTGCGTGCGTGTGTGTGTGTGTGTGTGTGTGTGTGTGTGTGTGTGTGTGTGTGTGTGTGTGCGTGTGCGTGCGGCGCGCGCGTATTTTAATATAGCGCTATTTCTGATCAAAAATTGAGTCTATTATTTTGCAATTTTTGGAGTTTTTTTTTTGTTATTCAAGGAATTAAGCAGAATGTGTAAAATCAGCATATAAATTTTTAGATTAATCTTCAAAAGTTCTTTAAAAAACATCTTTAACATATTTTACAAAAAACACTGAAAGATATTTTAAAGTTGTTTTATGTGTGACTTTACTCTTTTATTTGATAATCTTTAGAAATGAATATTTCATTACTACTGCAAAAATTGCAAAATGCTCAGAACTTTTCTCAGTTTTCGATCAGAAATAGTGCTGCTGTATGATTAGTAGGCGCTTTTTAAGATACACCCTGTATATTGCTTTATGATGTCGAGAACAATAAAGACGGATTTTTTTTTATTCGCGTGCTGTCATTTATGTCCGATAATAATGATTTAAAAAAAGTGTTTAAGAAAATAAGATATTTGCGTCAGATATAACTTATTATATTATTATAATTATATTATATTATTATAATCATTATCTTATTTACGTATCTACAATTACTTTATGATATAAAAAACAAGGAAGATTTTTTTTTTTTATACGTGATATAAATTAATTTTTGCACGTTGCCGTTTTATATTCGATAATAATAACTCAGATAGCACATAAATATTTGTAAAATATTTATAAAATATTATAATATTAAAATATTAATTAAAATAAATTAAAATAATTGTCATAATTGTTTTATTTGTAAATAATTAATTTATAAGACTTATTTTTAATATTTTGTAAATCTTTCGTGGTCTTTGCAAATCATAAACACTTATTATAAATATTTATTCATACTTATCATAAATATAATATTATACATAATATACATATATTAATCAAGATAAAGTTTTTATATAAATTATTAAAATTATTCATCTAGATTGATTAATAGATGAGTAGGCAATAATTATACATAATATTATACATATAATATACATATAATATTATACATAAAATATTTAGACTATATTTTAATAATATTTCAAATAAAGCTTTATATAAAATATGTATAAAATATAATTACTAGTAACTTTTCAAAAAATAAAAAATAATAAATATTTATCATAAACATTCTGTGCTATCTGAGAATCTAAGCAAATATGTTAAAGAAAAATAAAATGTTTGCATAAGATCAACTTAGCAAAGTTATCTTATTTACATATCTATGATATACGTATATAATTTTAATTGTATGAAATATTCAAGAATACAGAAGTCATATACAAAAGGACTGTTAAACATAGGGTAGTAATGTTAAATGAATGGGAACTCCAAACAAACATCAATGTTATCGATGCAAATAAAGAAATGAATAGTGCAAAGCAACTGCGATATTACATTGATACGATAATTAAGCAAACGATTGATGAATTAAATAACCAAAAGAATGTCACAAATGAAGCTTTCAGACAACGTTGTGAACAGACTCGAGAAGCCAAAACGAAGCTGGAACTTCAGCACTCGGAGGTGCGTAAAAAAAAAAATGAACGTAATAATCTACTTTTGGCACAAATCTTGATATTAATTAATTATTAATTTAAGATTTCACCAGATGACAAGTTTATGTATTATATATTTCTATTTTCGAAATCTATAATAAAATGTTGAAAGAAAAATATTTCCGGTCAATTTTTGAATATAGAAAAAGTTGAACAGTCAAGGAAAATGTTGGAGTGATTTTATATCTTAACTCAAAAGTTTTGCTAGTACTTATTTTATAATTTTATTTAGAATTTATTATTATTGTAGATAATAAAACAAGTTGCAGCGATATCAAGCAACATCACACACATAAAGAAGTCGATAGCTGAGAAAGAAGGGTATATAGCTCTGGCTCATACAAGACTAGGACATCGACGTCAACGTCCAGGGATTGAACATACTCAGGATTTAGTCCAAGTTAATCTCGTGAAGGAGATAAACGAGTTACGAAATGTCGTGGCAAATTTGCAGCGAATGCTTTGCGAGGTTTGTGACACCCGTTTTATACAGAATTCTAATTAGAATTCCATTCGCCAAACCGATGTAATAAATTTTGCGCAAATAGTAATCTTTTATTATTACTAAACATGTATTACAGGCAGAGGCATTACTACGTTACTTGCTTAAAACGCAAATTCAACTCGAAGAAGATATTAATGTGAAGACAAATACTTTGAAAATTGATGAGGTTGAATGCGTGACTTTGCGTCAAAGTATAGATTATCGCGTATATTGAAATGCTAATATTATAAAACATTTATATCTTATATTTACAACATTTATGATTTCTTCAGCCTTTTCATTCTTAAATATAATATATTACAATAATGTTCTTGAATCTATCAAAATTTTAGTTATTTATACATTTTATACACATGAATAATACATCAAATTAAAAGTATGACAAATAAAATAAAGTCCAGGCTCTTAATCTTTCATTGAAATCATAATAAATTAAAATAATATGTGTAAAATTATTTTAGTCTGAAAAGAAAAAAATCATACATCTATAAATATTTATTAATTTATTATAATAAAACTTATAGTCTGCTGCAAATCAGTTTTAACAACAAGTTTCTTATATATTTTTTATGTATAAGAAATTATGAATATAAGATTGTCTAATCACAGAAATTAATTTATGAACGTCTTACGAAAAGTGAAACAGTTAAAGTTGTTATGAAATGAGGTCATGTATCATTGTCGCTTCTTCCTGCACTTTTTGTCAGCGCAATCGCAGTTCTGCGTAGTTATTCTCTCTTTCCTATCTCTCCCTCTCCTCATCGAAATAAAGCGAAAATCATAATGAATAGGCGAATGGATAGTTTCAAGAACGGTACATGTGAAAGGAAGGAGAGAAGACGCTTTCATGAAACTGATTCACCGTTGCAATTTCATTTTAGTCCGCTAACAGCAATCGAATCGGTCAGTAGATGTGTCTAAGTTTCTTGTTTCGTTGGCTGTATTAGAAGTTTATCTTCTCTGTGGAATTTTCTCATATTTATTATCAAATCGTCAGAGACGTCATAAACGGTGCAATCATTCGCAAGAATTATTCAGTATGTATGTGCGATGAGCGCATTATAAAACGTGACTTTTGCGATTGTGAATTGTTTAGAATAATAATATATAAATATCAAGAAATGTTTTTATTAAGAAAATTTTAATTTCTTAATTTTATATGTTAATCTTTGTGTAACATTAATTAAAAATTAAATTAATCAAACGAATCATAATTGGATAATTTAATATATCTCTTTTATAAAAATAATTTTTATGAAATTATTCTGTATTTTTCAACTTTATTATACATTTTATTATACATGGCGGATACTATATCGAAGATGTCAATTAATCACAACAATGTAATAAACGTTACATACATGGATAAAGATTGTGTAAGTATTTTCATAACAGTACACTTATTTTCGAACGCATTTTTATTTACTTATTTTGAATTGTATGTACAAATGTATAGATAAAATAGCGAGACAATTTTTAAGCACTGCTTGCTTAATGTATTCATATTTTAAATATAAATATCTCCCCCTTTTTGCATTTTCATTAAATAATCACAATTAAATATAATCACATAATTATTAATTATAATAAATATTCAAACAATAATTGTTTAATCAGATATATTTACAGATAAATATCTATTTAAAATAAATTACATACGAAATTATATACGAAAATAATATTTATAGAATTTGATTATATCTTCGAAATATTAAAAATTTTTAATATCCGGGAAAAAATGTTTTACATATAATTATATAAAAAATTGATATATTTTGATATATTTTATTGATATATTTATAAAATAGTTTGCTTATTTAGACAGAGATTAATACAATCGTAATAGAAATCGTTCAAAAGTTATTATTTAAGATAAAATGAAAAAAAATGAAAGAAATTAATCGAAAGATGTGATAAATCAATACTGGTTACTACTTTTATAAGATTTAACTTAGACAACAAATTTAGACAACTAAAATTTGTCGTGTACCCGGAAAAAGATATTATGTAAATAGATATATTGGATCGGAGGAAAAGTTTTAGTCGGAGGAAGTATTTTGTTAGTTCAAAATTATATATATAATATCTTTGATAAAAATGATCAAAAATTTAAATTTAAAAAAGGGTTTTAAAGCTTGAAATCTTTACTTTCTAATGGTTACTATATTTTTTGAATTTGTATGAATTTTGTAATTTTTATATATAGAAAACTACAAGCTAAAAAAAGAAAAATTTTTTTCTTTGTGGATGTCACGTGCCAAAAAAATTGCGAAAATTTTCGATGATCTACATCGTGAAAGTTTGAAGTTTCCTTGTAAAATAATTTTTTTTTTTAATGTTTCTACGATTTTTTATTATTGAATTATTCGCGAATCAAGTAAAAAGAAGCATTCTGACTTTGATTGCTCATAACTCATAATTAAAAATTATCGTACTGTAAATAAAAAAATTTTTTTTAAGTTAATACGTTACTCTATTGAATAGTACTATGCTAATTTTTTTAATGTAAAATATATAGAAATTTGAGTAAAAATGTGATATTACTATCCTTATATATAACCATTGCTTAATGGAAAAAAGAACAATATTACATTTTTAGCTCAAATCTACATATATTCTATTTAAAAAAAAAGTTGGCAGTTACACTATTTGATAGAGCAACGTTTCAGCTTTAAAAATCTATTTTATTAATTACGGTGCGATAATTTTTAATAGAGTTATAAGCAATCAAAATCAGAATGCTCTTTTATTTAATCCGCGTATAATTTTGTAACAAAAAGTCGTAAAACATTTTTTAAAAACGAATTTTTAGGAAAAACTTTAAGCTTTTATGTCAGATAGTCAAAAATTTTGCAACGAATATATTTTGTATATAATTTTAAGCCAACAAAATTCCGCAGAACTTTTTCGATCCAATATTTTATATATAATTAATTATATAATTGTATAATAATATTGTATAAAATATTTGTATAAAATATTTTAATATTTGATTTGATATTCAATTATTTAAGTAAGTATTTAATCAAACAAATATAATTAACAAACTGATGACAAACGTGATTTCATTCTAGGAAACAAATTATTCTTCATATTTTTGGAGATTAATTTTAAAAATATGCATATATTTGTATGTAAAATAAGCTAGATGATGCACATAAAGCAAACAACATATTTTTTTGTTTATTAAAAATTGAGAAATATTTATTTTCTTGATTTTTTCTTCTTTTGATGATTCACATATTATCTTATATATTATCATAGGTAATAAAATTGCTGCCATAACAAATTTATTAGCTTATGTACTGTTAGTATAAAATATTAATAGAAGTTAACATATGTATGTCATACTGTAAGAAATCACTATAAATTTGTATATACCCGCATAGACTCTTGTAGCAACATTGCTGCAACATTTCAATGTTGCATATTGTAATATAATGTTGCAGAAACATTGCGAAGATTTCTTTTTGCAATATTACTTCAGTAATGTTGCAGCAGTATTTAAAATATTTTCAGCAAGAGACACAAATTGACACAAGAATCATCCTGTCCTTGTTTAAAAATCAATAAAAAATAAAGACAAGAGTGATTCTTGTCGATTTATCTGTGCCTCTGCTAGAAAGTTCACTTTGAGTGTTCCCATATAGCACAGAATTCGCTGCAATAACGCTGCAATATTGCTGCAACATGCAATATTGCTGCAATGTTGAAGTATTGTTGCTACAACTTTTGTGTTGTAGGGGTTAAGACTTGTATATTGATTTGTGTATAACTCAACAAAGTAAGGACTTGGACATAATGGAAGAATAGAAATTAATGATCACGTTTACACGGCACACTTAATCGGGTTTCATAACATCTGTAGTTATGAAACTGACTTAAACTGAATCTCATAATTATATTCTTTTGAAAAATGGAATGAATGGTTAGTTTCTAACTACGAATATTATTAAACCCGATTGATATTCATTTCTACCAATATAGATTAATTTTAATCTAAGTTCAACTTACCTTTTTCTAAAAATTAGAAGAGTAAGTTCAACCGAAATTAAAGTTAATCTACATTAGTGAAAACGGGTATAAGGTGTAAATGTAGCCAATATCTATAATTTATAGGAATTGTATAATAATTTATAGACATAAAATAATTAGAAATAAGGATTAAATATAATGCACAATGGACACAATAATAAAATATAAGACGTATAATATAAAAAATTGGAAATAGGAGTTAAATGTAATATACATGGGTACAAATAAAATATAACTTCATAATTAATTATGTCTTTATATATTTTATAGGCGTGTTCCAATAGGCGCAGCCAATACTGAAAATTTACAGTTCACGTTACGTATACTGTAAATAAAATATAAAGACATAATTAATTATGAAATCATATTTTATTTCATTGTATGTTACATTTAATTCCTACTTCTAATTCTTCTTTATATTTAAATTTATATAGTACAAAATCTTATAATAAATATTGCAATAATATTACAGCAATATTGCTGCATTATTATAATATTGCTGCAATAATACTGCAAGTATTTCTCCACTGTGCGCAAAACCTAATATTGCATATATATTATGTTGTGATATTGCTGCAACATTACGTATCAACATTTTTAAAATGGATTTTTTTTACTTTGCTGCAATGTTGCTGAAATATTGCAACAATATTTCGCAATATTTTTGCAATCTTGTAATGAAATATTTTTGCAATGTTTCTATGTTGTATGGGCATGCAAGTATATAAATTAATATTAGACATAATTAAAAGGCATATTGTGCAAAGGAAATTTTGAAACAAAATTTACTAGAAAATTATGCATTTTTAAGTGTTTCTCTTGCATTCATTGTGACGCATTTTTTATTATTATAGCGTTTAAGATGTATAAATCTGATATTTCTATTGAGTTTAGACATCAGTTTTCCGCTGAATCATGATTAAAATATAGTGGTGTGAAGTGATTTTTATGTAATCAGATCATGACCTTACATATATTAACTCTAACTTCCATAGGACAATTTGAAAGTATGTTGAATACATTGAAATAGAAGCAATATTATCAGCTCTTATAACTTATAATTTTACCGTTTCAAAATATATATATATATATATATATATATATATATATATATATATATATATATAAATAATAAAATGATAAAATCCTGAAAAATTGAAAATGTTAAATAATTGTTACGATGAAAAAATAAATTAAAATTTTATTTTGATAAATAAAATTTAATTAATTTTCTTAATTAGAAATAATACTAATAATCTGTGATATATCATCATTTTCGCTTATTATTAATATTATTCTGAATTTAAAGAAGTAAATTAAATCTTGTCGAAATAAAATTTTAATTATTTTCTTATCATCGCAGCAATTCAACATTTTCAATCTTTCAGGATTTCATCACTATATATATATATATATATAAAATTATATTATATATATAATAATATATATAATTTATATTATATATATAATAATAAAACGATAAAATCATAAGTTATAGAATCTGATAATATTATATATTTCCATTTTGATGTATTAAATATACTTAAATTTCAAATATCTATGATATATTATTATTAAATATTGAATTAATATTTAATTACTTTTATATACATGTGGACGTTTCACTTAATCGATATATACTTTTTCAAAATTAAATCAAGTATAGTTTTTTTCACAGAGTAATATAATAATTATTTAAGGGAACGTATTTTTACAAAAACAAAAAAGTGCAATACCAAGTACATACCAAGGTACATACATACATGCATATGTTAGAATATGAATCAAAATCAAATCCTATTATTAATCATTATTTAAAAAATACTGTTTTTCACCACGAGATAGCAGTATCATCGTATTATTGATTATAGTACGGAATATGGAGACCAGAAGGTTTCTGTTAGGTGAAATCTGCTACAAACTGTTCTCCAATTATACAAAGCCTTCAAGTCTTTTATACATTCGTGCGAATATGTCAATCGTCAAGTAACTCAATATCGTGAAGGCAGCAACATTCTCGATGGCGATTCGAGTGTGACGTATTTCATGCGCGGCAAACACGCGATTTAAAAGAATTTTGCAAAAATGCGTGCTAGCTCCGTTTAAGACACATGCTGCGTGGAAATATGGTTCTATCTTTGTAGTAAGTATAACATGCGACGCACGGAATAATTCAGTACGATTTGTTTCGATCTGGAAATGCTCTTAATTGAACAGTGTTAAAAAAGTGACAAGCGTTAATGATGCAGAATACATGAACTTATCGATAGCGAGAATGCTAACGAAAATTTGCAATCAGCTTCTAGCAAGGTACGTTAGATGGAGCCATATATCTTATTTTGACATTCGGATCTCGTCAATTAGAAAGCTGTGTCCAAATATCGAAGATTAAAAACATAGTTTCTTAATTAGAAGCGAAATATTAAATTAGTATTTATGTATTTGTAACGAAAAAAAAATGATACTCGATTAAAATTTCGACAAAGGAAAAGATCTACGTACAAAAAGAAATGTGAGAACTTGAGATACTCAAATCCGTATATCTTTTAAAATATATAATTCGCACATTTTTTATTAGATTTAACGGTCTAAATAAATCTGAAAGGCGATAGATATTAATTAATTATCTATTGGATTGCAGTTTAGCATTTTTATAAAGGAAAGTAACAGGTATAAATAGTACAATATCGATGTGTAAAATCAGATTATTTTAGCCGAACTGGGTCATATTCTGCTAAAAATACAGTGATAGGAGAAACTAAATTGTTAGAAAGTAGTTGGCTAAGTTAGAAACCCTGCAGTGTGCTCAGTCAACGACTGGAAAACTTGAAAATACATGAAGCTGAGAATATTTCAAACCACAATGGAAAGAAAAATATTTGACCTGTTTTTTTACAAGTCTCAAATCTTTCGTAATCTACCTCGATAATCAAAGACTTAATTATATTATAGAGATAAGATGTTAACTCTTGTTCGCTAATGTTACAAAAATATATAAAAGGATAAAAAAAGATATATATAAAGAGATAAAAAAAATTTCACATCAGTCTTATGTATTTGACTGAATAATTATTAGTTTTGTTCCACTAATTTCATTCTATGGGTTATGTTATAGAAAACTATACAACTTGATAAACACATTATATTATCATGTGAATGACTTGCAAGTTGAAAGGTCATATAAAAGAGTTCCAGCAGAAGCACAAATCAAGACAAGAATCATTCTGTCTTTGTTTCTTACTGATTATTGAACAAGGATAGAATGATGTCTCTTTTGTCAATTTGTGTTGCTCCCAAGGGCATTCTGTTTGAAACTCAATAGTTGGAAGGAAATTGTTAGATGAAGTCTGCCGTTTTTTTTCATGTAATTACTTTTGGAATTATTCACAAAGATCACATTGCAGGATATCGAGCGCGGCGAGACCCGGTTTGTAGGGACATCCCCGGTGTCGGCGTCGACGTCCACGTCAATTTCGGCGTTGGCATCGGCGCCGACACCACTACATGAGAACAGCGCCAATAGATGCGATGTCTCGAGGGCAACGTCCGGAGTGGGGCACATAGCGAATGCACCATCAAGTACGCACCAGGACGCCCAGACAACACGTGCAAGCGCAGCATTGAGATCAGAAAGAGATCTCAACGCGAGTACAAGTCGTTGGAGAACGATTGGCCGATTTCTGCGACGTCTCACTTTCATTATGTTGCTGCTGGTAGCCGCGATTGGAGCACTGGCCGTAATAGTCATCTACATGGGTCCGATTTATCTCGTGCAATTGCTCATAGTAATTTCTGTTGCCTACTTTGTCGCCGGTGGCCGCATGAGATGGTTCTATGTTGCTCTGAAAACAATATCACGGGATTGCAAGTGAGTCAAGAAAAATTTCTATTTTATCTATTGTACTTGTTTTTCCAATTGTTGATTAGTTGTTTGTTGTTTAAGTCTGTTGTATAAAGAATTGATCATGCATCATTAAAAAATGAGAGTCTATTCAACTTTAATTATATCATTCATTTAGTTATAATATACGTTCTATGGAATAAAGATTTATTTATATAATGCTAATCAATGTATCAAAGATTACGGCCTTGTAATTTTTATAATTGTACATAACAATAAATATTGCTTATAATGACATTAATCGTTAAGATTCAGACGTTAGATAATCTTATCGAAGGCTACGTCATTGGAGATGTGATAAAAATAAGGAAAAATAAAAAACCCAGTGAATTTCCTTCTCATACATCATTACGTAGCTTTAGTAGACATACAGGAACTGGACATTGGCGTAACTTTCTGTTTTTAAATTGCTTTATATTTCGACATCCCTAATGTACACAAGATATAAAATATTTGTGCTGTACGTTTATTAAATTGATTTTTACAATACATTATTATATACAGATTTTTTTTCATCGTTTCCATAGTTTTCAAAAGTCCTTAAGAATTTGCGCAAATATAATAATTGAATTTAACTAGACTGAGCAGCTTTGTTTTTGTTTTTATATTCCTTTTTTTATAAAATATATGAGGGAGCTAATTTCACAAAATTTTATTATTAAACTTCGTCTGGGAATAAGATGAATGTCATTAACAATTGCTGATTTACGCACAATTCAATCGGATGTATATATGACTTATGTCCGTTTCTATCAATGTACATTTTAGCTTTAATCTTAATTTAATTCACTCTTCATTTTTTTCTAATCCTTGCAATATTAAAATGAAATGAAGAAATAAATAAGAATAAATTAGAAATAAATAAGAATAAATTAGAAATTGAAATTAATCTATGTTGATGGAAATGAGTATTAGTAATCTATTTGAAGACAAAGCGAATCGCATGTAAATTTTGTGAATACGCAAACAAAGAATATAATACAAAAAAATTTTATTTTTGTTTTTTGTAATAGTTCTTTTTTTATTATAATTTAATTATAAATTTATTTAACTATAAATTTATTGACGATAAATTGTAATATATTCTTTCTTTGCTCACGGAGTTGTTTAAAATGTATTATAGATGGTATACATAGATAAAATGTATATATAGATGATTCATAAAAAAGTTTACAGTTATTATTAAGAAATTTACATTTTTAAAGAATTACGTTAAAGAAAAACATATTTATTTACAGATTTAAAATGGAAGGCAATTTTTCTTTTTGTAAATATAAATAGAAGTTATTAGAAGTAATTTTATTTTATGAGTATATTATGGATTTTTATTAATTTTTTAAACATTATGTTATGGTGGAATAGAAGATACGCGCGAAAAATTATCGGTGTCATAAAATGCTCTCTATCTCTAACTTTCACCGGAAACTAAATATACAAGGCACATTAAAAATTAAAGTAAGAAAATAACAGAA
>Ga0157364_1007108_pt1 | contig 11568 bp, 4 predicted proteins | sample AttsexASBM2_FD_111476 | JGI IMG/M metagenome (GOLD analysis project Ga0157364, IMG submission 111476) | Fungus gardens microbial communities from leaf cutter ant in Ribeirão Preto, State of São Paulo, Brazil - Atta sexdens ASBM2 | ecosystem: Host-associated > Fungi > Mycelium > Unclassified ...
GCACTTGTTCGCCCACGTTTAGGACTGTCTACGAGCAACGTGCGTGGGACAATGTAGCACAATTTTTGACAGCTACACATCATGCTGCGCCACATGGATTGCCCATTTCTTTCTGTCGCAAGCGACGCATTTCATTCAAGCGTATCGATTACTGTTCGACATCGTTCATAAAACTCGATGGAAAGGGATATAAATGTATAAACATGAATGTTTATACATGAAACGATGCAGCGTGATGTAATTTATAAGCTGCATTAATCTGGAGAGAATTGAAATGAATTTTGAATACAAAGTTTTATTTAAAGTTAAAAGTAATCAACGACAAATAAATGTAATATGTATTGAAAGAGGAATATGAGAGAAATCACTTCGGTAATGCCATAAATTCTAAATTTTGCAAGTTTAAAAAAGTAAATTCAGATGTCAAATACAATTAACAATGTCAAATGCAAAGGAAAATTCGTTGCTCTATTCTTACAAAACTACAAATTAAATTCACGTCGCAAATTGTTCTTTAAATCTACGATCTGTGGAATCGTGGTAAAACAGCACGGAACGTCTGTGTGACGATGGTAGTTTTTTTTTCTTTTTTACAACACAATGAGATATTTTGCAGTGAGCAGAGGTCCGCGACAATACGCTACCACGTGTACGTCGTGAAAGAGACAGTACGATCAATAGAATGTCACTTATATGGAATGTTTTGCGTCACCGGATGGCAGACAGACTATTCCGCATAATCCCTTCTGGCCTTAATGGAAAATTTCCCCGTTTAATAGAGACAGATTAGATATATAGCTTTCTTCACGTATGTATATTTCCCTGGATGTTTAACTTCATATTCAAAAACGTTGAGAATTCACAGATAACATAAATTAACTTTTCTGAACAATGAATGTATGTTTCGTTAAGATAATTTGAATAAAAAGCACGAAAATATGGTAAAATCATATCGACAAGAGAAATTGTAGACAGTTTCCAGTGAGCTTCATAAATGTAAGGCAAAACATATATAATGTAAAATAAACTGTATAATGAAAATAAAAAAAAAATATACGCGCGGAACAAAAGTATAATATCCTATTATATTAATAGTATTAATATAATAGTATTAATATATATTATAAAATATATATACTAATATATGTAATATTATATTTACGTATCTAATATATAAAATATATATAACAATACACGTACAGATACAGATTAAAATTCAGAAAAATAATAATCTTACATATAAACATCTCTGTATTATATAAAACTTTACGATGAGTTTATCTTTTCATGCATATTTCTTTTTCTCTTTCTCTCTTTCTCCTCTCGTAAAAAATAAAATGCAAAATTATCTAAAATCACTTTTTGAAAGAATTCCATTTCCAGCGCGGCACGAACAAAGGATAGACCGTGAAGTGTTCACATCGTGCGGCTTTCCCCCATAGCTTTTCCCGGAGAATTAAATCGATAACTCCCTTTCTCAACTGTACGAAACATTCGCGACCGTAGGGGGACCACAGGCATAGGTCTGGCGGCCATTTTTGCCGTTCTTTTCCCGAATTTTCCGTCCTACGATCCCCTGCGATTCGCTTTCTCTCAGAGCGTCAATGATGGCTTCGTGTGTGAGTCAGTCTCGAAACTTAAAAATTTACGTGCATCCATTTCGAGTAATGAAAATGTGAGAGAACACGAAACGAATAAAAAGCAGCAGAAAACATGTTAAATATGAAACCTTATGAACATTTTTAAAATCACTATGAAAAATTCCATATAAAAATATTCACTTTTATTTCAAATATTCCCCTTTCATAAAGAAGAAACTATTGTAGACTATAGTTTGTTCGCTTACACTTTTTTAATATTTTTTATACTTAAAATGAGATAGATATATATTTGGCGCTGAAAAGAGAGAAGGTGCCGAGTGTAAAAAGTGTAAAACGAACAGACCTATCAAATAGATTACAGTAATATGGGCCTTCTACAATAAGCCATTAATTATAAATCAGAAGCTAAAAATTGACCAATCACAGTCATCAATTTTTAGCTTCTAACTTCTGATTTGTGACTATTGTAGACTTATTGTAGAAGGCCCATAAGATTTTACACGTACAACAAACACATGAATAAATACAGTAAATACTAGTAACAGAAGGGGTAAAGTTGACACAAGGGAACCATTAAAGCTCCTGCACATACAAAATCACACGTGCGAAGGCAGTGTCGGATATCAATAATGCCGATGGAAGATAGGACTGCAACGCTCGAGAAGGGTCGCAAAATGAAGATAAAAACAATGACATCTAAAATCGTAATGCCTCTTGGACCCCTGAAGGCTTTCCCGAGAAAAATTGCGTACGAAGCCTCTGTAGAGAATAATTCGAGAATTAAAAATGTGTATCCATAATTCAGAAAAATAAATTGCGTTATAATACATTTATTAATGTTGAAGGAAATTTTTTTACTAAATCATGATAAATATTGTTTTCGTAATTTTATCTATGTATTTGTATGTATATACGTTGTACTATGTATTATTTTAGTTGTTTTGTAATTAGACATGAATCTGGGACACGAGAAAGAATACAACAAAATTCTCGCGGTTGCGCAAAATTCTGTCGGCTATTTTCTACCGCGCGGCAGAAGCGAACACATTTTTCGCGCAACGGAAACGTTGCTTTATGTACGATCATAAAATGTCAAAAGCGCCGGTAGGTCATATCTATGCGTACGTACATACGACACGCCGGTTAAATTACCGGGAGCTTTTTGCACGCGTAAAATGTGGTTAACAAACGGTGAAGGAGAGACGGCAGGAAATGCACCGATAACGTCACTCACATTGCGAGATAGCTGATACTAATATTAACATTTATGTGCGGCTGAATAGGTTTAAAAGTTGCATCGCGTAACAACGTCTCGTTGATAAACGTGAGACTTATGAAATCTTAAGAAAATAGATACAGATGTAAAAGTTTTATTTTTGAAATTTATCCGCCATCTATCTATCCGAATCTTATTTTTAACATTTTTGTAATTTCTGTATAATCATGTATTTATATATATTTTTTTCAAGATTCATGTTTATCAATGTAAAAATTTGCGTTAACAAAAAAAAAAGAACGATTTCGCTGAAGTATTAAAAAATATTTTTATTGGATCATCAAAATAATTGTATAGGACACTCAAGGTGATTCCTAGAATATCAACGTTTTTTTACAGCTCCACTATCATGTTTAAGCGTTCCACATAATTATTTGGATGTCCAACGAAATTATTTTCAGATCTGTATCTAGCTACATTTTTTTATACTCCAGTAAAATCGTTCTTTCCGTGCAGAAAAATAACAAAAATATAGAAGCAAATTGATGGATACATTTTCGCTGTAAAATTTGGAATAAAAGTGAAATTATATACAATTTTAAAAGGAACACTGTTACCTAGGGGATACTGGAAATAGGATATCGGCGGGATATCGTAAAAAGAGAACGATGCTTCGAAGGCTTTTTCGATATTTTCGAGTTAAAATGGATCTGCCTTTAGTGTTCAAAATTTACGGCATGAAGGTCTTGGTAATAGCAGGAATAACGCATCTGCAGACTTGCCACGAGAGAAAGAGAGAGAGAGAGAGAGAGAGAGAGAGAGAAAAAGAGAAAAAGAGAAGAGGAAGACGCACAATTCTACATCTACAACGATCCCGCTAAAAAGAAATAATACACAGGGGCATGACCGCGTGAATAGTGTCGTACATTGGTAGATTGGAAGATTGTGCTTTAATCGTGTCGCTAACACACTCAGACCGTGCGAGTCCGAGCACAGCCGAGAAAAATCCCGGAAGCTATCACATGCGAACAAGGAGAGTCTGCGAATCGTTCTTTATATCTGGAGGAAATAAAAAGACTCGCAAAAAATATGTACTCATATATATTTCGAAATCAAAATTCTAAGCTAATTTTTATTTGGAGTTTTCTTAACACTAGAAATATAAACGTTTATTACTCACTAAAAGGAATGAATAAATTACTATGAAAATAAAAAAAGTGATATAAAAATATTTCATCGATACAAAGAACATAATTTATTAAATTATTGTATCTAATAAATTAAAATAAATTAAATAAATTAAAAGTATAAACAGGTAAATGGCTAACAACGAGAAATACCGATGATTAAAAAGAGAAAAATCGAAGAATCAATGATTAATCTCATCACCCTGACTAAAGGCGTTATTTATCGGATTAAAACCATTTACACTGCTTGAAAGAAGATTGAGTTGACAGTGATGCTAACGACTTTAAACTGAGCGCTGAGGATTAACGCGAGCGTTAATTAATCGCGAAAAAATGCCGGACGAAGGATGCCGAGCTGTAAATTGATTCCGATTCCGAAGCCAAAGTCTCGTTCTTCGTCTTCACATACTTTTTGCCGCGTCAGAGATCTTCAAGCAGACGCAGCCACTTGACATAGCTAACCATCGTCGCACATAAACATTCCAGTACAACAAGATAAAATTTATCTTTTAAATATTTCCTAATCTTTTCTAAAAAAGTATTTTTCTTTCTTTTTGGAATAGCGAATTCAGTTGGACACACTGATGCATATCTATTAAAGTCGTAGTACACCGATTTAATCTGTGTAAAAATCAAATGCAAATATTTCGAATTATAAAATACATTTTATTTAGCAGCACACTGAAAAAAATGACTTAACGGATTAATTGGAAATGAACGCATTAGAATTTTCTAGTTAAATCTACTAAAACTCTATTGGTTGAAATAATCGGAATTTTGATGATTGATATAATCAGAATTTTCCAGTTCGTTTCAAATCAAACATTTTTCTCAGTATATAATAAAATGTATGAATTTATCTTTACGTCAATTTGTGTACGATGACTTTAATGCGCACTGAATCGAATTCGCTATAAGAAATATTTCTTTGTGTACGTTCTCCATAATAAGTTTTCTACAATAAGTCATTACCTAAGATTTAAGTCTTGAGCTGTAAGAAATTGACCAATCGTAATCGATTATTCTTCTCACATCCGACTATGATTGATCAATTTTTTATGGCTTAAGATCTAAAGTTTAGGTAATATTTTATTATAGAAAGCCCATAAAGGCTGCAGCACAGCCTTTATGACTTTTGTATAACGCATAAGGCATAATAGAATCAACCAATCAGAATCCTTCATTTCATATTCCGATTCTCTCTGAAAAGTCTGAATTGCGGCCAATTCTGTAAACCGCTACGTTTATATATTTTTGTTAAATCAAGTAACGTAGATTTTATACAAAATTGCTGCAACATTTTAATTTGTAATATTAATTAAACTTCACATCAGATTTTTCTTACTGTTTCTATCAATGTTAAGATTAAATATAATTTTGATTCAACTTACTCTTTATCTTTTTTTAATTCTTAGAACTAGAACAAGATGAAGTTAGCTGAACTGAGATTAAAATTAAACTACATTTGAAACGAGCATCGTTAAAAAAGTGATTAATTTGTTACTTCTTGTTTACAGTTCAAACAGTTTGACATTAAAATCCGCAGAGATTCGTGTTTTTATAAATTTTCTTCTTATACTCTGTGCCATATATCTTTACTCGATATACTACAAAACGCGATAATTAGTGTGAGTCAGGTTTCCCCGTATCTCTCGTATGCAAAATGGAATTCTCCCAGGTAATATAAACGCATTACCTACTACTTTAGCCTCTAATATAGCAAATCATCAGTATGTACACCAAAATTATCATTCGACATCGTCATCGTCGAAACATTGTTATAAAGAATTCATCTTCCTTTTAAAAATCTACTGAATCCCGCTGCCACGTAGCAACATTCGCCACATTCGAGATAAGGATGCTGAAAGTATTCGTCGTGCCTCGGAAGAGCGCGGAGGCGCGAAATCCGGGACCGACCCGGCTTTATCAAGCGCGGACTTTACTACTTGCGCGCACGATCAATGCATGAATGGAGCACACGTAGAGGCACCCACACGCGTACGCACGCCGCACGCACGCACGCATACACACACACGCACACACATACAGGCACATCACCGCCACTGCCTCCGCCGGCGAGAGAGTCCGTTTATGAGGATCCTCGCGAACGTCATCCAAGCGAAATTGCGAGCTGTCACGCGTCTTGCGATCATTACGGGGGATTCCCGGCCGGATCGCGCCGTAGAATTTGACAGCTCCGAAGTGAAACGGTAAACGGAAGGAGAGAACGGAGATAGAAGGAGAGACGTACTCGCACGCGTTGTACAAGATAAAATGACTTACCGACGCCGTACTTGGTGGTTTTCGTCGTCGTCCACATCTCGAGGGCCGGACGGTGCGACGCCGACGACGTGGACCGGTGGTAGCGATAGCTACATGCCAGGGCGGCGCGTCTGCTGCTGTTCGCTGTCGCGCGCGCGTTCTACTCACCTCGCGTGACAATTCGTCTGCGACGATTTTGATTATCACGAGAGGCACGAAAACACAAACATTAGGTGTGTTCGGCCGCACGAATATCATAAACTGTGCCGCGACGACAGACGGCTGGCTGGTCGTAACGAATGGCGTTGTTGCCAATACGGATTACCGCGAATGCCGCGAGGCGAGCCGCGGCTGACTGACGGCAACGCCGCCGCCGCCATCGGCCGCCCTCCCCCCCTCTTCTCAATCCCTCCACGCTGCCCGCTAGGCCGTCACTGCGCGTCACGTGGTATACGCTTCAGATGCACGGAGTAAAAAAATAACTAGAGGCGCTAGCGATGTATTATTAAACAAAATGCGTGACTGCTATACTGAGAAAAAATATAGTTAATTTTAATAAATATTTAGTTCAATACTGTCAACTAAACATTTACAATAAATATTTGTTCAATAAAAAAAGTGATTGTTAAATTAACATTTCTTGTATCAAATAAATATATCTTTATATTTAATAAATAATAAATAATAAATAATAAATTGGCAGTATTCAACTAAATATTTATTAAAATTGACTATATTTTTTTTCAGTGTACAACTTTAATGGTTTTAGCTAAACGTTAATTTTACGATTTATTATTAGAGGATGTATTACAGAATAAATGTATAGTAACGAATGCAAAAATTATACTTTGTTTCGAACGAAACTTTATTTCGTCTTAAAGACGATTCAGAGAACACGAGTTCAGAACTAAAGACGTGTCTTAAAGATCTTTTTAATATTATTATGTGTATCGCTACAAGATTTTGTTAAAGAATGTCTCAAAGATATTCTTTTTGAAAATTATTTTAAAAATATAATTGCTATTTAATTATGATTATACTTTGTTGATTATTCAAAATCCCAAATTGTTAAAATCGTAATTCTTGGAACTATGGTGGAACCACTTTGTTGATTATATTTTCATGTACCGAAAAAATATAATACAATACTGAGGATTGAAAAGGTATTGGAAAAATACAAAACAGTAGTATTAAATTTTCAAACATTGCAATTCCGGCGAACGTTTTCAAAATTAAGCGCCAAGTCCACCAATCAGGTCATTCCTCCCAACGCGAGTTGCGTGGAAAACCCATAAAAATGTTATGGGAACGAGAGTTTCCCTTCTAGTTATTTCATGGAATATTAGGTCATATCAGGTGGTCAAAAATCATTGAGAAACGGTTACCAACGGTCGCGATTGCGTTTCGTCATTCGTCATTCGATCCATCAGGTTTAGGACAGGACAATCTTGAACGGGGCCCCAGGATTTACAACGATACAATTATTACTTATAGACGACAAGCTTCATTGAGATGCGACCGGACTCGCGCAGCGTCTCGTTCACGTTTCACCGGGAGGTGCTAAGCGTGCAAAATTCGCCGGAGATGGTGCGGAGCTCGCGAAATTTGCGTCAGCGTCTGCAAGATCGATTCGAGAAAGATCGGGGATCATCCAACAACGATGCAAAAGAGAAATCACAGAAGACAAAGGATTCGACCGATCGGCCCTGGAACAATATCAGCCTTGGCAATGTATCCGCGGATTCGAGACGAGCGTTACGAAACGGTGCCGAGAAGTTGTCCAGGACAATATCCTCTGTGCGTACTACTTTTGGCACAATATCTCAGGTAAGATACATAAAAATTTATGAACAAATTAATAAGAAGTGAATTTTACCTTTTTATATTTTTTTTACTTGGACTGTTTATTATAGATTTCAACAAATTTAAATTAATATCTTTTCATCTTTATTTAATATTTAATTCTAAATGATGATTCTAATTATTTGGTTCAATCAGAATTGATCCTATTGAAATTATAAAACGATCATTTTTGTATTAATTAGCATTAAATAATTTTATGTAAAGTAATAGAAGTAAGAAGAGAGTTTTAATTAAAATTTCTATAAAAATTTTAGTGTAAATGTCTAATGGCTTTCTACAATGAGCCATTACCTAAGTTTTTTAAGTCTTAAGTTGTAAGAAATTGATTAATCATAATCAAAAATGTAAGAAGAATAAGCGACTATGTCTTGATCTACATTGATTCTTACAGTTTAAGACTTTAAAGTTTAAATAATAGCTTATTGTAGAAAGATATATTATTAGATATATAAATTTAATGCATTATATTATGATAATATAACAAATACATAATATCAAATACACATATCAAAACTAAGCAAACTTAAAGAGTTCTTTCCTATGTATAGAAATTTAAGAGTTCCACACGTAGACGCCAGCGACTGGAGGAACAACAGTCTCCATCCAACATGCAAACACCTCAGACTCGCTCCCGTCAACTTTTAGGTCGCACACCGACTAAACTCTACAGTCCTTTTGGCATTGAATCACCGAAACACGCCTGGAATAAGGAGAATGAAATTAGCACGCCGGTACGTGCAGTACGTGCTTCGTCGCCAGAGTGTAACATGCGTTATATACACTGTAGACCATTTCGCTTCACAAAAGTGAAAGGATTCTCTATGTTGAGATAAGAGAAGTCAGGAGCCTTCTCTTCAAAGTTACTGCTCGATCTCTCTTTCTTCCTAGTGAACGCAGCCAGGTTTGCGTGCCTTGTGTGCAACAACATTTATATATCGAGTATAATTTATTTATGTTCAGTCGCGAGCAACTCGTCGCAAGCGACGCGATTTCGTCATTGAGGCAGCAATGATGTTTTTTTATACAAGTAGGATAGGACGAGACTGTTCCATCGATTTCAACCCTGTGGGTTTCTACAAGTCTTTACCTTTAAATCTTAAGTCGTAAGAAATTGAACAATCATAGTCGATTATTTACATTTGACTGTAATTAATCAATTTCTTACGCTTAAGATTAAACTCGAAATAATGGTTTACTATAAAAAATCCATTAAAGTCAAAGTTGTTAAAGACTCATATTTTTTTTTTCAAGAAAAAACATGTTTGTTTTTAAATGTTTTTAATACTTCAGATATGTTTTAAACAGTATTAAAAAAAACCATTTAAAACATTAAAAACATCAATTAAGTATGTTTTAAACTGTTTAAAACACATTTAAAACATATTTTTTCATCAACCCTGATTAAAGTAATATAAAATTTACGGCAGCAAACAATATTTCTACAGTGACTTGCTCACAACTACTTTATACAATGATTGCTTCTCGAAAGCACAGGATCTTTACATATTCAAAAACACAAACACTATCAGAAATGGAAAGGTCTCGCTTTATTCTAATATTTATAGATATGCTAGAAGAGAAGAGAGTGTACCTTTCATAATATTTATATCATTCCATCGCTTTTTTCGCGTGCGTACATCGCAAACTCTTTCTACTTTTTTACACATATTTATATAAATATATATATATATGTATATATATATATATATATATATATATATATATTCATGCAATAATACATGGCAGGGCCAATGGTTTTATTCGACCGAATCAAAACGCTGGAAGTTGAAGTAACAAAAAAAACTTGTTCGTGCAAGCTCTATCAAAAGTTATATATATTGAATTTAAACTTTTTGTGCGCGACGGGCAAGAAATAATTTCTTATAAATTTTTACAATACTCAAAAATATATTTTAAGTTTGTTACATCATAAACTGAGGATATTTCACAATTGTATTCCATTGCGACGATTACTCGTTTGGGGATGGATAGAATAGTCTTTTTTTCTCCACACAAAATATAAAAAGTAAATTTTTAATGCTAGATTTTTTTTTTAATTGCTTTAGATTTTTTTAATGCTAGATTATATGTATTTATTCTCCATTCTCTCCTTTCCCCCAACGGAATTGTCACAAAATATCTTTGGTTTGATTTGATATATATTTATGATATGTACATAACACAACGGGTTTCAAAAATGATTGCTTTAATGATAAAGATAAGGCAGCTCCAAAACGGCCTCGATATAACCCTGCTCTCAAGCTACGACATATCTAATCTTAATATTTATTGGCACAATAATAAAAAATTTTTATGAAGAGAAATCCAACGCGTGTGATATCTTCGATTCGGGACCCCCTAGAGATACGTCTTTGCATTAACCTAACCTTCGCGACATCATGGCGTCTGATTGCAGTGCATAATCTGCAGCACGAACAACGGTATTGTCGGTGTTGTTCATCGCGCCTAATCGAGTTATCACGTTGTACATACATCTCGCTTTACGTGATCACAAAGAGACACGAAAGTGCTCAATTTTTTTTATCGCGTCGGAATAACCAATCACCGCTCTTTCGTATCAATTGAATTTCATCCGCGAACGGAAAACCAGGAGAGCCCACGAGAGATAACCTAGTTACCCATAATCGTTCCTCGTTACAATTTCACGGTAGTAGTCGCAACTTTTTTGATACAACAATACGACCCGATATAGCGGTGCGGTTCGAACATACCGCTCGTGATAATTTCGGCAAATTTTCAGCCAAAAATTTGGCTCGTTCGCGATCGGATTGGTAAACGCGCGCTCGCGCGTGTAATTCTCGTCTGTGTTGTGTGGTTCACACGCGTGTGCGCGCGTGTGTGAGACTCGTGTGCGTATTCCGTGCTGTGGAATGCGCCAGAGTGGCGGTCGACGAGCGACGTCGTGAAACTCTGAAACCGGCGGAGATCGTTCTCGCTGCGGCAAGTGCAAAGCAGTCGATACAGTCGATACAGTCGATACTATGCGCCACGACGGATCGAGACACATAAATGCGCCCGGAATTGGAGCGCGAAGCAGCACGTGAAGTTTCAAGGGCGGTAAGTTGACACCGTTCCGCTTCTCTTTCTCCCTCTCCCTTTCCCTCTCCCACACTCTCCACTAACGCTAGGCAGAATTGGGTTGTCGCTACGTAAAACTTCGCCCGTTATTTCAGTGAAATTTGAAACTGTTGTAGCTTTGTTTAAACTAAATTTTATCGATCGAAATAAGTGCCGGGAAATGCGATACACTTTTCCCAAAGTAAAGAACGCTGTATAAAACTATGGAACAACCTAATTTCGCGTAACGTCACATTGATGACTTTAAAATTTTCACAAGTTGGATGTGAAGTACCATTTCATAATTAATTACGAGAGGATTGTAATTAATTATTAATATCGTTGATATACCGTTTCCAGC
>Ga0157364_1007109_pt1 | contig 11567 bp, 5 predicted proteins | sample AttsexASBM2_FD_111476 | JGI IMG/M metagenome (GOLD analysis project Ga0157364, IMG submission 111476) | Fungus gardens microbial communities from leaf cutter ant in Ribeirão Preto, State of São Paulo, Brazil - Atta sexdens ASBM2 | ecosystem: Host-associated > Fungi > Mycelium > Unclassified ...
CACTACCAAAGACAACAATCCCTACATTCTCATTTTCAAGATTTAAGGCTATTCCTTTCACACCGCTGGCAAATTCAACCATTTCCCCAGCTTGAATCTCGTTCAATCCATAAACACGTGCAACCATCCAACCAGAGAGCCTTAGAACCATGACAGCAGGAGTCTGGTTGCTTCTATGTAGAGCTCACTGGCAGGATTATGTAATTCTAAAAGAAGATTGAGCGCGGGGTCAGCACCCAGGCCCGCTGGAGTAGCCATATTTAAGCTCTCCAGGTGGCGAGCTACGTCCAAACTGGTGTGTGATGGAGGAAGGGATAAGTCATGTAACTGAAAGTAATTCTCGATCAAGCGAGAAGCCTTGTTAAGCAAGAGCTCATGGCTATCGCCTGGATCCGGTTTGAGCCTTTCAAACCCATCAAAATAATTCATACGGGCTGTATCGACAGGCTCAATTTGCCTGTTCGTCGGCCTACGAAATAACCACGAAAAAAATTCCTTAATTTAAAATTTACGATCATAGCTCTGCCCACTTTTTATCACTCTTTTATGGTGAGTGGGACTGAAGTCTTGTTTTACGCCATAGACTTCTTTGGCGTTTGAAATTCAGTGGCGTGTTCCGCCACAACTGTTTGGGATGAGATTAAGTTGAAAAACGAAAAAGTATGTCACCGCGCTACCAATGCAACCCAGTTTGTCTTATAATACGATGATAGTAGCAAGCAAGTCCTTCTTTCTTTATATACACAATTCTCAGTCCAGTCGAATGCGAGCGGTAAGCCAGTGGTTCTTTTCAATCAAGCGAGCCAATCATCGGTCCAAAGGGCTTGTCTTCGGTCTGTCAATCAACTTCCTGCTCTCAGTCAGTCCAGGCCAAGGGTAAAAGGCTTGCAAACAGTGCAAAGGGCAATCTCGCAAGCTTCAGCTTTCCAGTATAGTTCTTCGCTCGGTATGCTTTCTTCCTATTCTTTTGCAAGTCTTTCTATATGGTTCCACTCAGGGCATTCCATTGATACGCTCGGGTTCGTTCAGAAGAGGTGGACAGACAAGGACTTGACTCATTGCCATCGGTGAAATGAATCCATTTTCATCTATCTGTCTTTCTTGGTTCAACTCGGGAAATGTTTTGAATTCATGTTGTCAGTCTCAACTGGAGTATACCCTCTCCATTGGGTTCGTAGTGTTCACGTGATCGAAATGCATTGGATGTATGCCCGGGCAATTCCAATATTTCATAGATAGAGTTTTTATGTCATGTCTAGATGATCACTACTGACAGTGAGATCAGAAAAGCAAGGAGCTTTCTTTCGATAGTGCTAATGTGGAAATGGAAAGATGTGAAATTCATTCCTCAATCTTGTGCCGTATAGCGTACTTTATCGAAAAGGTTGAGCATTCTTTCATTTAGAGATGTCACATCAATCAGAACTACTGTTTGAGACAAGGCATTCTCACCCCTCAACGTCTCGAAAGAAGAGACAAGGGCTGGAAAGAAGCAAAGAGTCTCCTCATAGCACTACTTCTCAGAGATAGCGTTAACGGATCTATTTCATTTCATAGTGCTACGCTTCGTTCGCATGAAGAAAGGAAGGAAGATAGTCTGGTCGGTTTCCCTTAACAAGGGGTCAGCACTCACAGGTTATGAGCCTTGCGAGCTGACCTAACTGCTCGACTCCGCGCATCTTTTCCTAGTCTTATTCAATCTATCATGAAAGCTCTTTATCCTTTTTTTGGTGGAAACCGTACTCCGCGAATGTGGTTTATACGCGAAAGCTGGCACTTGGATTTTTACATGATAAGCGAACCTTCGCATCTTTTGTTCTAAGTTCTTCCTTTGCAGCAATTACTAGATCTTCCTTTTCAGATGCGTGGGTCAGCAAGCCCAAGCCTTTGTTGTAGTTTCAGTCAAAATAGAATAAAATAAGGAATTTGCGATCCTGACTCGCGCAGCATCCCGATCGCAGTGAAGTCACTAATCAAATTCCCCAAAAGACGAGATTAAAGTCTTATTCTAGCGCATTCACAAAAGCTTTTTTCAGGGAGCAATTCCTTTTCAAGATTGGCAGTTCTTGGTTCATAGATCCGCCCGGTGACAAAAAGCATCCTTTAAGTGAGAACCAAAAAGGAAAGAATGCCATCCCTGCTTCTTGGGGAAGGAGGGGCGGGCAGGCGAACGGGAAAATCTATCGCGCTTGTGGGGGGCTGCCCTTTTTTGAAGGACACGGTGGGATCTTTGAGCATCATCAGAAGTGGGCACGGGAATAGTGAAAAAGTTCGGTTCCTATCTACCGTTGGTGTGAAAGGCCATCGCTGCAAACAAAGATATAAAGCAAGACAGAGTCGTCAATTATAGAGACCATCGGTGCATACCCTCCCAAAGTGTCTCCCTTCCCTTAAAAAAAGGGTAAATGCTATTTCGCTATGTGGGGTTACTCGTTATTGGGTATTGCATTGGGTATTGAAATGAGGTACAGAAAAAAGGAAGCTATCTTGAGTAACCCTTTAGAGAGTGAAGAGAGGATAAGCTATGAGTCACAGAAAGAAAATGCCAAAAGTTTTTTAACGCTATTCTTCCTAAAAGAAGAAAGGCACGTGATGGGTACCACTAGTCTTTTGAACGTAATCCCTCATAGCGGTTAGTGACAAAGACCAATGCTCACCGAGTTGAAGTAGTAGGTAGGGCAGGAGGTGTAAAAGAGTAGCACAACCACTGGAGAGTGACGATTAGCAGTTTAATCAGTTAACCTGGTAATAAGTGGAACCGATGCTGTAAAGAAGGAAAAAGTCAAGACCCGTGCGACCTATCACTGTAAGTAAGGTAATTCCTGTAGTTCTTAGACCTTGTGACCTCTATTGCATTCCTGACACCTTTTCTCGTATTCGTCTTCTAATCGAAGAAAGCTCCAAGACCTTCGGGTCAAAGGTTGATCTTTGCAGTCTACTGTACTACGCTTCGCTACCTTTCAGTGTCTTGATAACAGAGAGTGAAGACGAAGACACTTTGCCAATGAAAGGCAACTAGTCTTGAAGGAGAGAAGGTAGGATGTCACTATTTCACATGAATTATCCTTTACATATGTCTTGATTGAGATTCCCTTTCAATAAGAAAACAGTCTTCCAAGCTGTCTGCTAAGAACCGGAGTAAAGAGAATAGCTTAGATGTATCTATTGCCAAGCCTGAAAGCATGTTAACCAAACGGACTGAAAGAAAGCTTAGCGATAGCTCTACTGATAGATTAAGAGAGAGTCCCCCGTAGTGCTTTTCGATCTTAGGGTTGGTTCTGTCTGTACGCGAGAATGAGATCAGGCAGGATAGCGGATGCATTGATTCTGTCGGAAGCGGTAGGGACTAATCCTTCGGGACTCACGCTCGATAGCGAATTCCAGGGCTGAAGATTTGAGGATCAGGCTCAAGCTCTCCTTGATTCGAGAAAGAAGGAAGACACCAGCTGTCGGTTAGCATTCACGTTCTGTCTGAGAAGCTGTATCAGCCCTGAACAGGCTCCTGCTCTGTGACCAACGAAAGACCTCTGGGTAAGGCTCGACTGATAAGAGAATGACCGCTTCTTTTATGGGGAGAACGCTTGACCAAAGCTCTCCTGGGAAGTGAATAGCTAATGATCTCAGTATAGAGTTGCTCTCTGCAAGGAAGTTTCTCAGTAGCTTTTTACATCCTGTGAATGTAACCTTTTTTCTCGGAAAGGACCCAACCTTCCCAGCTTAATAAGCACTCACTATAGCCCCTTCCAAGCTTTGATCTGCCTCTTGTCCCACAGCAATTGGACTCAACTACTCTCTTCTGCCTTCCTTTACGGGAAAGTCTATACTAGGCAATGAAAATTGGCTTCTTTACTTTAATAGGTAACTGTGACCAAAAGACTTGAATGCTATAAGATAAGAGAAAGACAAAGGGATCGAATTGGGGCCGGAAGGACATGACTTTCTGTCGAAGGCTTCGAAGAAGCTGACGGTTTCTCTGCTTTTTTCACTTGGAGCAGGAAAGGCAGTATAGTACCTTGGGCCAAGGGATAGTAATTCTGGTGAGGCTTCTTCCTTAAGAGTTGAATTGGTAGGTGAATCCATGTCTATGAAGGGGCCCCTAGTTGCTGAAAAAGAATCAGGGTTTACAATCTCAGGTTCACCGCCCTCTTCCTATGATCTTGACCTGCAAAGTGATTTCCGAAAGCTCCCACTAAGACAGCCTCAAGGATTAGCAGGGCTAGGAATTGTATAACCCATAAAAAAGCCCTAAAGGAATGGCTCCAAAAGGTATCTTCCCCGGTTGAGAAGAAAAGTAGTTAGCTCTCCAGGTAGGTCACCGAGGGGAAAGAAGTCACTCCGGTTCAAGTAAGCCCTGTTTCCCCCAGTAAGACTTTCTACAGTAAGAGTAACTCCACATAGCGGCTTGAAAGCACGTTCCTCTAGAGCAGTAGCACCATCGAACTGAACTAAATCTTTCCTTTTTTCCAGTGCCAGCAACTACAGTACCGCCAGTACCGACACCAGTTCCAGCAACCCCTGTAAGACTTCCTCTGCCAGTTCAAAAAGTCTTAGTTCCTCAGGTAGCTGTTCTCCCAGGAACTGTTTCTAGGGGATCTTCACTTCCCTCAACCTCAAGATTTCATAGATCTGATACCAGTCTTCGCTTCGATGACTATTCTTGTGGTGACAGTCTTTTGTTTTATAGCAGCGGATGCCACCTCCTAGAATTTTGATTATTTGTTTGAATCCGAGTTCTTCATGCCATAAAGTATAGCAGTTCCTTCTATGGCATCTCTTTCCGTATGCATTCTATTCTGGTCCCTGATACGAGACTAGTGCTATCAGCTTCCCTCCTTTCCTTCTCGCTATGCTCATAATTACTAATTGACTTCATTATATGATATACGTTCGGCAAAGAAAGAAGCTAAGCTTTTTGGGAACAAAAGGAAGAGGTTTCGCATCACAGATAGTATCCGGGAATAAAAGCTATGTCCACTTCATCTCCTATGTTTAAAAAAAAGGAAGTTAATTTATAAGTAAGGCAAGGTTTATAGAACTTCCCCACCCCTTCCTACCCATCTCTGGCATGTCGAGGGACTAAGCAAAGACTCTGGCTCGACCTTGCTACCCCAATGGTTCCTATGATCAGTCTCAGTTAGAACTGATTGGAGCACTAGTCACGATGATACAAAGCTTGGTGGTCCAATAACTAGGCTCTGAAAAGACCTGTGTATTCAAGACAAACCTCGAAGGTTGGGCTTTTTTTAGTTGCATGAAGGGCAAATCCGATGTTGACACAGAAAGTGGATATGGCAAAGATGGCGTGCGTATACCTTGCTTTCAGGTCTTTCTCAATGGATTGATCTTTTCATTAGTGCAAAAGGAACGGGTCCTTGATCCTCGCTGACCCACATAAAGAAGAAAGAAATAAGGATAAGAAGTCACGTACGGCGCTGCCGAAGGAGCTCTTTAAAGAGCCCATCTTGGATACTAAAGAAAGGAGTGGCTAGAAAGGCAACCAAAGAATGAGTAGGCAGGTAAAAGGAATAATAAAGAAAGGGGGTTAACGTAGCTTTCCAACCTAATCTCATTCAGATCCTGTCCCAACGCCAGAGTAGGAAATTCACTGCTTTCTATCCCAGTCTAGAAAACTTCCTAGCCTTCGTTCCCTTACTTCAGGTTTTGCTTTCTTGCCCGCTACGACTAGCTTGCTTGAATGGAATGACTGCCGAAGCCACTCTAGGCGATTGGCTTGCTTCCGACTTCTTTGCTTGCGCATTTAGTACGACATTTCTCATACCGATTTCCTCTGTGCTTTTTTTAAGGTAATATCAAACTCTTTCTCTCCCCTACTGTGAGAAGTTTGGTTTCAATCCTTCCCACTTAGGTTAACTGTATTCTCGTGTAGCAGTTAACGCTTGGTGGATAGGGCGAATCCCTTCCTTAAATAGATCGATGCTTGTTTGCTTCCTTACTCATAAGAAAATTAGAAAGAAAACAGGACTTGAGAGTCAGGAATATCGATCTGGCTTAGCTCATTCACTCCTAAACTCATGAAATCAAGAAGACCCGAACTCGGAAAGACCTTAACTCACTTCAACAACTAGCTTAGAGCGATTAAACCGCTTTCACTTTCAGTTCCTTGCTTCACTTCTGAAGTCATGAACTCAGGAACTGGTTTAGCTAGCCCCAGAAAGAAAGAGATTTATGAGATGAGCGCTCACTCTATTAATGATAGCTTTCACAGAGCTTGTTACTAAAAACAAATTACCTTATAGCGCTTGTTATTCATCAGACAAGACCCGACTCCCGCTTCACTAATTGGAAGAAAAAGGAGGGCTTCGATCCATTGTGATCTTGTTCCTTGGTGTGGAGAGATCTCTGCCATAAAACTAAAACAGAGAGCTCGTAGGCGCAGATCAAAGAGCGACGTAATTCCCCATTTCTCCTCATACGAATGACCCACTGAACGAAAACGAATAAGTAGATCGCAATACAGCGATCCTTATTCAGCCGACTGAAGAGGCAGAAAGTCAAGGCGGAATTCAGTAAAGTCAATCTGTACTTCCTAAGCTATTCATTCAAGTAGGGAATCAGAGTCAGCTTTGGCATAAAGGAATCTCTGTCTTGGGACTTGCCCAAATGAACTGCCTTAGGAATAGAAGCGATGCAGGATGGGAAATTCAAAAGTCTGAAGTAATCAGTAGTTTGCCGGTCCCAGTCTCAGTCGAAAGATAGGAGCCAGTGAAGTGATCCGTTATGGGAAAGGAAAGTCTAAAGTAGAGCGTGAAGCTGTGCCCCTAAGGCGAGTTCGTTTGCTATCCTATTTTAGGTAATATCGGGTGTTAGAACGGATTCTCCTTTATTAGCTAGTCGAAGATGGTTCACCTGGAACTTGCATCTTATGAAGTATTAAATGAAGGAATCCAAGCATTGAATGACTTATGAAGAGAAGCATGCCTGGCGCTTTCTAGAAGAGTTGTTTTAGATGCCAAATCTACTGCCTTAGGAAAGGAAGGAGCAAGTAAGAGAACAAGAATGAGACAGAATATGACTGCCGACTTAGGATCACCAATCCAAGGACTCGACGTATGTGTATGGGCGCCACACCCCCCCAGGAAGAAAGAAAATAATAGCAATAGAATCCTTCTTCGGTGGTACAGCTCTCGTTTTCTTGCTTAGATATCAACCAGGCTCGAAGGAAAGTAGAATCCCAGGAGCAAGGGTACATCTTGACTAGGTTATGATTCCCATCGAGAAAGAAAAGCCTATGATGCACAGAGTGGCAACTCGAGATCACTCTTCTTTTTACCTGACTAAAGGCTTTGTTATTCAGCAGGGTCTGGCCCAAGCAGTGTTGCTCTCGGCATAGGAAGTCTCGCCGGTTGATCCAGCACCTTGCTAAGTATCCATTTCAGTTCCAATCCAAGATCCTTTTTTCTCTCGGCGGATCTCTATTCTACGTAAATCCAAGCAGTCAAGCATGCCAGTCCAAGGTACTGAGTCCTTTTTCTAGCAGTCATTGCGTAATCGCTAAGCAGCCCATCGGTCGAAGCTAGGCGATTTCCTTGCCTTCAAATCAATCATATCAGTAATCGAATGAGTAATTGAATCATCCTTTCAGCCTAGTCTTCGAGTCTTCCAAGTCTTCCAGCTCTCTAGGCTCTCCTAACCCTAACAAGCTTTCCAGTTTAGTTGTCCAAGCTATAACTTATCCTTCCAGCGGTTAAGCTTTCGATTTCTTCGTTGAAGGTTTCCCTCTCCAACACCCGGGCATAAACAATCTTGCTTCTTTGATGCCCAAGAGCTTAGCCCAGTGTGAATGCATAGCCTGCATGTGCCATCCATTCCTCTTCTTGTTGATCTTTCTGCTCCAGCAACGGATGATTCTATTCCGTCTTCTACACAGGTTCCTCCTGCACTACATTCTTCTTCTACTTCGGGTTCCATTCATCCTATGGTGCCCCGGAGTCGTGATGGTACCCGGCGACCACGAACATTCTCTTCAATGCAGTCCACTCCCACGGTCTCGAAATGCATTTGTTAAGCATATAGCCTTTCCGATGGAAGAGTAAGCATCCGGTATAGAAGATCTGTCTTCCCGGCTGTCAGTGCTATAAACTTCTCTCTTTCAAATTTCCTTTCTTCTTTCTAAGGACCTGCCTTGCTCGTCGGCTTATCTAGGATCCTTCAGGGACCCGTGAGTAGACTGGTCATCCTTGGAACCTTGGACTTTAGTCTGTTATCGCAGGGTGAAGTCACTGAAAGAAATGGGACCCTCCTCTTTAATAGTCTTTCCTTTTGGCTTGAAGGAGGCAAGTCCCCACGATAACCCTTAGCTTGGGCGTTGGTTGGGAGTAGATGTTAATACGTTTTCAGAGGCAGAGCGAAGGGATAACAATAAGTTGCCAAGAAGCAAAGGAAGTGGTAGGCAAGGAAAGCAAGTAGTTAGCCCCTAGGAAACGAAAGACTCCCCTAACAGGCAAGGAAGATTAAGGTTCTCCGGCTTTAGAAGTGACTCCACCTGGAGAAGCAAGACTATTCTGAATGATAAAGCGGCTAATTCTAATTAAGCACCCAGGGAAGCAAGAAAGCATTCCTGCGAAGCTAAGCAGGAGGAAAGGGCGGGAATAAGATAGGCCTCAGGATGGAATCTCCCTCGTGCACATAAGCTTGACTTTATATCCATAATAGAATATATAATTTTATCAAAATGATTTGAGCCTATTTCATATTTCAGGTTCAGTTACTGAGGTAGTTCCCTTTCGTGCCCTTTGGCTATGAATTTTTGCTTTCAAGAATAAGACACGATTAGCTGCTTCTATACTCTCAGGAAAGAAAGAGAACGGGAAGGAGGGAATGCTAGCACATCAAGGCTTCTGGTTTCCTCAAGTCTCATCTAGAGCTCTCAAGGAGCACCACCTGCTTATGGTTATCTCAAAAAAAAGACATTTCTCCGTAAGTCCAATATAAGAATGAAACCGTCTACAGACCTCGGGGAACAAGCAGAACTTTCATTCGAACTTTGGACATTGGTCGCATTTGCCTTTTTAAGTAATCGACTAGGAGAAGTAATCTAACCCGGATTTATATAAATAGTAAAGAACAGATCGTACCGAGCGAAGTCAAAGAAAGACTAGGTCGGCAGCATCATCAAGTTCAAGCCCGGACACCTTTCTTCCATCAAAAAAGCATCACTGACGAAAGTGCCAACTACCAGCTAGTTGAATGACACCGGCAACAAATAGCATTCATTAGCGATAACATTCTCTCATTGAGAAAGATCAGCTGCTAATGAGAACTCATCGGTCAAGTTATCTTCAAGCACTCTTTCCATCAACTAACCCAGCAGTCAAAGAAAGAGGAGAAGAAGAAAGCCTACTCTCCTACCATTACCCCTGTCCTCGGTGCCTTCCCCCCGAAACTTCAATCTGTCAAGCAAGCAGTAGGCATAGGTACCTTCCTTCATACTCAAGCCATCAATCGGCATAGTAGTCAAGCAAGCTAAGCCAGCCCGACTTTCCCTCTCTCCTACCCGAACTTCGTTCTCCCCGCAACATCAAGTGGCACAACATCTGTAACCGGAAGAACATGAATCGCCCCACCGGAAAGCAGTTCTCCTGCGGTTAAGCAAGAAACTTCCTCTTCACGGGTCCCTATACCCCAAGCGGCATAAGCACTCGTAACTGCTTCATTTATAATATAAACACTAGTTTTTCCATTAGAGATAGATAAAGTATATAAGAACCCTTTCCAATGCTCCTTTTTAGCCTCTTTCGATCTTCCTCGATAAGCCGGGTTGGCATTCCCATTATTCTTTCTACTCGTCTTCTTGCTCTAGCTACGATTTTTTTAATAGGGGAGAGCTCAAAACGGACTGACTAAGCCATCGAAAGAAAGTGCAACTTCTGGAACTGCTGATAGACCTTTTCCCTTAAAGAAGAAATCTCCATTCACTGCAACTAAAACCTCAGGAAAAGTTATCTAGTTAGACCTTCCCGGTAAAGATTACACTAAGACATGGAAAGAAATCTAGCAATTAGTGCCTCATATCTAGCCCCTTATCCCTTTGGCTTGAAATATCACTTTACCTACCCTCTCAAGTCTCGCCTCTGTCGCCTTCTACCAAGAAGGCACTACTCATATGGCTCTCGTAGAACAACTACTGAGACGAGTAGACTATCAGGTGAACAAGAACTGGGGGAGACACCCTACTCTTGGGAGAAATCCTACACACCTTAGACAGGCTAGGAAGAGTAATCTTAAAACTTCAAGCTCTAAAAAGGTATATATCCTCCTTAGCCTTATACACTGCCTTAAGGGTGGAATCTTGGACTAGCAAACGGCATTCCTATGCGGGTAGACTTCATCTCATCAGATCAGTCTTGTTCAGTATTCAGGGCTACTGTCTACTGGAGTAGCATTTTCATTTTTCCGAAGGAAGTGTGCAAGGTTATTGACCAGATCCTCTTCCTCCGGCATGGTGCAGTTGGGATCTCTAAGGCTGCCAAGGTGGCTTGGGACGTGGTCTACCTCCCGAGAGAGGAAGGAGGGCTTGGCCTCAAGAGAGTTCATGATTGGAATAAGGCAGCTATTACCAGCCATTTGTGGAACATTGCCTCTAACTCATATACCATCTGGGCTTCCTGAATTAAAAGTTACCTCTTAAAAGGTAGGAGTGCGTGGGGCATCCTCGTTCCCAATGACTGTTCCTCCTGGAGTTGGAGGAAATTGCTGAACTTGGGGGACACTATGAGACCTTTCATCCGGTCCAAAGTGGATAATGAGGGAAGGTACTTTTCTTTGGTTCGTGCTCGCACGGGCCCTTTCTCTGCCAATCTCGAATTCGAATCTTTGCTTACCTGTGGGCCTTCCAGGATCACTTTTTGAGCTCGCAACGTTGAGTTTTGTTCCCAGTTGATCCTTACTAATCCATATGAAATTAGGTTAGCTACTTCCGGGATAAGGAATTTCAGAATAGAAAACCCGAATGAAATGGGATTTTTCCTATCTAAAATAGAGCTTTGAACCAGCCTTAGAGACCCTTTTTTCTTTAAAGAAAGTCCCGTTTTAATGATTTACAGAAATTTGAGTTTTGTTTTTTTCAATTCTTCAAATAAAATACTTCCTGCCGGGCTTTCTGTGCTAATCCGCATTGCTTTCAAGCTTTAGGAGAAATTTCTAATGGAACGAGCCTTAGTTCGGTTCTGGTGCTCAATCTAGTAATAGTACGGGCAGGGCAGGTAAGGGCCAATTAAGAAAGACTTTGTTGGGAAACCCGAGTTCAACTAGAGTAGCGAACCTGGAAAGCTTAGTAGTTAGCCAGGAAAGCTGGAGTAGAACGCAAACTGGATATGCGAATAAAGTCATTTTTTCACGAATTCTAGGCGGTTGTAGAAGGATTAAAAGCATTCCTTTGAACGCAATGAGAAGATCTAGGGTAGAAAGTAGCTCCCCAGTAGCTCGGGAATAAATAATATGAATTGGAGGGTGGGTCCTTAACACCAAACTACCTTCTCTTCTAATCCTGCTACGAAATATCGATTTTAAGGCGGTAAGGTTTTGAGCCAATCAAGTAAGCGAGTACC
>Ga0157364_1007110_pt1 | contig 11565 bp, 5 predicted proteins | sample AttsexASBM2_FD_111476 | JGI IMG/M metagenome (GOLD analysis project Ga0157364, IMG submission 111476) | Fungus gardens microbial communities from leaf cutter ant in Ribeirão Preto, State of São Paulo, Brazil - Atta sexdens ASBM2 | ecosystem: Host-associated > Fungi > Mycelium > Unclassified ...
CACAAACACACACACACACACGCACGCACGCACGCACGCACGCACGCACGCACGCACGCACGCACGCACGCACACGCACACACAATGAATGTATGTATATATATATATATATATATATATACATAATGAATATATATATTATATAGAATTAAATATTGTAGATTGTAACACCGATAGAATTTATTGCAAATAGATCAATTTATCAATTTAAATTTATTATAAATTTTATCAGAATCAATTAGAATAGCCAAACTTGTCAACAAAGGAATAACACATACGTAATTACAAGTGCTTTCACACCTGCGAGACATCTGTAATTAAAAATATATTATCTGTAATAGGTATACGTAGAATCGCCTTATCAGTATAAATAACATAGTTCCGGGAAGTTTGCTGTAAATATAATGCAGTGAGAATAGATTTAGTCACAAAGGTACAGGATGTTTTGTAACCTTCAAAAATTTAAAAGTATCCACTGATAAAATCTAAAATGATTTTTTCATGATAAAAATTTCATTGAACGCGATATTCTTTCGTAGTATTTTAAACAGATAGACACTTGAAAAATTAATTAGCATTCTGTGTAAGTAAATAATGAAATTGGTTACTCAATTAAATGTTATTATTCATGAATTTTAAGTCGAAATAGTTCTTACTTTCCAAAATTAAATCTATGATATTACGCAATGATGACCATATTATTTTTCATTTCATATTGTATATGAAAGATAAGTTTAATAGAGTAGAATGTTATCATAAGTTTTTAAATAAATAAATAGATAAATAAAATTTTTTTTATACTTTTGTTACATTTTTGGTCGAAATATTCCGAAGCAACTTAAAACTTGGGAATAAAAGTGCAAATTGACGCGTTGATATATTCATACAAGTGATCGGCAAATTATGTTGATTGTATATCAGAAGTGAACGAAGAAAAGTGCATATCAATTAATAACTAGATTACATATATTGGTAGTTTACACATTGAATATATTTACACAGTAGTATGTATCTAGAAACTTTAAGAGTAAGGTATGCATATCACACAGAGGGTCAACGTAATCTCGGATTTTTTTTAATAGAAACGTGACTGAGAAGAACGGAATTTCCAGCGATTTTTTTTTTCTTGATCGCCTCGGATGACTCAGATGAATCTTAAGTGCGATAATCATAAAACTTGATGTTTGTGGGACTTATCTATATTGTTTACATTTATTTATCTATAAAAAAAAGCACGATGCAGAAATTACCAATATTCAAATCGCGTAATTTGCTTCTTTTGTTTGAGCTTGGGAAAATGAATACTGGAATATCATGAAATTGTGAGATAAATTTTTTTTATTTTGTACTCTCTAAATCTGAATCAGTGGATAATCACTAAGTACCCTTTGTACTGATAATCAGTGAAGTTCAACTAAAAAAGGAAGAATGTTTGAATATTATGTAACTAAAATATCGATATTTGTACGTTAATTTCAATCTTCCAATATTCATTGAATTTAAACACTAAAACAAGATTAGTTAGATCACATGATAAAAATTAGCTAGGTATTGCACATTTAATTCACTGATTACCAGTGATATACTTGGCACTGATATCAGTGATTATCCACTGATTCAGATTTAGAGAGAAATAACTAACGAATGGATACGAAATTTTTTTAAATTTGACTGTTATATAATTGCGATGTTCGAATATTGTACGAATATTGTACGAATATAACAAACTTCAAAAGATCTCTATCTTCAATAACATTCTAAATCTTCAACCGAACGTTTCATGTGAAATGTCACCTATACGTATTCAATTACAAGACTACAAGAATATTTTTTCAATTACAACACAATAGCGTTTCAATTTTATATTGCTAACTTTTTCGCAGACCGGAATATTATTTATTATTTTCAAAGAATAACTATGTAAGCGAATGATGCATGTTTGTATGCATCTGACAATAGCGCAGGAAGTATTATATATGGGATAAGTGGATTGTTAATTTTAGAATCGCATATAATTACGATAATGGCTAATGGCACATCCGTGAGAGCAGAAAAACAGATTCATTCAACAGATTTTATTCATCTTCAATATAAATATCATAGAGCTTGTTTGTAATCAAAACAATTTCAATTTTATTACTGCAATATAATCTTATCATTTATTAAATTAAGAGATAATTTAAAATATATATTGTCAAGTTAAAGACTACTAAAATTAAATTTTAAAAAATATGCGAGTTGAAAAAAAAACGATAAAACTAATTTCCATAAAATGTTATACACTTTCGTGAAATATTTTTCCACGCTTTCGACAATGCTTCGTCATACTTTTGTTATGACAATAAACACGAGTCTCTCCGAGGAAAAATGCTACGCTTGGTTACATGGCTGTATCTGTTTAATGAGAAAATAATGTAAGGAGTGTCTGGTTTGACGTTAGTTGCGGCATTGAGAAATATCGCATGTAGCAAATGTAAAACTTGAAAGCACATTTAACCCATGATTTAAACCATGTTTTAAATATTGTACATTTTTTCTAACTGCAAATGTAAAAATTGAATTAACTCTCAAGCGCTACATTAGAGAACAATACACTTAAGTATAAATATTCAATCTAATTCGGTTGCTTATAGCTTTTATATTGCAAACAATTTTTTTTTTCAATCGAAAAACAATACCAAGCCATTATGGAAAAAGCATTGGATAAAGAAAGAATTGAGTACGTCATACTAAAAAAGCAATTATTACTTATATTTATTATATTGTATTATTGTGTATTTTTAACATAATTAGTCGTGTATGTTTCTAACACACATTATATTTCAATTTTCCTTGTTCTCTTTAATGACTTATAAATAAATAAAAATGGATAATATTCTATCATCTTTTAGATAAATGCAAAAAATTTTTAATTGCGAAATAATTTGCACTAAATGTGTATATAAATAGCATTCATATCTGTATTTAACGAATTTATAAAGCCATGAATTTATACCTTACGTGAATAATAAAGAGTTAAGGATAAATATGCATAACACTTCTTTTATTTAATTATACATTAGAAATATTTTATTGCGTTAAACGTCGTAATTATTCTTTATAATTTATAATCATGCTTATATTTCGTCCTTATTCAAAAAGATTTCATCAGAACATTGTCTTTAAAGCACACATCTTAACATTAAGACATCATTTGCAGGCATATCGAGCGTTTAAGAAAATGCCAATCCTGTCCCAATTGTCGCGCCGATTTCACGATATGTTGACGACAGACGCGAAACCGGATCCGCCGCGGACCGGAAGCTACATGCACAATCTTTCACCGACTTCGGACGAGGAATTGACGAAAATGCAATCGAAGTCGATGCCCGCTACGCCAGAAAAGGAGCAAGAGGACGTGATGTCGATGCAAGAGCAAAAATCGATGCCGAATGGCGCAAGGCCGACGATACCTACCGATTTTTGTACAAAGCCGGAAGACTTCGGCGATACGAGGTCGACGGGTGAATCAAAGGAGTATAAACGACCAAGGACGAAAAAACCAAAATACAAATATTGTAAGTGTAAAAATGTTATCGAGCTGTTAACAAGCCTTTACATAATTTTAAATACGAAGCAATTTTAGAATTTTATTTTGTATTCAAGTATTTTTTACTGCGTTTATAACTTTTATCTAAAATATTTTTCCTTATTGCGAGTTATTTCAAAGTTTTTTTTATAGTGGAGAAGACGAATATTTTTGCGAAAATTTCTTTTTTTTTACAGAAATAGACAATATGGAAATAATAATTTAATAAAAAATATCTTTGTGCGCAGAAACTTTTTGAAAATTTGTTAGTGTGATTCTATAATTATGTGACTAGACTTTTTGGTTCTGTAAATGGAAATAAATCTCATTAAATAAATAAAAAGGCAAGATGCGATTAGAGATTATACAGTGTTAAGTAGGCATTTCGACAAGTTGACGTAAGACATTTGCATTATTTATAATTAATTTAACGGTGATTCGAGAAAAGAATTGTTAAGAAACGAATGCCGCATAGACGTCGCGATTTTATCAAAATACGCCGCTCCATATATTCCTCTTATAAATATTTGTATGATTGATGATGAGATGCCTTATCACGATTAAAAGCGTAAACTCGGGGAATACCAAATTGCCAATTTTTATTTGTAGAAGTATTAAAGAAAAGGATACAAGATAGCATTTTTTTGACTGTTGTATATTTTTATGGTATTCGATTCTTTAAAAAACTGCAGTATAAATTATTCTATTCGCAAACCAATATTTTTTTAAATATGCAGTTTAATGAGCAACGTATATTCATATCGTAAAATATTTTACGAGACTTTATCGTCTCAGCGGAATCGTAATAGCAACCGAAATTTTATGTCATGCAAATCTTCCACTGCTTCAAATCTCGGGATTATTCGTCGTGATGGAATAATATAATGTGTACGATAGTTGCAGTATTGAAACAGATTGAGTGATGATATCAAGGAGTTAAAACTCGTTATCTAAGCACCCTAGTTACGCGATATCAACGGAGAAGATGAATTTTTATAATCATGTAACGATTAATTAAAATATTGTATTAAAGACTGAATATTTCATCACGGAAATATTTAATGAATGCAACAGATTTCGCAAGAAAATTTCGTATGGCATCTCACTTTTTAAATAATTTTTTGAAATTAATTTTCAGCACAAGGCACGAATGTGGTAAATTACAACATAGTCAATTCCAATGGAGTGAAGATTGGCTCGCGCACGAGTTATATATGCAATGTGAATCAGTACCCGGCGAACAATAACGCAACGCAGTCCGAGACGGCTTCGAAACCGAAGCATCGGCCGATGCCCAAGAATGTGGAAGAATTGAGCACGTGCGAAGAGGAGCTCGGATTCGATGATATGTTCATTCTTAAGACACACGTTGGACACGGATGGCGAGATATCGCGAGAAGACTCTCGTATTCGGACGGACAGATCGATCAATTCGAGGAGAATTATAGACACAAGGGTATCGATGAGGTGAATATCGAACTCTAAGAATCAGATATTCTATCGCGAATGATTCGTCAATCTTAGTAGTTTTTTTATCAGACTAATCTTGTTTGAACAAGATTTTGAAATTCATTCGTTTACGACCGATTATTATTAATAAAATGATTATTATTAACCGATTATTATTAATAATAAGTATTACATGTGATTAAATGTTTTATGTGAAATTCACAAATTTCTTATAAATGTATACTAATAGCGAACAATTTATGTTAATTTTAATCCATGTGTGATTTCAGGTAATCTATCAGTTACTGCTTGATTGGAAGCAAGCTAATACACGAGATGCTCAACTCGGCACGTTAGTTAGCATACTATGGTCTTGCCAGGAGTATGACTGCGTCGAGCGATTAGTTTCAGCTCGCAAGAATCCGTCTTAGTTGGGCGCGGCAAATAAAAATCTCTATTTAACGCTTATATACGCTTACGTAAATGATTGTGATTATTTTTTTACTCGAAATATCATTTCACTGTTTTTATACATATTTTAGCGCATAAAGAGTTTATAGACGCATCATTTCAATTGTAAAGATCGTTTACATTCATTTAAATGTTAAATAGGCTGACAGAATATTGTTCTAGACTAATTCGTATTCAATCTTCGATATGACATTATATGAAATCGTATTGAGCCTGTGTTTTAAGTAGGAACATGATCTGGTTAATAATATATCACGGACGAACTTGTAACGTCGCTTTGCGCAATATACATGTGTAATATTCCAGTGTGTGTGTGTGTGTGTGTGTGTGTGTGTGTGTGTGTGTGTGTGTGTGTGTGTGTGTACATACATACATTTTTTTATACTTATCCCTAATTTTATAAAATCTAGTAGAAATAAACATGCAATTTTCCAAACAATATGTATTTCTTTTATCATTGTACAAAGTCTATATGTAAAAACATATGCCTTTGATGTTACACAGGAAAATCAGGCATTACATAAATTAAAGTATACGTATGTAGATACAACGTAAATAATAACTTTTTTCTTTCTTTCTATTCTTATATTTTTAAATTCTTAGATTTTATTAGATAAATTAATACATATTCTATACATTTTTGTAATTCTTTCCTTTTAAATATCTTACAAAACAGTTTTATAAAAAAAGAATAAAAAATTTTTGGATATCTTAAATATTCTAATATAATTACGCTCGTGATTTAACAATTTTTTTGTAAGTAATTTATCATTTATCACGCAATATCTCCAGATATTTTATTTTCTAATTCTTTGATACTAACATTATTTTGTACTCAATGAATAGAATCTAGTACGTTACAAGGATTTATTTAAATGTACAAAATAACTTAAAATATCAATGATAATAATAAAATAAATTCAATTAATACACATTGAGTCAGATATAAATTTATCGTTAATAAATTAAATTACCTTTGTAATTTGAATACTGGCAAAATGTAAAATTAATCCTTTAATATAAAATAATTGGTCAATTACATCGTATTGTCTTTAACATATTATAAATATGATGAAAAAAGAAATAAATATATGCAATAAAAGTAATAAATGCGGCCAGTAAAATGAAAATAGTACAATGTACGAAGTTGTAATAATTAATCAATTTAAATGCATGACAGGTTTGTTTCAATCGTATTTAAATTAATTATTATTTTTACTTTACGATTTAATCTGAAACAGCTTTAATTTTGGGTAATACGCGATTTGTCGATACAGTAATTATCGTATTATTTACATCGCTTTCGTTTTATTACCTTGCTGAAGATTTCATTTTTACATTTATCAAATTCTTCCACCATTTCATGTAGCTGTCGATCACCGTTTATCGTTATAACCGGCGATGGCAATGGCTTTAAAAGTTGATGATAGAGCCAGTCATCATGGACCTGATGGATTTGCTTCAGATAGTCTAACGAGATGGCGTTCTCTTCTTTTCGACCTCGTTGTTTCATTCTTTCATACACGATCTCAGGTGTTGTTCTCAAATATACTATTTAGCAAAGAACAGAAATAAATTAAATAAATATATATAATAGATGTTTCTTCAATTATAATTTCTCATAAAATCCATACATGTACCTATTAAGTCAGTTTCTATATTGGCATTTTTCAAACACCAGTCATACCAATTTTCTAATATTGTAACTTCAACATCACGTAGTATATTATTGCGTTTTAAATTTTCAACGAAGCACATTGCACTGTAGACAGATCTCTCCATGATTTTGTATGGCGAGGGTGTTTTACAAGTGTGCAATTGGAGCATAGTCAATTGTACGTAAGATTGAAACAAGAAAGCATAGCGAGATGGTTCGCTGTACATTAATTCCTGCAATGCATTTTTGTAATGTTTAATTTAATTTCTATTCTTCGTTATTAATATAAATATATATAATAATATAATATTAATATTATCATGATATCTACATTAATTATTAATATAAGCACAGTAATATTTTATATAAAATATATATAGTTCATAATTCTAAGATATTAATTTAATTATTTTTTTATTGTATTTATTGTATTTATTGTATTATTGTTATATATGCGCGTTTATTTGATTTAAAAATCTCAGATATTTTTTAATAAAGATAGACACTATATTGTGCTTAATAATATTAATATGTTAAATAATCACTCGATATAACATTTCCACATTTTCTTATTTGTTATGAAGTCTTTTTAAATAATTAAGACTTAACAACAAAAATATTAAATATTTATATTAAATTATTTCTTAAGTTTTAAAGGAAAAACATTTTCTGTCTCACCAGTAGATTCGTCCCACATATATCACGCCAAAGTTCAACAGGTTCTTCTAATACAGTAACATTGTCGAATTTCTTGAAGTGACTTAAAAATGTTGTTTTACCACTTCCAATGTTGCCCTCTACGCATACAGTGAAAGGACGTTTGTATAGTTTACCAATAGAACCAGACATTTTGATAAAGGTTTTAAGAGCTTCTTTACCTAAACAGATGACATACTTGATTTCATTACTTAGTACTGAAAACATACTAAGGATCTGCTTGGCTCAGTAAGAAATACCTCATATACTGCAAATAGTAATAGGAAGTCTACAATAAGAGCGGTATAAGTCTTAAATTGTAGGAAACCAATCATAGTCAATTTTCATATTAAACTAATTGATTAATCTTCTACGATTTAAAATTCTATGACTCACCGCTACAACTTTTATCCTTGTAGACCATGTATTACAATATACTTTAAATAACAATATTTTTCTAGAATTAATTTATCAACAGTATAGATGTGAAACATATATTTTAATCAACACAATGAAAGAATATTATATGTCTCTAAATATCGACCATCTTATCAGTTAGAAAATATGTAATATATATAAAAATATAATGTAATCTTATCAACAATTTTCTCTTGTATATCTTGATTTTTAGTTTAGATAAATTAATATTTAATATTTATTTCTATTTAATTCATGTGCGCAAAGCCACACAGTAACAAATTATTAAAATTATTGAAATATTTTCATCGATCAGACAATTAAACTCCATTTCAATTCTCAGTCACATGTTTACAACATTTTGCCACTTACCAAGAGATTATTGTACGAGATGGTTATTCGTTTACGATTCAAAACTGATTCTTAAATCAACGTGAATCGAATAACAACATGTATGACCTGATACAGTGTACGAATGCAGTAGCTTTTGATGAAAATGCAGTTTCAAAAGTAACAATTCTTGATCTTTCAGCTCGACAAGGCGGGAATGATATCAATGAAGACGAACACAGACAATGAACCAGTGCGCAACTTTCCCGCCGAAACAAAACATAAGCGCCATCTCGAACAGATAAGTCCGTCTGATCACCTATACAACCTGCACTTTCTTCCCTCATGATAAAATACACAAATGTACACCTTTATCGCGAAGGAAGTGCAACTAAATCAACCAAACCTAATAGAATACACACATGCATAACCAAATATTCGCGTGATGATATTTAGTAAAAGCAGAGAATATTTTGAGCGAATAATATCTCTCGATTTTCGCTAAACTTCCAACTTCACAGAGCGATGTCGATTGCCAGATGATGAATCAATCAGTCGAGCGAGTCGAAACATTCGTTTCTGATTTCTCGAATGCTGTAACATGATCTAGAAACTGCTACCAACTGAAATACAATAAATTACGAGGGAGAGAATCGACAGTTCCGCCGAACCGGCAATCTATGCCGGAGGGTATGAACAATAAAAAGAAACGACAAATGACTTAGGATATTAGATCGCAAGGATATTAGAATGGAAGTATAAATTTCAGCGTTTTACAAACTGTAACTGTTACAGAATAAAAAAATTCTCCAGTAACAAATGCTTTATTTTGTAGCCAATCACGTTAAAAAAATTTTTCGATAAATGAAATACCCTTCACGTGCATTAACAACTGTCAAAACTATAAATGCATTGCATGCTTTGCATTCGGTGAACAAATCGACACAAGTCGATTCTATCTTTGCTATTCATTGATTTCAAGAAAATGTTTCGCTTTGATCAATAGAAAAGCATCCGTTATTGTCTTGAATGTGCTGAATGCACGCTTAGCTAGATACGTCATTGATACCTGCACTTGCTGACTTAATTACTGAGTGACAAAATGAGTACATGAGACAATGGACAATGCAATAACTGCGTTCGTTGTTACACGATTCTGTATCCTACCGCTAATATTCTATAATTAATATTAATTCGCTAGTGTTCATATCAGCGTCATCACATCAAATCGCGATAACATGTTATCAATGTATACCGTACTCACCGGCGGAAGCCATCATTGCAATCTGCTGATTACAACGCAAAAGATTCGTTGTTTGACAAGGAAATTTAGCATAATGTTCAGCAGCTGTCATTCATTATCGTTTCTATGTTTCTGCTATTTCTGATGCAACTTAATCACTTGGGTTGTAGTCAAAGTCTCGCTGCAAATGCTTTGAAGTGTTTGATGGACCAATTAGAAAAAAGAATTTTACAAACTGACCTATTAAAAAACGCTTTAAAGTATTTGCAACATCGCGTTATCCTTGATAACTATATCCTTGATATAACAATGCAACTGACAAGGATTCTGAGCGTGCGTGCGACATGCGGATGAATACACGTTACGACAAACGATGCTAACAATATAATAATAAATATACTTATTATTGATTCACTCGGAAGATACATTATTGACAGCCGATCGATGAGAGACCGCCATTGACGATATTACCATTGGAGATAATATTTGAAAAAAAGTATATCAAAAAGTATATAGTCGTATCTTCTCAGTTGGAATAAAAACAGTCACATTAAAAAGCATGGGAAAAAATGAAAAAAAATTAATATTCAATAAACGAGGAATATCGTTTCAAATAAATATACATATATCAGCGGAAACAAATGTATTACATTTGTTATATATTGATAAAATTGTATAATAGAATATAAAAGGAAGGAATTGATATTTTTTTTATCACTACTGTTATAATCTATAATATTATGCGGTAATGCATGTGCAGTATCGTCTATTTAGAAAAGTGAGAAATATTTAATTTTAAGAAAATAAATAGTTAAAAAGCTATTTATCTTGAATTTGGCTTCCTAATTTAATTACATTACAAAATTAGAAATATTATTATAAGAAACATCTATATTTTAATGAATACATAGTAATGAATACATAGTAAGTACTTTATATCTGCAACATTATTAATTAACTATATTGTATTAAAAGAAGGGACTTAGTTACTGCGGAATATATTTTTAATTATGAAATAAATGAAAAATTAACGAAGAAGATATACGTTTATAGAATTTTATTTTCAATTTTTTAATTAAATAATGTATTAAAATATTAATTAAGTTATTGGAGAGGACACTTTTCCATGATATAAATTTAAAAAAACTAAAGGAGAGATAAACAGTTGAAGACTTTATCTTCTATTTCACTTTTTAATTAGATACTATATTAAAAAAAAAAATTAGTCATTAGCAATAATTTAGCGATAAAATAAAAATTAATATAATTACAAGCTTTGTAATCGAAGCCTGGATTTTTACGAAGAAATCATTTTAAAAGTAATAATATCTTTAAAAGAACTCAATATCTTGAAAGTGATGCCTTGTCTTTATATTTTCAAGAATACTCGTCAAACTAACGATTTTAATGAAAATGTCATCACGCCTTTGTTCACATTTCAGTGATCTTTACATGCCTTTACACATCAGCACATATGGTCGACTATAATCTCCGTCAAAGTACGCCGCCTCATGAACGAAAAGTGGCACAAACGTAGTCCGTTTTTGATTTATACCGCTGAGAGCGGTCCTAGTTACAGCTGGAAACGTATATCCGGGACCAGAGAAGTATCTGGGATGGGAGAGAGAGAGAGAGAGAGAGAGAGAGAGAGAGAGAGAGAGAGAGAGAGAGAGAGAGAGAGAGAGAGAGAGAGAGAGAGAGAGAGAGAGAGAGAGAGAGAGAGAGAGAGAGAGA
>Ga0157364_1007111_pt1 | contig 11565 bp, 7 predicted proteins | sample AttsexASBM2_FD_111476 | JGI IMG/M metagenome (GOLD analysis project Ga0157364, IMG submission 111476) | Fungus gardens microbial communities from leaf cutter ant in Ribeirão Preto, State of São Paulo, Brazil - Atta sexdens ASBM2 | ecosystem: Host-associated > Fungi > Mycelium > Unclassified ...
ATCGGAAAATTTTGCAAATTCGATCAAGAAGTTGCGAATGACTGCTGGGCGATGTTCCACGATCAAATAAAAGTTCGAGCGCGTAGTGGAGATCGAAAATTTTTACTTTAACGTTACTTGACAAACTGTAGGCTACAAACGTTTAACCTGGGAATAATCACCTGGGGAGTATTTTCACATTCCAGCATGAAAAATGTCGTATCGTAAAATATTGTTTTGTATGGATATATGTATTATCGAACATACTTTCTTTCGTTTTTAATAATTATTTTTTATAAATCTTTATGTGCATATCGAAAATTCACAGCAAAAAAAAGCATTTATTTATTTTTTAGAAATACTATCACAATAAGTTATTTAATATGCTTATTCCATTTAATATTTATTTAGTTTTTACTTACCTTTTTTTAAATTATGATTAAATCCATATCCATAATATTCTCAAATATTAATAAATTGGAAAATACTCAATAATATGTTGTTAATAATAATAATAATAATTTTAATTGAAATATAAAAACAATCCAAGTGACTGTTTATTTAAAAAAAAAGAAATAGGTAATTCCTGGGTTAAAATAAGGAAACTATTTTGTTCATATTTTTCCATTTGATTCATTTTAAAGGTTTTATGGAGCAAAACAACAAGCATATCATTTGTACGCGGATAACGAATTGAGAAATTTCTTTTTGCATATAATTACATCCTTGATATATTCCCATATAATTATATTTCCGAAATGTCACGATGCTTTTCAAGCATAATGGAAGGATCCGATTAGAGATTATTAATAACCGAAGCTTTCGCGGTAATTGATTTGGCTGGGAATTTATTTGTGAGTATAGATGGCGATCATGCGTCGATTTCACCGAATAATCGAAGGTAAACTCGTTATCCTACCCTCCGGTTAAAGTTCACGATGCTGTACTGTAGGCGTCTTCAATTAATGCAAAGTTAGATAATCATTAAGCAGCGTTTAGCTCGCAAGATTAAGTCTCTCGTGTGCAGATAGTAAGTTGAACTGTTTACATAGCCCGAATAAGCGCTGCTCGTTGAATCCGTCAGTATGCACGAACTTATCGTATGTTGCGCATGTACAAAATAAAATATTCAAACGGCACGTGAGAGGGCGATGAATAATCGAATTTTAAAATCAACATTCTGATACAGCAATATGCATGATAGGCGCTCGATTCAATAAAAAAAAAATATGTAAACAAAACTAATAATATAACGTAACGTATCTATTACTAGAATAAAAACGTGACCAGAAAAAATTCCAATTCCAGTGTAATGTACATTCGCAAATGTATTTTGTGCCATAATAATAAACTGATTTGCGTGTCTCTTCATTGCGACAGAGTTTCTTGGAACAACTATCAACGTTGTTAATTAACTTTAATCGACATTTATGAAATCATTGCTGATTAATAGTTACGTAGCAAAATTGCGAACCCCCCCACGTTCGCATCTTCGTTAAATGTAAATCCCTCTGTGAGCGATCCTAATTCTGAACGAATTCCTGATTGCGTTGTCTGGTCAGTCATCGCGTAATTGAACTATACATATTGAAGTAATCAAATTGCTGAGTTGGGTGAATTTCGAAAGGTTCTGAAGCTATTCACATTTTTAAGAAACATCAAATGTTACATGAGCTGGACGAAAAAGATGAAATCATATTAACTTCATTTGAAAGAAAAGAATATTTAATGTAAGAGGCATCATCATTACAGTTCTTTTTCGACATTTGAAAAATTGAATTTTTATTTCAATGCAAAAATGAAAAAAATATTATAATTTATAGACCTCATGTTTTAAATCGGTAACCTAGGATATTTTTACATCTTAGCGGTAAAAAAGTGTAAATTGTAAAATGTCATTTTGTGTGTGTGTGTGTGTGTGTGTGTGTGTGTGTGTGTGTGTGTGTGTGTGTGTGTGTGTGTGTGTGTGTGTGTATTGTTCAACATATTTTTCTTTTAACAACTACTCTTTACGAACTTTTAAATGTGCAATTCTATCAAATTATCACAATAAAAAAGTGTTATATTAAATATAATCTTTACTTTTTAGAAATATCATCAAAACAAATTTAAAGGAGACCGGGGATAAAAGTAATATTGACTTTGAAGTGTTATAACAGTTAAAATATAATATTTTAAAAAAATATGTATCTTTAGATGTAGAATTTATTTAGTTATACAAAATTTTCTTTGGTTTAATTTTTTTATATATCTAGAAAAAAATATTCATTTAAAGACTATGAGGAATTTTGTTTCTGTCCTAACCCCGTAAACGATAACAGTAGAGAGGGATAATTGTATAACATTTGCAGAAATACATAACACAATCTTTTACGTCATACTCTTTCTTGTAGCTGCACGAATGGATAACAAGTTTTGCGTTTATAAGTCCGGAAAACCAGTTCGCGCGTGCAGTTCGAATGACTATAAATATGGTATATATGCATGTCGATATATATATATATATATATATATATATATATATATATATACATATTTATAATTCACATTGAATTATTTAAACATTAAACATTTAGCTTCGACCGATATAGGTATTTCTAGTCCGTATTAATTGTGTTCTCACATATACAATCTAAAATATGATTCTTATTGTAAATATTAACGATGTTACTATTATCCCCTTGTTATTTTTATTCCTGATTTCCCCTATAAAATGTTTATATATTCCAATTGACATTTCTTTAATTTCGACTTACTTCTTTCAGAAAATTATGATTAAGACAGATTAAGTCCACAATGTTCTCAAATACTAATAAATTGAAAAATACTCAATAATGTACAATAATTGTTGTTAATAATAGTGATGGAATATAAAACATCCTATATAGGTGATTGTTCTTGTAAAAAAAAATCATGTAACTATTCCCAGGTTAAGTAAAGTTCCCGAGGATTTTAAATTCTAAAGAGTTAACACAGATTTCATTCAAGATACAAAACGTTGTTAAGACTATCAAGATTTATAAAATTTTAAAAGATATTTTACAGAGTCTTCGTGTCCAATGAGGCATAAACGAAGAAGCAGAATCAACTATTAAGGTGTCGTTTAAAGTTTTTACATCACCTGGGAAATGATGTACTTTAATCTATATTATCGTGGATAAGATGAGGCAGTTTTTAGAAGGAGAAATCGTTTCTCTTTGAAGCGTCGCCACGTTAGTGCAACCGCACGTCCTGTCTGAAAGTTAATCTTGGCGATAAACATAAACGTCACGATTGAAATGTTGGGAAGGAAGTCTTCGGTGACGCTCGAGGCACATGCTTTTCGTTCGGTGTGAAATCACATCATGAAAACGGATAAGCTATAACCTGATAAAAGCGATGATAGGAGAAACGAAATTACTTCTATAAGTTTCATTAAAATTAATATCCTCGCGCTAATTAAAAAAGAGATAGATAAATTTAAAGTGAGCTAACTAATTATAAAACCTTGAAGAAAATAAAAAAACCGATAAAGTTATTCAATCTAGTCTTCATTATCGACTTCCGTTACTCTGTAAATTGTTAATATCGCTATATTGTCCTCGGAGCATCGAAGATTCATCGCACATGTCTCCGTTTCTTTATTTCTTTGGAAACTTCTTGATTTTTTCATCTTCTGATGTTATGGGAGCACGTTCGCTGAGGTGAAAGTTAAATGTTATAGGTCACCCCGTGAGAACAGAACATTCTTTCTCTGACTGTTTCGGAGCTAAGAGCTCTCTTCTCTCTGTCGCGTCACTATTAATCTTGCCCCGAGTACCAGACAAATCGACTACTCCAACCCAGTTTTGTCTTCCGAAGGAGTATTATAGAAGGATCCTATAGGATTCCACGATATTAAACGCGCTTCACGTGCATCATAAATTTGCACTCTCAATTTAGCCGCGTGACAAGATACGCAAAATACTGTTCTGACACCATTAATATTATCATACTGAGAGAGTCAATAAAAAATACTGCATGTGCAAACTGCGTATCTCTCGTATTTTTAAAGAATCAGTATTCACCAGAGTCAATCTGTCCGTATTGTTTCCACGCTCTTTGCGCTCGACTATAAATTGTGCCGGTAGTATCTATATGATAAAATCGGATTGAAATTTCCAGACGTGTTATCAATACATATAAAACGCATTGTATATTATACGTGAAGTAATACTTGCTTCCGTTTCAATAAAGAATTGAATAGAATTTTTGATAATAACAGTAGCGTTTTATGAGCATTATTGACAGAGTTGAGATATTGCGATCTCTGAATGCGATATACTTATATTGTCATTATTGTAAAATTTTGTCAAACTACATAATCAATTTATTTAAAAAATACGTAACCTACGTATTAATATATATATAGATTGTATGTGAAAAAATTGTTGAAAACTTCATTACACATTCCGGAGATTTGTACAAAGTTATCTAAGTAAAAAAGTATCTGGGAAAACTGGTCACTGACTAAGAACTGATCAATTTTTATTGTTTTGAATTTACTCGACGGAGTAATTATTCAATAATTGGTCAAGAAATTTTAATTAGTAAAACTGGTCAACAGTTTAATTATAAACTAGTCAGGTCAAAAAAGAAAATAAAATAATACTTGAAATTATGGAATTTAATAATAATAAATATTTAAAAAATAAAAAAAGATTAAAATAAATAAAAATAAAATTATTTCAAAAAATCAAAAAAGATAATTCGATACATGTTTTCTTCATTTAATTAAAATATTATTTTCGAATATATGACATATAACGGGAATGTTAATAATAATTTAATTGTTATAAAATATTGTTATTAACAACAATATAATAAATCGATAACAATAATTCAATTTACTGTTGTAAAAGCAATTATAAAAATAAATAGTTTTGTTAGCTGTCTGTCTTTCGTGTTACAATAAATTTTATTTCTGGTCATTAGAACTGTCTAGAAACTGTCTAGAAACTGGAATAACTGGCTAAATTTATTGCTCAGTTATTACTCAAACAAGCGTCGTTCAAACTGATCAAATACTGGTACAGTAACTAAAATTCCTGGTCAGTAATAGCTAATTTCTGATTGGTTTCTATCTTGGATGCACGATTTAGGGAATATGCGAATAAACAACAATTTTCTTTTAAGGCTATAGCACACAAAAAATTTAAACAGTAAGGAAATCAACATGTTGGATTTGCTATTGCTCACATTATGGCTTTACATGTTTGATTGTGATTGACCAATTCCTCATCTAGCACATGTCCAAGGGATATTTTGAAGATCCTGAGAACATCCTGAGAATGTTCCAATGTTCCGAGAACGTTCACACGACATCTGGAATGAATGTGTATGGGCGTTTACAACGTTTTAATATATTTTTGTGTATTACATGACTTTTAGAATCACAATCGAAAAAAAGATCTAAGAATGTATAAAGCGTGGATATAGAGACTCGTCAAGATGCGTCAGCCACGCTGTGCTGCTGCATGATATATAGAAACGCGTAATACTACTATTTCATCGTGTTCTTCGGCAAGGTACAATAATGAGATTAAAACTCGAGTATGAGCGCGAAAGTTCGGATGACATGCTTTCGAGTAACCGGCGTAACCATTATGCCATGGATGGTATTCGGTTGTTTTACTATATAGAAGTTCTCGACGAGAGAACTCGAGCTAGGCGATGTAAGAGGATTTACATGCGATGTTATTTTCGCGCTAAGCAGCCTGAGGCTCTTACGTTTTCTTCGAAGCGCGAGAATGTTTTAATAACGTTGCTATTCAAGGAAGGAGACGCATTATATAAATTATACATAGAATTTTATACATAGAATAAAAATCTGGCACAAAAATAGGATTCAGAACCATATCTGTTTAAATTATACCGATTTTGAAAGCTTGCACAAAATTTTCACGAACAAGTAAAAGTTGAACATTTCTTACGGTTTATTCGCTTTCAACTTTGAACTTTTGAGAAGTAAATACGCGCGAGATTTTCCGTGCCATGGGAATAAAATTTACAGTTTCGCGAGCTTTGAACTGAAAGTGAATAATTCTTTTTAGCAAATTCAGAAAACTATTCGGTGTGTTGGTGCGTTTTTTCGAAAAGTATTTAATTTGTCCCTTTGAGCTGCTGCCAAATGTAACGCCATGCCAGCAAAACGCTGCATTGCTCTGTAGAATAAAATATTATAATAGATTTCTGGAAATGTCATGCAACGTGTTTAGCATCAAGATGTTAATGTAACTCGTTAATCGTTCGCAGCTACAATTTCTATACATCGAGATATTTATCTACGTATAATAATTATAAAAGCAATAGCTCGTGTTGCTCTTGGTTTATTCATGCAGAAAGATTTGCATATCAACGATAACGCAATGTATTTAGTAACTGATATTCTCATGATATTGACTTTAACATTACACGATTCCTGATTATAATAGTTAAAGTAACTGGCTTTTCCAACCTTAACGAGCACACAAGATATTGTATAATTTTCCAAGTCAAAAATAATTTTTATTCAAAAAATATAGACACAAAGATCACATCATTTTTCAAAGTTTCTGGTAGAAATGAGTCCAATTTTCTTAGACATCCAATTACTATCTAGTATTACTGTATTCTTATTAGTTGTAACAATATTTTGCATAGGAAATGAACAAGAACTTACTAGAATTTCAGTATCTAACTGAAACAGTTTTCTTAGTAAACAAAATGTGCAATTTGTGTAGACACCTGTCTAATATTGTATTATTATAGATTATTATTAGTAAAGTACTGCGTAATCCATTTATTGTTTCATTTTTTTTCAATAAATGGATTCAGATTTTTCGTGCATAGAAATTGCAGAACGTCTTACATCTATAGATTGGGATCCTAAGTAATTTCACTTTTCAATTACTAGATTATATAGTATATGAATATTCAAAAAGTTAATATAACTGTTAATATAATGTAGGTACTAGAAAAGTTAATCCAACTATTCAGTAACTACTAAAAAAAATGCATGAAGTTTCTATGAAAAAGATTCTTCGAAGAATGACTGTCTTTAGTATTTTCCTGATAAATTTCTGGATAAAAAAGTATAAGCATATCTAACATTTTCCAACTCAATATTAAAATAAAGAAATCCACATGATCCTTGTTCGAAACTGCACTTGTAAAGATTTCAACTTTGTTGTAAATCTTCGAAAGAAACTCGATCCTTGTTTCTATATAACTCGTTTCACAGCGGATCCAAATAGGTGAGATCTAGATAGATGATGTCTTCTACATCCAACTGAAGCTATTGGGAGAGAGCACCCCGTACCCGCGACAGGTCGCGGTCTCGCGTGTTGCCGTCGATCTGCGCCCCACGTCGGATTCTCCACCCGCACCCTCTCGCTTAGGGTGCGTTCAGTCAGCTTCGAGCCGCGAGTGGGGTAAGTTGCGTCGCGCGCCGGCTCGCTGGCCCTTCGCAGAGCGAAGCACTCAACGCCGCCCCGCGCACATCTCTCATTCTCGTCCGCCGATAACGAGAAGTACAACCCCCGACGATCGGCGCATCGTCGCGCGCCGATTCAACCGGCGTGGCGCGGCGCGTTCGCGTAAAAAGGCTTGCGAGGATCGAGAACGTGGGTGAATGCATCGTGAAGCGCATTTCGCAAGCTTTTCTCTGACTTGGTTTGCACGTTTTAATTCTTCTCTTTCACGGAAGGACTCGCCCCGAACTTAATGACGGCGGCAGAAGGAAACGGCATCGGTGGTAGAGTCGTGCATCGCATGTGAATGCGAGCGGATAGTTTCATCATGCTTGAGGTGAGTTCTCGTGTTCCTTCATTCGATCTAGCTAGCGGCGTGACTATGACTGCGCAATTTCTTATATAACATAATCGCGAAAGACCCCTTAGGATGGAAAAAGCTCCTGTTGGGTTTTACAATCATGATTGAATGTCGCTTCTCGTCAGGTTGATATGTTCATTGTATTTTCACGTTCTATTCTGTCTTCTTTCAGTTGTGGATGTTCTTTGAACGATCAATTTTGAATTAATTTTTTTCATGATGAAAGTATTAGTGCAAATCAACAACACATTTCCAAGGTTTTAAAACAATAAGACTTCCGATTAAGTCCAAATAAATGATAAAACCTGTGTTTAATTCTCAGGGCCTTTCAACAGTATTTTATTTCTTAATTCAACTTAATTTTTAATTTATGATTTTTAAAGTCTTATACTCGATTACAATGCAATGTAATGATAAAAATCATAGGAAGAAAAATATTTAATGCTTTTTCGAAATAAGTGTCAGTATTTCGAAGATAGTAGTTGCCAAATTCTAAGCGAAAAACGTAGAAGAATTTTAAGAAGTTCATTCAAGAGAGTTCAGAATCTGCATTTTCTTACATCTTTTTTCAACAATTAGTTTATGTAAACTAGCGATTGACCGTTAACCCTGTTTCGCGACGTAATTTTGTTTCGCTTGAATCAAAGGTCGGTTTCTCACTTCGCGATAAATGAGGAAATTTGGCGTGGCCAATAAGTGATTGTCGATTCTGAATGTTTGAATACAGACGCATGATCGAATGGAGAAATCGAATGGACTGTCGAATGTGAATTGCAGTGTCGAAGTACGACAGCATGAGCAAATCTCTTAAGTGGGTCAACAAGTTGAACATTCTGTAGGCAGAATGTGGCTCGATTTTGTATTCGGTGGCACGTTGTGATACGATAATAAGAGTCGAAAACGTGAATAGCAATCGTTCGTTTCATCGTCGAGAGCCTTTAGAAATTTATGATTGGAACGAATAACTGGATTAATACGTTTTAAACTGCGGAGCGAAAATTAATGGGTGAATGTTGCATGTAAAAAGATAAGATAATTTATCGTATGCAGATATTCAAACATTATTTTCTAAAAAGTGTTTAACGTACATTGAAAAAAATTTCTCGTTGGAAATGAACAAATCAGAATTTTTAAATTAAATTTATTAGAATTTTAGTTGAGATAATCAGAATTCTAGTTAATGCAATATTTCTGGTAAAATTCTATTAGAATTCTTATTTTTATTAGAATAATTATTGATCAGAATTCTAGTTATCTCAACTATAATTCTAGTAGAGAGTTAACAGAAAATTGTGAATCGTCCATTTTCCATCATAATTATCATTTAATCTAACCGGACCGTTTTTTTCTCAAGATAGAGAATTTAGCTATAATGATTACATAGCAGCGATGACATTCTAAAACATACAATTTTATTCATACCGTCATAAGAAAAGAAACTCGAGGCTTTTCTTAGTCATCATCCTCGTCGTCTTTTCCGACTTGTTGACGTGAAGAAAAACAGACATAAACCGAGATTCTGCGCATTAGTATTCAGCTCTTCTGACACGTTCATAATGCCGCAAATGCACGACCATAAGCCATGACGAATTACACTAAAAGCTACCAACGATAATAAGCCTTTTACGTTCACTGATATTTATATTTTTACTGCTTTTTTAAAAGTTTTAAAGGCAGTTGCTGTTCGTTCTCTCGAGAATCTCCTGTGATATTAACTTCCTTCTCCATTTTCTCATACATACGCGCATGGCACACTGCATGTAGAAAAACGAACATTTGCGCTCACAAATATTCCTTCTGTCAAAGTTTCAGATCATAAATTCTCGGCGATAGTACGCGTTTTAATATTTACGAATGGCACTCACTCGCGAGCATTCGCATACCATATAACTGCGGCCTTTATGTATTATTCGACGCCCCAAGATTTACCATGAAGCGGATGGTAGAGCAATCCGAGTTGTTTGCGCATACGCTGATTAGAGTTTGGACTAACAACAATAAGACGAAGTAAAAAGAAAAAACGAGAGAAAAGAAAGAGAGAAAAGCAAATAAAAGAGAAAGAGAAAGAAAGTGCAAAAAATACAACAAAAATAAAAGTTCTTTTTTGAAGCTTTTGAGGTCTTCAAAAGCAAGTTAACATGGAACTTAATTATATATTCGTAACCTTGTAAACGGATTTAATTAAAAGATATCGACATTAATATAATTGAGAGTTTCGTTAATATAAAAGCGATGTTAAAAACGAATCGATCAATTTCGCGCTCTATTTTTGCCACGATCGATCGTGGGTGCCGTCGAACGTACCATTAAAATGACAAGCATCAATGTTGCGTTCACCCATTGTCTCTTCTTTCTATTTTTTTTTCACTTGTCGTTACTGTGCTAGACATTCCGAAAGATTTCGTTATATACGTGACAAAGATGCGTCGCTTTCGGATCCCTGAGATTTGCCTGCACAATGTGTTTGCATAATGCACAAGTTTACATTTCTCGGTAACCCGTAAAGCGCCTTTACGGTCCCAGGAGATGGTTATTGCGCGAGAGAAGGATAACTTTTCAACTGGACTTTATTACATTCACGGGTGCATCCCGCATCGCACCCGTATGTCTCTCCTTGCGCTAAGTTCTATTTTCGTTGCGCCATATCGATCCCGCTTACGCTGTTTGAAGTTGTAAGACCGCGTCGTTGGCCATGCCGGATCTCTTTTGCCAATAGCGGAATTAAGCGAGGGCATTTGTCGCGTATCAGCGAGAAAAGTAAAAGAAAAGAGAAAAAGAGAAAAGAGAGAGAAGAGTGACGCTAATACCCGAGGGGATAAAAGCGGACATACGTGTAAATCAGCTCGAGCTCGTATTTTAAGCGAACTCTCGTTTTGCGGTGACGCAAGACGCACGCAAATAAATCGCCGTATGTCGTATGTCGAAAGAATAGGATACGAGTATTTACGATTTATCGATATGTGTTCAATCTTTTCAAATATGAATATTCAATGTGTCAATTCTAAATAAAGGATATATCTCTTTCATATTTGTGTATTTAAGGATATGTGTTGCTTTTCATATTCCTTTATATTGTGTTGCAATAATCGAGCTCGAATTTTTTTTTATTGCGTTCGAAACATTATTCATTCGTCATTCAAAACATTTTCGTCGCGGTTGTTGCAAGTTGTTAAATCCGGCGTTACATATTTTTCCTTTTTGTTTCACGATATTATCTATCCGGAGTGAAAACTTTTCGTATAACAACATTGCAATTTTCTACGAAATGAATTGTGAAAATAGTAAAAATTAATAAAAACAACTATAGAGTCATTCTTTCTCCTTCTCCTTTTTATATTGTAGCTGTTCTGTTTTAAAATGTGAACGTGGCTCTAAATATGCCGCAGTCACCTGACGTAGAAATCAAATTTAAAAATTCTCAATGTGCCGTCCCGTCCGCTGAGTCAACTCCGTCACAGTGGTCGAGCTTGATAATTAAACCGACATGGTTGCATTAATATCATAATAAATGACTCTAGGCACAATCTTCATTATATCTTTTTTTAATCATTTACGCATAATGACCTAATTAACGAGTAGCTGGTATATATCAGAATTTCTGTATAATTGATGAAGCTTTTTAATAAATAAGCTCACAAAAGTGGCACTTTTTAATTAACTGTTGAGGCAATATCTGTGAATTTTTACTCTTAAATTTTAAATCTTTAAAGAACCTTAAAACATTTTATGTTAATCTCTGTAATTGTCAACCATCGA
>Ga0157364_1007112_pt1:0-10000 | contig 11565 bp, 7 predicted proteins | sample AttsexASBM2_FD_111476 | JGI IMG/M metagenome (GOLD analysis project Ga0157364, IMG submission 111476) | Fungus gardens microbial communities from leaf cutter ant in Ribeirão Preto, State of São Paulo, Brazil - Atta sexdens ASBM2 | ecosystem: Host-associated > Fungi > Mycelium >...
AATTATTTTTTATATAATTTTTAAAATTTTCAACTTTGATTTTCTCGCTTGAGTAGTGACTAGTAACACTCGACGTGAATACCTATCGCTACAACGAGATTCGTTGAAATCGATTGATATCACGTCGTGAAGTCTCCTTGTGAGTTATCCTTAAAACAGAAACAATACACCTGGATAAGCTTTTGCACTTGATTCCGGTCATCACTAGACGAACTAACTAGAATTTTTGCCGGAGATTATACAATGTGGTTTGAACTCTTGCATGATATTGGGTCTCGAGTGTCTTATAAGGTATAAGATGTCTTTCTCGGATAATGTTATCTGCCAAGATATGCCTACTTAGTAGCAGAATCAGATGCTTCTGAGAAAACGTTAACTGACGATTGAAACCTTTGAACACCTATCCGAAGCAACCTGTTCTCGTCTATGAAAGGATTCAAATTAGCGATCTTACTTCTACTTGGCAACTCCTTGCCCTCTTTTAAACTTTCAATTTCGTTCGAAAATCGCGCTGATTGAAAAAATTTAAAAATTTGAATTTCGACACGAGTATCTTTCTAATATCGCTTCGAAATCCTTAAATGTTGTTATCATGTACGTGTTTGCCTTTAACTCGAGTATTTCTATTGATTGCATAATTTGGGAAGGCCAGTCGCTTTCTTTCTTTATTAACGGAGGACCATATACGATTTCGCAGGAATTACACGAGGTAATTATCCAAAATATGGCATTAGTCGGGTTATCCTCCGAATTCACATGTTGCCATTCGTGTGATTCGATCATTTCCTGCAACTCGATTTCAGCAACTCGATTCGCGTAGGTTTTAAGTGAATGCGGCTACGTCCTCAACAAATGCAATATCTATCATTGAATCGCATTAAAAGATAACCTTGCTGAATGTAATATCTAACGTGTCTTTCGCTTCGCGCTAACAATACATACCGCAGAGTTCTAACCATGATATCGTCATTGTTTTTAATGACGCTACTCGCGATTTCGCGTACACCAACTGACTATTTTTCCGCATCTCCCGGTCGAATGTACATACAAGCAGGCGTCATAACCGATATAACTGTCACAAAACCCATGAATTTGAATGTCACAATAATCTTCTACAAATAAAAAGAAATTTGGCCCATTGCTTCTAATTGCTGCGGAAATTCCATCCTACTCGAAGTAGGAAGTATAGAGACTGCGGAACAAATTCATTCCATTGCAATTTACATTTTCATACATCCTGCATTAATTTTTTAACAAGCAAGACATGGGACCTAGCAAACCCATCGGATCAAAGATTTTTGCAATTTCTGCTAGAATATTTCGTTTCGCCATCCTTTCTAGTATCTTGATAGAGTGGGCCAGATAACATACTTCATCATATAACATATTCTATTCTACTCTAAGGCTAATTCTACAATGTGCTCTTTGTTTCCTGTTTCTTGCTGTTTGTCTTTTGCCTTTTTGGTCAATAAAACAAGAAATAAACAGCAAGAAACAAAAAACAAAAAGCACATTGTAGAATTAGCCTTAGAGCTTTTGACAAGCGGTTTCCGTTCGATAAAAAATCCACGCTAATGGTCAAGTCAACGATTCGTTCGTTGAACGCTCATTGTCTGATTGAAGCCACTTTCAGTTAATAACATAATTAATTCATCTCTAATTTTATTCGAACTTCTTCTATTGTCTCAGTTAACAAATTATCTAAGATAGGTATTTTTCAGAATTTCCACTGCTCGAGGATACGCGTGTCGTTCATCATTCGCGAATTTCCGCAAATAGCCAAAAATGATGCTGAAGAAATATCGAATGTAAGCGTATTGAATTGGAACGTTTCGACGTTTTCGTTTACCCGCTAGAATATTCTCTGGTAACATCGTTCTCGTGTAACCACATCTGAGAACATTTTTTCGACGTCTGTCATTAAAACGTGCTTTCCAACAAGCGACACAGTGATCATGTCATCTTTGTTTAACATTGGCAAACAAGGATGTAATGATCCATTGTCATGAATGTAATGATCACCGTGTCTTTTGTGTCGCTTGTTGGAAGGCACATTATAAGTACGGATTAAATGCGTGTATAATTTATCTTAGATGGCCTTATATCCTCAATAGAGTCCGACCGAAGCTTTTGCCGAAACATTCGGCTACATATCAATTTCAACCGAAACCGAAATCAAAATTAAAAAATATAGGAATCTTATAAAGATGACCTATCATATAGATGGATATATCATATACTTTTTCTTCATAAATATCATAATTTAATTATTGAAACAATAATTACATATATTAAAATTAATATTTATGAAGAAGAACTATGATTTCAATCAAAATTGACAACGTAATGAGTGTTCGTTTTGAGTTTTGATAAAAGTTTCGGTCGGACTCTAATCCTCAATCATTTAGTGATATGTCTTCGTTAGTTTTTGCGGAAGCATCGAACTATTCTGAGCTTGATAGTATTGCTCGATTCTTTCATCGCACGATGCGGCATGTAATAACCATCGGTACTTTTATCAATATGTGTCCTAATTTAACGTGCTCCTCGATCATTCGGATGTATTCACCTTTTAGTGCTTCGCATTAAGCTTGCGCTTCAAAAACAATAATTGAACGCGACAGAATTGAACGCGGGAGTCGCTGAGATGTTTGTGTTAGATTCGGAGTGGTAATTGCACTATATAATGCCCGTTCTTGTCGCGAGAAATGGTTTCTAAAAAATGCGTTTCACATCATGCTTCTTCTACCGATCTTGGTTTGTTCATTATTTCTTCGATTTCCCAAAAATTAGTAGTTGTTTCTTTAGATTCGGCAACATGTTAAAAGTTTTGAGGGAATTCGCGGGTCCCCAGCGATTATCCATTCTGATCTTCTCTTCTGTAGATAAAGATCGTGATTTTTACGCGACAGATTTTTACGCGCGAGATTAACTTGTCCTATGAAAAACAACGATAATGTCATCCTAAATCCAATTAACCAGGGTTGAGAAGTAATTAGTTACTTAACTAAGTTACAGTTACTTTTTTTTAGTAACTTAGTTACATTTCTTTCACTAGTAACTAATTTAAAGTTACTTTTATAATTATTTTACATTTTAAACTTATTTGTCAATTTCATGTGATTAGTTAAAATTGAATATTGATTAAGATTACGATCCACTTAATGCTACAAATACTTCGAAGTATTTTTTTATTGGTCAGTAAAAACGTAGTTGCAAACGTAAATTTTTTTCTCTTTGATCCTAATGATATCGATGTTACTCATATTATTCTTCATAATAACAGAAAAGTAACTGAATTAAAAAGTAACTGAAAAAATTAATTTTTTAGTAATTGTAGCGAATTAATTTTTAATCTCTGTAAATTGGAAACTGTAACTAGCTACTTTGAAAGAAAACTGTAACTGTAACTAATTATTTTTATAAAGCAACTTCTCCAACCCTACAATTAACATATTGATCGCACGTTGTATGTGAAAATCCGGATCGGATTTCTAATCCTAATTTAATGTTTGGTGGAAATTTGAACAAATTTCGTAGAAAAATCTCCGAGGGAACTAGATCCGTAATTGCCAGTATTATCAAGCATGAAGCTGCTTGCTGAAGTCATTATATAACGATTGAAGAGTAACTTTCGATTCGATATGAATACCGTTAATCGCGCTGAGATCGAATGTTTAGTTACCTGTACTCTTAAACGCTCTACGAGAGATTCAGTGATAAAATTAGCCTAGTAGGCTCGACATTTAATTACATTTTGATCGCGGAGATGAATCATTACGCTCGTTAATAATTGCGACGCTTAAAATACACCGCCACTAGACTAGTTTCTCGGTCATCAACCATTTCTGGTAGTCATTTAGATAAGGATCCTGAACTTGAGAACTTCAGAATTAATTATCGATTTTTCCAAATGCAGAAGCGTATTATGGTATCTTTGGCAAACGGTTCAATTCGACAATTTATACGGGGTTCCTTTATGAGATCGTAAACAATTGAAACAAATTTTTGTTTCAATTTTTCGTTTTTCAACGCGGTCCGGTACAGACATCTGTTTAAACTTATCACATAGATAGAACGGGTGTTGTCTTTGCACACGATGCAATTACGCGATATCTTTACGATGAATGATTCACAGAGGTTCACGCCTTCTTGACTGGGGAACTGTCTTTCGAAATCTGGTATTTTTGTTTTTTCGCGTCTCAAAGCTCAGAGAGTCGATTGTGTATTTTGAAATGAGATAAAAATTACAAAAGTGAGCAAATTCACCAAGTATTAACCAATTAAATTATGAATTTTTTAGTAAATTTGCTCATTTTTATAATTTTTCATCTCATTTCGAGATACGCAATCGACCCCCAGATTGTTGCGAGAGAAGGTGACTCTGGAGACATCAATCTAGAAGATTGTAATAGAGTCAGCTAGAGCTAGTCAGATAGAGCAAAAGTGAAGTCTTTTAATCCCCGCAGAGATTATCACAGGATCTATGATCTAAAATCATCGTACTGTGACTCTCTTCTTGGATCGAAAATTAAACAGGAAAATAATAAGAAGAAAGCGCAAATATGCTGTAGGAATTCATACATCTATTCAGGTTTCGGAAACTCGTCCCTCTCTAACGTCGCTTCCCATTGTCTATCGTGTATCTCGGCAATTTACCTTCCATATGTATAACCATTATTCTGGTAAGGATGATTACAAATATTGCACTGGGTACAGTGATAGAGAAAAAAATGATCGATGCACACGGATGGAGAAGCTCTGTCTTAGTTTACAGACTAAGAGGATTTCACAAACATTAATTAATAATTCCCTAATCGGAATTGTCAACCGTAATCGGTCAATTCTATTAAATAACAAATGCGATTGTCAATTAACGGCGATTAAGTTAACTGGTATCAAAATTGGCTTGATATTACTGTCTCGAGAAGACTCGATCGATTCGGCGCTTCTCCACCATTTCGGATTCGCTTTTCGAAAATGCCTAATTTTTGCTTTCCTCGCGATCGCGAAATCACTAAAACCGACATCCGATGGACGGCGACAATGCAATAAACGCGGAATCTTTGATGATGAGAGAAGATTAGGAATCATAGACGCCGGAATTACTTTTCCGATCCGCCGCGGAATCGCCAACACATTTAATGTGAACTTACTTGTCGGATATTTTTGTGTCGGGCCCGATTTTTTTACGCACACACATAACACCAATTGTTTTTTTTACTGTATTGATATTGCATTGTTTTCTAGTCTAATAAGGTAGACACTGTAGATACTATTTCGTGAGACACTGGAAATTAGCGTAATCACGTTGTCTCAATATTTGACACGTGACATCTGATACCGGAAATTGCATTATTCAACTTCCAGCGTCAAATCGCTTGGTTCAAAATTAATCGCTATATACATGACACTGCATTTTTCATTGTTCAGCACCAATTTTAATCGCAGCCTATTTTGATGCTGAAAATGAGCGTCAACATGAAAAGATACCTAATGTGAAAACTGTTTGAGCGGAAGTCAGAGTAAGATCAGAATCATACTCATCTCATCTTTTTCATTTCAGACTTTTTATCATATTTATACAATTATTCAGAGCAAAGAAAGAAAAGGAGCAATTCTTTAGAATTGAGATTACTTTGTCAACGAATTTACACGACGGATAGTTCGCGCGACAGCACTTTATTGTACATAATTAGCACGTAACGATTTTGATGACAATGCTACGCGTTTTATCGGTACGGGTTTTGCTAGATGGAATTATTGTTATAATTTTACCTGGCGCAATACCACATTCAGTATAATTTGGGCGATAACGTCGAAATATCGAAAACATTGTGACCGATTAAACAATTTCTTCCTCTCGAAAACTTCCCGTAGTTCTCCAAACGATTGTACAAAGATTCGCGTAGTTGATCGCCTTAATAAGGTCTGCGTAGGCACTAGACTTATATAGAAGACGATAATTATTATACAAACTAGCATCTAAGGAAATATATTACGTATATTTCATGTAAATACAAGACGTCGTCTCGTATATAATATATGTAATATATTTTACATATATGCGCGGTACGCGAAAATGCGAAAAAAAAATTATGAATCATGTTTGTTTTTCTCTGTTGTGCCACTACCGTCACCGTTGTATCATCGTCATCCATTCAATATTGTGAAATAAATTCACCGAGCGTAGCCTAATAACGGAGCGATATTTATAATATGTGTTGACACGTAGTTGGCATCGGGACGGGAAAACCAATAGAGAAAGGAAGATCATTAGCGTTTAGATTGTAATAACGTTTGTATCAGGTGCGGAAATATGTGCCTTTTTAGTGCAGTAAGATCGAAATAAGTCTAAGAAAGAAGGTTAAGAAATATTTATAAATTATAGTACAGGGGCCCAATCCTGATAGGAAAAACATTGTGTCCGATATTAAATCTCGTCAAAATTATATTCACGCCGATTTGTCGCTGAGAATATCAAGTTTTATTTCTTTTTTTTTTTTTAGACTTTCATGTATCGAAATAGATCGAAATAGAAAAAGATACTGTATAAAGAATTAGATCTTTTATTGAAGAAAAAAAAAGAATAAAACTTGAGACTGAAGGGATTAAACATTATAACACAATTGTTACATTGTACAATGTAAATTATTATATTCTACGAAAAATACCCTCGATCGATGATTCGACTTTATAATTTACCGAAGCTCGCTTCCTATACGTGATTCCCGGGAAAAAATTGATTTAAAAAAATATAGAAACGATAAATATACTTTTATTTACGAAAACTCGCATCTCCGCAAATTCTTAACATGAAGAGATTCATATTGAAGGCGACATGTGCGACCGACAACAATTTGTAATTGTACGTAATTGAACATTATTAATTATATCACGAACGTTACAAGTGTTCCTGTACCTAATTAATTAATAACGATTATTATTGTATATCAAAAATATTGAGAATAATAACGCGATTTTCACTGGATCAAATGAATCACACAAAATTTTATTCTGGAATCCTGCACCTTCATTGAATAACAAGGATGCTTGTTGATGAATCAGCAAGTCATATAAAAAAAAAACTTTCTTATTGCTCTTTAAAAAACGCAAGAATCACATAATTTAAGACTTCATAATTCAATATACCGCTGCAATAATAATATAGGAAATTTAAAGAAATTCATGTAGGTTAATACTATTTACAATTAGATACGATTTTCTTAAGAGTATTTTAACACTATATAAAATTTAATAGTTAATATTGTATACAGTTTTCCGAAATTGTGGAAATTCCGCAATAATTTTTGTAAAAATTAAGGTGTCAGAAAACGATGAAACACATGTTCAAAAAGCTACTTTTTGGTTTCGGTGCTGCTTAATCAATGTTGGAATGGGAAGGGCGATGAAAATGTCAAGTGCACGAAATTTCCATTTTTGAATCATCTTTTTCAATGGAATCGTTTGTAGCGACTTAAAATTGTCAGCATTTTAATTACCATCAAAGACTTCAAATAAGCCCCCACTTGATTTCTAGTGTTTCATATCATAATCTCTTTCGCCCTTGCACACCTGTAGATAGCGATTGATCAATACATATATACTAAAAAGTAGCTTTTTCGAAACATGTATTTCATCATTTTCCGATATTTTCGTTTTTACAAAAATTATTACGGGATTCCCACACTTTTGGGAAACTCTATATATACATTTTTTCTTCTCTTTGTTATAAATTCATATTTTATTGAGAGTATTTCACAGAGTTTGTTTTGTTCATTTATCCTATTCCAAAAAAAAAAGATTTATATAAATCATAGTCTGAGAATTACGTATATGTCTAACAAATATATGTAAAAGTATAATAAAAGTATTAAACATTTTTCCAGAAAGAGGAAGAAAAATGCATTTCTTGTAAACAGTAAAAAGTTTGTGCGAATATTTATCAAATTAATTGTCCATGCATGTACGCACAAACAAAAATCGCAATTGTGATGCGATAATACCATGAACACAATATTTTTTTTCTGTACTGGCGTTCGTAAATTCAAGACTGACGACGAGAATCGCTTGAATAGTAGAAAGGAATCACAAATTCTTCATCATTAACCATTAGTTATGATAATTACTTAAAAGATCACTGTAGATGTGGTGGTAGATAAGCAGGATTGTATGGAGCCTGTTTAGCGTATGCCTCGTCAGTGTATGGTGGGAGTTGCGGCATTGCTAAAAAATTAAATAAAAATGATTATCTATTCGAAAGACTGAAGAGCTTGCTGCATTTCTCTTCAATATTAAAATAATACCAAAATTCAAAATAATTCTAAAAAGAATCAACTCTAAAATATATGAAAAGTTAAACAAATTTTTTAAATAAATTTAAATAGATATGTTAGATGTTAACTGTTTGAATATAAAAAAAAATCTAAAATGTATATATAGAAATTTTGATCAAATACCTGTTGAATCCGTTGGATATGGTGGAACATAGTTTGGAGCAGGTTGGCTAGTATAGTTTGTTGGAATATTTTGAGTAGGTTGGCTGGTATAGCTTGGTGGAATATTTTGAGTAGATTGACTAGTATAGCTTGGAACATTTGCCGAGGACTGAATTACTTGCACAACAGGTGTCTGAATGTCTGCAACAAATATTTGTGTAATGGATACATAAAGATCCCAAGTATAGCTTAAGTTTGTTTCAGAGACAGTGAGCAAATTAGCAATGAGACTAAAATTATAATCAGGACTAAAAACGAAATATAATAACCTATAATATAGAATTTTTTAAATAGATCTTAAATTTAAAAAAATTATATTTAATTGATAAATTTTTTAAATGTGCTTTTATAATTTATTTTTTTATAACTTATTTTTTATTTTTATGCTTAAATAACTTATCACTCGATTAAAATAAAACAATAAATTATGTATTGGTGATAAAGTCGGGTTGTACACAATTTTTAATATTTTATAAAAAAATTTATATATTTAAGCTTTTATAAGTAAAATACATGACCTGTAACTATAAAATTTAGTTATCGAGTAACTATAATATAATATAAATAATATAAATTCGTCTCGTAGAGGCGAATCTAATGCTAAACTTAATGTCATACATATATGCACATGTGGAAGGAATGTTTATTTGAACACATTTCATGTAATGCACTTGGAAGGTGCATTAATCAAAAAGAATTAAAAAAAATCAATCTACATACGAAGTGTTCCATCTACATATTTACTTAGTGGTAATTAATATCAAATCTCATATATATATATATATATATATATATATATATATACTGACAGGACTAGCATGTATTTGAAATACTTTTACACAATTTTTGTAACACAGTTTTTGTATACTTTGTATTCTGTATTTCAATGGAGCACATGAAAGTATTTTGTATTTAAAATAAAAAAAAATAAGCCCTTTGTACTTTGTAATTCAAATAATAACATTAATTGTTAATCTTAGTATTTAAAAAATACAAAATACAAAACTTTTAATCTTTTGTTAATACTGAAATACAAAAATATACTTTTATATGTTGCTATGAAACACAAAATACAAAATATTTGCATGTGTTGTATTGAAATGTAAAAAATACAAAATACAATTATCTTATAAATATTATTTTTCAAATAAAAATATTTCAAATACATGCAGCCCTGTGTACACACACGCGCGCGCACACACACATACACACACACACGCACGCACCACAATTGTATTGCTCTTAATAATATAAAAAAATAGCAATCTATAAAATAAAAACTATATCATATTTTTCTCACGCATAATTTGGAACATTTCATATGTACATTTTAATGAGGTATGTTTAACGTTAAATGAGATCGTTAAACTAACAAAAAAATATCAAAACGCGATTTATATAAAATATACAGTAATGTAACACAGCATTTCATACGTACTATTGTACGCGAGGTTATATATCTCAGACTTATTAGTTTCCACTGCGCAAGTGATCTTACATCT
>Ga0157364_1007113_pt1 | contig 11565 bp, 4 predicted proteins | sample AttsexASBM2_FD_111476 | JGI IMG/M metagenome (GOLD analysis project Ga0157364, IMG submission 111476) | Fungus gardens microbial communities from leaf cutter ant in Ribeirão Preto, State of São Paulo, Brazil - Atta sexdens ASBM2 | ecosystem: Host-associated > Fungi > Mycelium > Unclassified ...
AGGTGTAGTAAAAAGAAATCCATTATTTTTCCATTCGATTTCATGCAAAAATAATGGATTTCTTTTTACTACACCTAATATGTATGTACAATGGAATCTTAAAGGGTTAGACAGCTAAGATTTTTTTCTACAAAAACATGTTTATATCGAATCGTTAAAATTCTAATAAGCTATGATAAGGTGCTACATCAATATTCAGCCGCCTTAGGAAGTCTTAGATGCTTTCGATGTTTTTAATGCGCAGCGTATAATAGAATGTGTGCCTTGCATTATATTACGCATAAGTACATAGATGCGAGTGTATATAAAATTGCACATATAATGCCAACATCCGTGTTCCATTACAGAGATGTCCCATCTCGTTACACGTACTTTGCCAGCTCAGCTTCCACGTTTTTCATGCATCCTTCTTTTGCACAGTTTGTGATTTGCTTATGCAAAAATAATTATCCGCACGAAACCTATATAAAAGATTGTTTTTAATAACTTATGTAAGTCTTTCTTTAATCAATGATATCTTTTTTTTCTAAAAAGATAAATTTTTATTCACACGTTTTTTTTTTCACAGTCTTTCTATAAAACCTTCAGTAAATATGAGAGAAGAGTTTTTGTGATCATAAATATACATTACTAATTATGATTGTTATACTATAAGCAGTAATAATTATAAATTTTATCAACAAATATATGCAACAATTAGTCAAAAATAATTACAAATTATAATTATTATTATTATAAAAATGATTACAATTACTATAATTTATAACTCATCTTTCAGGCCAACTATATTTTCAATGCAACTATATATGTATATTTATTGATAGAACTATATGTGTAGTTATTGTTACTGTTAATATTATAGCATTAATAATCATAAAAATAAAGCTCTTAATTATTTTATCGTACAATTATAATATAAACACTTTTGTTTCAGTACAGATTAATTAGAATTCTGACTGAAAATGGATAAATGGATATGTTATTTTCCTTCAGAAATTTTTCTCATTGTAATATCGTGTGGATGTAAGACTTCCGAGGAGGAGTACGTCCGAGACTCGGAAATTCAAGTATCTTTTTCGGCTGTTACGAAATCTTATCCTCCTCCTCCGTTCCCAAGCAAACGTTCCGAGAAGCGATATCGTTGTAATGAGGTAGATACGTTTTCGCGAATTTGCCGGTAAGCTCGTTCATTAAAACGCATACAACGCATAATCGCGGCTGCTTCGTGTGACATCGCGTGCGCGCGCGCGCGCGTTGATAAGACATATTCTTCGCATAGCCACGTTGGCATCCTGACACAAAACATCGCGCCTACACGAGCGTAGGATAGACATACGTATGATACAAATACAGGCAGCTCGTAGAAGGAAGAAATGAGGAGAGGAACGTTGATGTAACTAAAAGTGCAGGCCGCGTTCGAGTGGCGGACGCCACTAAAAGTGCGTACGTTGTGAAGGCTCGTATTTCTGCCAGGGTCAGCAGACGCGGGTATCACGCGTTCAACTAAGCATAACGTCGTCCTCATGAAACATCTTTTTACCGCATTCGCATTCGAACACCTTTTCGAGCTCCTTGTCGACGAGTTCAGCTCGTACGCGCGGAACGAAACAATTATTTGCGAAGCCTAGATGCGATGCATTGAATTTTTTTCTCTCAATGTTTGCCTGAATATTTATAGGAACGGAATGTAAATTTAATAATCAGTCGTAAAAAAACTTTACAATTTATTTTTAAAGGTAAACTTTACAATCTAGTTTTAGAAGTAGTTTTTGAAAAAGAAATTAATAACTTGATTTAAAAGTCTTACGCAAGATACATCGAAAAGAAACTATTAAATTTTAATACATATTTCTTTGAATAATACTAAGGAAACATTTATTTACAATAAATAAATATTTACTTATTAGGACTATTCAAATTAAATATTTATTAAAATTTAGTATCTTTTTTATTGTAGAAAAATGTTTGTGATATGACTATAATTGCATGATAAAATAATTATAATTAGGAATTCTAGTTATATAATTATTGCTGTAACGTTAGTTAGCAATAATTATAGTTTTAGTTCTACAAAGAAAAAAGAATAGTTGGCATCGAAAATGATTATAAATTATAATAATTATTTTTTTCCTCATTTTTTAAATTAAATTTTCATAAATTGAATGTAAATTTAATAATCTGTTCTGTGCCTTTCAGACTTTATGAAGGAACTTTGCAATTTAATTTTGAAAAGTAAAGATGAGAAAGAAATAATTTATAGCTAGATTTAAAAGTCTTATGAGACGATTTTTTTCAGACGTTTATTAAAAAATTTAACATTGTGTATCATTAACTGATTTAATATTTTATAAATCACTGACATCTATGCCTATATTTATTTATAAATTATATTGTTTACGTCTTCGTGAAACGCTGTCAAAGTTATCTTCCGCAATCGTTCGTTTGCATAATATCAATTTTGCAATTTCTTCTTGGGGTACTTTAATTGTTCGCACCGTTTCCTCGAGTTCCATTACTATGTAATTGCTCTTGGACTATACACTCTAAAGTGTTGCGTGCCGTTCAAGCGAGACCTTGATTGTTAGTCCATATTAGCTAGCATGATGCAGCAACATACTAACGCACCGTCTCTCCGTAAATGTCCGGAGTAACGCACGAATGAAACGCACCTACGGAAATTCTTTATTAACGAGTTTGCCCAAGTCATCTCGACATAGCATTTGAATGCAACCGACGTACTTCACGACGTGTTTATATGTACAAACTTCGTTCTCGAGATCTCCGGCTCTTTCAATTTAACCTCTGACATCCAGAGACGAGCTCGAATTCGTAGATCCAGTGATCGAGGAGAAAGAATAATCTTATCTATACACATTCCTATATAAAAGCATCCGCTGGTTCGTCATCTGGGACGAAGGTGTTTGATGAGAGAGCACCATTCTTTTAGCTCCCACGCAGTGGAACATTCTTCTTTCTTAACAGGTTAGTCGGCTTATTAGAAGGCAACATCGATAAATTTTAAACGAAGACGTTGAAGAGAATTTGTTACGCTGCTTTTACGCGTCGTGTCTGAATAATTTTGACTTAATATCACAAGCTTAATGAAATTCTAAAGCGCACGTATCTTGTGTGAAAGGACTTTAGATTTTTGCATAAAACATAAGATGTAAAAAATTTCTCGTATTGTCGAAGATCTTGATTGAGAAATGTGTCTTTGTGTATTTGGATTGCGTTAACATTTAACACATTTGTGTATTTAGACACTCAGAAGCTATAAACGAAGATTGAAATAGACTGACAATTTGTTTCGACAGATGAGAGAATTCGTTGTTTGGTTGGACTGAACGGGGATCAGCTTAAACAGACAGGTAGATCTACGAAACGTCGCATCTTTGATTCGCCTAAAAACTGATATTTGATTCATCTTGGAAAGATTTACTCGGCTGCTGATGAGAGATTGCGAATGCACAGGATGCGATATTGCTGCCAGACGTTTAAAGCCCTCGTCCATAAACATTTTGGTTGATCCACAGAATTTGGATTGCTGTGCTTTGCTGCAGGATATATCGGTCGCATCGGTCATAATTTACGTCTGAGATTATATTTTCGAGTTAAAATAGCCAAAGCCAGCTGGTACTCCGGGATGATATGGTAACGTTCGATGGTCTTGAACCTTAACGGCATCAATGCCGCTCGCAATTTTATGCCACTTTTGCTCCGTTATTTCTCGGTTATTCCTCGGTTCGATTTCAATTTTGATTTCAGTCTCGACAAATTTTGTTACATGCTTACATCTGTTATCTCAATTTTGAACAAAATATAATCCCTTCGAATCTTTATTATTTTTAAACAAACTTTTCTTGCAACATTAAAGACATTTTTAATCCTTTTATTTTGTTATTGACACTTCTTTAAATCAGATGTGTTAGACATGAAAGAAATATTTCAATTTGCTGACTCAGTTCTTATTATCTATATGTTCTTTGTGACTAGTACTATTGTTTGTATTCATTACGGATCGAAATTTTGCTTTAAATGGTGGCTTGAATCACTCTGACAGAATAGGATTACATCATAAACTCGGATAAAAAAATGGCTTTCAAAATGATTATAAAAATGCTCTATTTCTAGCAATTATTGGAAAAATTACAGCCTATGATCATCTTTTCTATATAGTTATTTTCTAATATTTAAGTTTCAGATCTCTTATATATATATAAAATTTTTATTTACAAAATTAATTAACTATATTATATTTTATTCGAGCATCAGTTATAGCACTGCTACTCATATTTGTCGTTTTCCCTCATCATGTTTTATTGCACATGTTCTTGCAATTGCTGCATGATAGATCGAAGATGGATCGAAGATAGATTTCTGATAACATAGCTATGATTATAGTTTCTTTAAATTATGATAGATAGATTGAAGACAGATAGATAGATTTCTTATAATATAACTATCATTATGTCTTCCTTAAATAGAGAATAAGAAATGAATTTTTTTATATTATTTGATTTTCATATGATTTCTTTTTCCTTTTTTTTCTGTGATATAATTTGATTTTTTTTTTATTTTTAAATTTTCATTTTTATTTTCTCTTTTAATTGAAAATTCGAATTCTTTCTTATAATAACTGAGTTGCGTAAAATCAATTTTTTGCTTTGAATACTTTTGATCGACAGAAAAAAAGATAAGAAAAAGATAAATCTATTTATTAATTGCAATATCTAATATATACTTTGAGCAAGTATTTAAACTAGCTATTATTAACATACTCGCGCTCGATTGCATAATTTCTGCAGTATCTAATTTAGTTCAATAATAATACGATAGCAAGTGTTTTTTATTGTCGCTATTCAGAGTAAACTGCTATATTCCAAACTTACTTGTCAAGTTGACGTTGCAGTCAACTCTGCGAAGTGAGATATAATTTACTGCCTTCTTGAAACGTGTCTGATTAAAAATTATTAACACGAAATCATATTTGTCGATGAAACTAGGTACAACAAGTTATTTACTTGCGTAAAAGCAATACGTTTCAAATTTAAACTCTGCAGTTTTTAGTTCGAACCCAGAAAAGATTTCTCTCATTCCTTTTGGATCTTTTTTTTTTATATTGGGTTCTTAACCATCTTAATTTACATGTGGCATAATTTGCTTCTGTAAAGATGAAATATTCGCGTCTCATTAATTACTTACTTTTAAGGTAATATTGGGTGGTCCGGAAAGTTCGTGCCGATTTTAAAGGAAAATTGAAACGCAGAAGATTTTAATTTTAGTATATATTTATTAAATTATATAGGTTAGTCGGCACGAACTTTCCGGACAACCCAATATTACCTTAAAAGTAAGTAATTAATGAGACGCGAATATTTCATCTTTACAGAAGCAAATTATGCCACATGTAAATTAAGATGTAAATAACGATGTAATTAAAAAATTGTCATTTTTTGATTGTTTGCAAAAAAAAACATAAAGAAAAAAGAAATTTTTATCATTTTAAGGATGTTTTGACTATATCAGCTAAAAATAAGATAAAAAATCAGTAGGAGAAGTTAATATCAGTAAAAAAATTCTGATCATATAAATACACTTTGAAATAAAATAATTAACAATTTGGTTTATAATAACTTATGCAACCCAAATATGAAATATTGCAGTTTAGATGAATAATTTCTAAAGTATCGAGTAAATGGACCTAATGAAATGATGAATGGTATTTTTGAGTGTTTTAAGATGTAATACATACATCCTTAAAAGAATATACTTTTATTTCTTTAATTCCCGGTTAGTTATTATACCAAAATTATACTTCAAAGTTTATGTTATAAAATTTATATGATTCAAAGCATTATAGAAATTAATTTTTTAGAAAACTTTGTTTTTCGGGATGCGTCGTTGTAGCAAATGAACGATATGTTAACAATTAATTCGGTGATATATTACGGTGATATATTTCTCCTCAATTAAGTTAATACGGATTAATGACGCTTAGGTAACCGATATATGATATGATTGAACATTCATTTAGACTTTCGTGAATTTTGTACAGTTGTATCTCAATTGAAAAAATACGACATTTATGGTGGCGATTATTTTGTAGTTCATCTTTCATCACTTCCGGTTGGATAACTTATGTCTCCCGCGTGTGTCTCCCATGCTCGTGTTTTGATACTGTAATTAAACGGCAACGCACGCAGGACACTACAGACATTCTTTCTCTCACGAACAGTGTCCGCCTTGTGGCACGGCAGAGGAAGGCAAATGAGTGTCACTCGGCACAGCCAAGACGGTTGAACCGTATAAATGTTTACGAGAGGAGCGGTCTGGCAATAATGAGAATGGATCTTTTGTACACAGAAAACAATGTCACCCAAACGTCACAGTTCAACGACATTTAGGACCAGTTACATTGTCACTTTGACTTTAAGCGAGACTTAAAACTGTCTCGTTTTAAAGCCAAAAAGAGACAGAGACAGAAAGAGTTTTAAGCCTCGCTTAAAATCAAAGTATAAATCTGACAACTTTAGACGTTAATTAAACGGTTGTTCTAAATTCTTCTAATATCTAAATATATGTATATGCGAAAAGATATTAAAAATATTGATTGAATAGAAAGTCTTGCGCTTTACAGGAAAATTGATGTTCCTTCCTCATCTTTCTTATTTATTAGTATTAGATAATAAAAAATAGAGCGTTTCGAGCAAGGCGTCAAACTGCGATAATGTGCTGTGAATGATTGGTTAATTTAGTTTTTATTTTCTCTTTTTGTCGACGTAATCGCAAAGATATGATTACGCGCGTGTAACATTGCAATTTAGTACTCATTATTAATATCATGTTACTATGTCGATACCAGCCAAGTCTGCTATTTATGACACAGCTCTATTATCGTGCAATTTTCAATTGAACATCAACGAGGATTGTCACTGTTATTACTAAGATAATTGCAAAAAAAATGTTAAGTATCGTTCTGAAAAACGCATTGGCGTTTCTAGCGCATACAAAAGATTTGTTCCAAGGATTCTTTCTTTTTCCAAGGATTCTTTCTAAAAAAAAAAAAAAAAACCTTCACTCGAAGGTTTTTGAAGAATGAACTCTGAACTGTCAATTTCGTTAGGATAGGATATTTCATTAAAATTTTAAACGATGATTAACTTCTTGTTGTGGGTGTAATTATCGCATATTTACTTTTTTGCGATAATATGAAATGCAACATTTTTTGTGTCACGAAATTACGTGTGTGCGAAAAATTACAATGTAATCTTAATTCTTAAAATGCTGAAGATATTTATGGCTTACTTGTACATTTCGCATATAGAAAGGGAACAGAAATGGTTATTGTTATCATTAGCAGAGAAGGGATTCCTTTTGCGGATTTTAGGGCGCAAAACAAACATGTTTTTGAAAAGGGTTAGCGCACGTCCGGCACGTTTCCGTTGGTATTTTCAGGAATATATACACTTTATAGATGAATATTAAGCCGGGGAAGTTGAAATGAATAATTACTATTGCTTGGACAAACAGTCCCGCGTATGTAGCAACGAAATGCATTGGTGCGACGTGACGAAAATGTAAACATCGTAACGCATTTGGTGATGTATATTTCAAGTTGCTACATAACATATCATGCATGCACGTGTTTTTGAGCTTTCTTGATGTACTCAGACTATTTTCTATTTTAGATCATTACTTCCTAGTGAAAAATTTTCTTAGAATTCTTCATATAATTCCTCAATATTTTTATATAAATTTCAGAACTTTTGAATAATTTTATAATTTTCCTTTTACAATCAGAAAATTTCTTAGATATTTTTATGCAAATTAGAGCATTTTTCAGAAGTATTAAAAACAGCCTACATATTTTCTAGAATTTGTTTATTATTATTAATATGAAAAATACCGAAATATTTTAAGATTTTTAAAAATTCTCATTCTATAATTTCTAAAGAAAGTTTATAAAATCTGAACTTTAAAGTATTTGTTCAGAAATCTCTATAAATTTAAAAATATGAAAAATTCTTAAAAATATGAGAAAGAATTTTTTTACCAGGGTTCTATATTGCAAACGTCGCAGCATTCATTAGATAGATATTTATATATCAAAGGATTACATTTGCATAGGATTACATTGCTTCTTTTTCTTCTTATTGTACAGAATTTCATTTTATAAAAGAAGACCTTAGTGTTTGTTCTTTGAGCAATATTTTGTTTTTGAGCAGTTATTTTAGTGTTCTTTTTTTTCGTAAATGGACTATAAAAATAACTATAAAAAAATGCACTAGGAAATAAAAGAAATTAAATCAAATTAACGATTCTCTTGTATCAGATAAATATATGTTTGTACTTAATAAACATTTTTATAGCTGTGTATTATAATATTCTTATAGCTAAATATTATAACTATATAATATTTAATATAACTATATAATATTTATAAATATATAATATTTAAATAAAAATTTATTACATTTAGTACATTTTTTCTCAATGCACTATATAAATCTTTATATACAAAATTATTATTTTTTTCTTACGTAAATATATTATATGTATAAATTTGAGCTATTATTATTATTTGGCATACTCTCAGTTTCATCCACTCTTCTGCAAAGATAAAGAAAGAAATATCTCTTATCGTCAAATTCCATCATATACGCGATCACGAATGAAATGAGTAATCGAATTTTTAATGAGAGATTTAGAACATCCGCGGATCAAAGTGCGATTGATCTAAGACCATTTATATCCATCTAATATCTAAACGTGACGTTGATTCGTGAAATCCCCGTTTAATATTGAAGATCTATTCAAACGAACTTGCGTAGTTGCATAATGCGTATGCATGGAAAACCGATCGCATCTAATATATAGAAGACAAGCTCGTTCTCCTGCCGTCCCATTACGTTAAACGCGTCATAATGATAGACACACGTGAATGATCTCGTTGTGCGTGCACGTACGCTGATGCGGCTATGCAAATCCGCCTGGTTATAAGATCTTAAACGTATTCGCGCCGAGTACGCTGACAACAAACGAACGGATAACTACGCAGTCAACGGTGTTCTCCACCTAAGATCTCTACTTAGCTCTTACCAGATCGTCTCGCCTTCCCATTTGAATATTCGCGTAACGTCCTGGGATTGTGCAACACTCGACGTTGCACTCTCGACTAGCGTCGCCCACGTGTGTTCGCGTCGTTCGCGACCACGTTTTGCAACCGGGCTTCATCTATCCTGGCGTGCGACACGGTGTCCCTTTGTCTCGTAATCTTTCACGGTGTCACATATGCAGCTGCGTAGCATTAAAACGTTCCTTTTCGCGAGAACACAGAAAAATGTCGTTTCTATTGCTGACAGAATAATCGAATTTGGTTGGACGCACTGAAAAGATTTGTTTAATTTGTGAAACAATTTTTTTTTACTATAAAAAATAACGTTTAAATTAAAGAAATTTTTTCATTTAATCGAAATTTCTTTAAATCGAAGCAACCTTTTCTCTGGGTATATTAAAGTATTGTACTGATTTAATCTTAATGTAATGAGATGTAAATATTTTGAATTATAAAATACATATCCCAATAATATGAATGTATTGAAAATTTAATTCATTTCTACACAGAAAGAACAATTTTGCTGAAATATTTAAAAATTTAGCTAGATATGTATCTGAAAATAATTTTATTAGACTATCAAAATTATTATATAGGACGCTCAAACATAATAAGCAATGTAGCAAAAAAATATTGTAGCAACTCACTGGAGTGTCCTACATAATTATTTCAATAGTCTAATAAAGTTTCAGATTTATATCTAGCTTTATATCTAAATTTAGATACTTTGGCAAAACTTCTTTTCATGTACATTTATATTAATATAAATTTTTACATCAATCCGTATACGATAGTTTTTTGTGCACGAATGCACACTAAGTGCGTCCAATCGAATTCGCTACAAGATAAGTGATTACTCAGTTCAATGATTATTCAGTTTTTTTTTTCAAATAACGATTATGTTTAACAAAGAATATTTTCTCGATAATAATTTTATTAAAATATACTTATTACAAATTTAAGAGGAAATAATGAAACTCATTATCATGTATTCCAAATAAGAATTAATTTTCTTTTGAAAAATATTATAAACTTTTATTGAAAAAGAGAGTGACTTTATATAATAAGTAAACTCAATTTGTTTTAATTTTTAATTAGGTGTTCTGTAACTAACTGATAATGTATATTCGAACATAATCTAATAATCTTGATTGTGAAATGTTAAACTTACTAGAATTCAAAATATATTTTGAATTGTGCTTGTGATGAATTTATGATAGATTTGTAGATATATTGGGTTGTTCGGAAAGTTCGTGCCGACTAACCTATATAATTTAATAAATGTAAAATTTAATAAATGTATACTAAAATTTAAATCTTCTGCGTTTCAATTTTCCTTCAAAATCGGCACGAACTTTCCGGACAACCCAATATAATATATAAACTTTTAAAATAAGTAATTAATATTTGAATACAGTACGTATTTTTCTATGAATATATCTCTTGATATTTCATTTTGAGAAGAGATAAAAAAAGAAAACTTCTCGATGCGAGTACGTTCTACGAGGTAGCGCGTGTATATACGCAACAAAATTGTAAATTCGGTCTGTATGGCATTCGCGTTTATCTCATGACCCGTGATTCAGACCTGACATTCGATACGTTTCGCAAAAAACTGTCGTGCGTAATTATAGAACCTGTGTGTGTGTGGTGCTACGTGTTTCTCCAGACGCCGTACTATGCCGGGAGACCGGAGTTATAGGTAGAACCCGATATAATTAGGCACGGCGGCGATTCCGCGCGTTCGCTGCGTTTATTCCGTGAAACATTTCCTCAAGGTCCCACTGTATTCCACGATTCGCCGTTAAATCTAAATTAGTAGACGTCTAGTCGCGCTCCTGTAAGTATAATAAACTGCCCATATGTAATAACAAAAAAACGCAAATCGCTCGATCGAACTACATCGGTGAGCCAGGAACGTGATCGTGGAACGTGCAATGCTGGCTGATCATTATTACGCGCAATTACTCTGTTTATACCGGTAGATTGGCTCGTTCAGCCGGTTAGTAATTAGTGTCAGTCAACATTTGAGCGTATAAAGTTGTTTTATCTTTTGATGAATCACATTAATGTTTGCTAATCGAAGAAAAAGATCCGTGATCGATAATAAAATTTTAACTAACCTCTAGCGGTTAAATTACTTCTTTTCAGAGTCTTTTTTTAAGAGAAGAACTAAGAGATAACGGAAAACGAATCGACGATTCTTCTTGCAAGTTGAAAGAGATTTTGTAGTAATTTTTATCAAATTGTCTATATAAATTTTCAAAAATAATATTCAATTTATGTTCAAATTATTTAAATTATTAAATTCAAAAATAATATAGATTAGTAACTAATAATAATTAAATAAAATATTGAAGCACTGCATAAAAATCAAAATTTATTAAAACATTAAAATCAATTTTTTTATTAATATACTGTTCCTAAAAAAAATCGGTAATAAAATAAAA
>Ga0157364_1007114_pt1 | contig 11565 bp, 7 predicted proteins | sample AttsexASBM2_FD_111476 | JGI IMG/M metagenome (GOLD analysis project Ga0157364, IMG submission 111476) | Fungus gardens microbial communities from leaf cutter ant in Ribeirão Preto, State of São Paulo, Brazil - Atta sexdens ASBM2 | ecosystem: Host-associated > Fungi > Mycelium > Unclassified ...
AATCCGAGAAATGGAAAACGCAAATGGAAAAAATCAAAAGTAATATTATAAAATATTTTTTAATTCAACAATATTTAGCGTTAATTTTACAATTAGCTACATAAGTGTAATCTTTTAAAAATATTAAAAATTATTTTAATATTAAACAAAATTAATTTGAAATTGCAAAAATCACATTATCTTTAAATGGAAAGTTTTTTTCTTTCATTTTTTTCTTATTATATACTTTTTTGTTAAACATTCCTTATTTTTTTTTAAATAAAATAATAATTTTTTAAACAAAAATAATAAACATATAAGATAATTATATTATACGTACATACATATAAGAGAATGCTTTTAGTATTTTCTCTAATACATTATATTTAAATGAAATTTAAAACTTTTTACTTTATAATAAACTAAGTTTTATAACATTCTTTTTCTTTTAATGACTAAGAAGCTTCTTGATACTTTACAAAGCCGACTTTCTATTATAGAAATTCTCCTGAATACACACAATTAGCTTGAAACTAATTTAACATTCGTGTATCATGACCAGCATGTCAACTCAAGGGCACTCCCTCACATGTCCCATAATGCAAATCACATTATCTTAATTACTACGTCGTACTGGCGCTTGTCGTTACGCGTACTTATGTCGTGCTCTCTCAAGCCCCTAAATTATTTATAAACACGCTCCATCAAGAGAGTCGGAAAGAGAAAAATAACTATCCAATACGCAATTTTGTAAATGCATGATATTTTCGAAATGCGTAATATATGCGATATTATACATATAAATAAATGCGAGGTTTTTCTTCGTCATTCAGTAATACAATAGAATTCGCAATTCCAGGAGAAAAATAAATGACTATTCCAACAGTTCCCGCACTAAACAGAATATGCAAGAATATGACTCGCGTACTGTAGTAATATCTATAGATGGATATTACTTTAGTAATATCTATTTAATGGGATATTGTTGGATATTGTTAAAACACACGCATATTATATTTTATTATGTTGCTCAGAGTTTCATTAAGAACAATTTAAGAGAAAAAACCCACATGTATAATATATATACTTATTCCAGTGAGAAATGATAATGAAATCGACATTGAATTGATGTCGATTTGACGTCGAAATCATCGAATCAATATCGATTCCATTGTCATTTCTCATTGGGATATGCAAAAGAAATTATAGGTTACAATATTTTTGAGATTTATTCTGCGTAAAATAAAATTTAATCTGTAAATTTGATTAAGTTTATATCTATATAATAGCATATGGCTACAATTTTTTATATTTTTTAAGAACTATTATTTAATTATTATGATACTATTTTATATTTTGTTTTCATATTGTTTTGGTTAATAAATTTTATTGCGTATATACAGTTTGAAAATTCTAATAAATGAAATATGTGTCTGTTGACAAAAAAAGATGGAATCTAAAATAGATAGGAACCAATATTTATAATTAAAAATGAAATTGCATTACTGCGTCAATAAAACTCAATGTTTTGATTAAAAAATTACATAGCTAAAAACTTTAATTACAAATTTTTTAATTTTTAAATAATATTGATGAAAATCTTTGAATTAATTAGACAATATTAACAATTTTTTAATGTTACATATAATGTTATTTTGATGTAATATTGTATGTGAAATTAATTATACTTGATGTTCTCGTGGAATAATTTTATCAGTAAGTGTCTTTGTATGTAAAGTTTCTCTTTACCCCCTTGCGTTACTCTTGCATATAATTTTCTTAGGATTTACTTTTTAGCGATTGCTTGGCAGTTAGTTCGTTTAGAGGCTACTGATAATTAATTATATCGAGCCTGCAATGGCGGCAGGAATTACTTTCAAGTCAAGTTCAATCGCTTGCGAAACTCACAACCTATAAGTAAATGCACTCAATCTATTACTTAATTACCGCTTTTCTATTAAGTGATTAATTATTATGGTGGCTAATTAGAGATTCGTATTGGCAAGCAACTGCAACTTGCTTGGATTGAATTTGCGATTGATTTAAAACAAGAAATGCCAATGAAACTTTACTTTCATTCGACGACTGGCGATTTGTAACACATAATAGCATAATAACATACAACACATAGAATATCGTAATTAAACTATTATCTATATCGGAATGAATATTGCAAAATATGGTTTTACCTTGAATACGCTTATTTTTTTCTTACTCAGTTTCAGTTAGAACATATATATGTACTTTCACGAGCGAGAACTGTTCTTCTCGCATCAGATGGCTATTTTGATATCTTGCAATTCACGAAATTCACATGTAGAATTATTTATGTCAAGACAATCAGAAAAAAGAATTTAATATTAAGTATTTGCCTATTAAAAATAGATTAAAATATGTAATGTATAAGCTCCGTATAATAACGGCATAATTTAATTGATTATTAAAAGATATTGGAAAAAAATCGGTGTTTATATGTATCTGTGATGTCAAATTTTATCAGTGCATATATATATATATATATATATATATATATATATATATTAAATATTTCATAACATATTTTTATATTTACAATATATTTGGCATGAATATATAGTATAATTTAATTTAAATAACACGAAAAAATTATTTTAATCATATGTATAAATATTCATTCTCAACTATTTTTCTCTTGCGCTGCGTGATAAATTGCGAGAAAGTTGAGTTTTATGAAATTTCATATTTAGAATATGAAAAATTCTAAATGAAGTATATGAGGATTAGTTACAATCCTTAAAGTTACAATCCTTAAGTCTAAAAAAATCTCTTTTTGAAGTTGATACAATCATTACGTATCCTAGGCTTTAGAAAATCCCACAATTTATTTAAAACTCTTCTTTTTGTGTTAATTGTTTTATTAAGCGAAGATATCAAAAATATATTTGCGGAAAGATTAGATTTTAAGTTAGAAAAATAACTATAAACAGATATTTTTATACTGAAGACAGATATTTTTATTTCTGATAACTTATGTTATATTATAGATAGTCTAATATAATGAGAAAATGTTGAAAACTTATTTGATTCTAATAAACGTTTCTAAAATTAACATTCTTTATTTGTTTATATATAGATATTATTCTAAATATCTAATCTAACTATTAAAAAAACGTAAGTTTTTTTCTCTCTATTTTATGTACATTATGTATTTATATCTTACTTACATATATTTTAAAAAGTAATATTTATATCATATTATTAAAAAAATTATATATTTAAAAAAATTTTTTTATTACCTGAAAATTTATTTGTAATCATAATTGTGAGCAATCTATGTAACATTTTATTTTGTAAAAAATGAAATCTTATATAATGTAAATATTATTGTTTTATAATATGAAATATATCTTGATTACATTTTTATTTGATTTTCTTTCTGCAGATCAACAATCTAATCAACTACAAAATGTATTGAGAATAAAAAATAAAAAGAATTTTCAATTTGTGATTGCTGTATATAATGCATGAACTATAAAGCAATTCCTGGAATCTAGCACAGTTCATCATATGTACGTGAACTATTATGAACTAATGTACACGTTGTTTCATCTAGTTTCTAGTTTCGAAGGATACATATACGAGTTAAGGCCATGCTCATGTACATGAAAATACGTTACGACATAATACAATAATAAAGCGGTCAATGGAGTGCAAGGTTGTCGATGAGTATTTTTATACGGCGACCGATGTCGTAGTTCTATTTATGGTATACGCGAAGGCAGGTTGTAATATAATTATAGACAAACAATATATAGATTAGTGATATATTTCGATTATATAGATAGTGAAATTAGAACAATTATAGATTAGGACAATTTTAATGCAAGGCTAAAAGCTAAATATCTTGTAGCTTAAAAGATTAAGTTACGTGTCCGAGTACCTTCCACTTAGAGATTGAGTTTATCTCTCTTTACATTCATATGAATTATTTCAGACTGACAGAATTCTCAACGATATTACAAATTACGTTTATGATATGGATTGATGTAAATTGTAATTTTGAAGAAGCTGTATGTTGAAACTGAATAGTGTGCATAAAATTTCTTATTCATAAAATTGATCTATTCAAAATTACTAATTTGTATGAAAAAATTAATTACTGTTATAATTTATAAATAATGCAAAGTATAAAAATTTCGTTTACATTGCTAATTACTGCAATGAATTAAAAATACAGTAAAATGTTTATTTTGCTTGCTGAAAATACATTTATTAAAATGATCATGTTAAAATGAACTATTTAGTCTGTTTCACAAAAGTCGATTGATATATAAAAAAATAAATAGTATATGCAAACTCATAAAATATATTTGATAGATTTGCACCTTTCAACGATTTTATTATTTTGTTATTTATTGTTTAGTTGAACATTCATAAAAATATTTTTCTGTCATAAAAAATATATGACATAAACTATTTTTTTTGTTGTAAAAAAAGAAAAAGTAATATTTGAATTTCTACTTTATTTAATTTCAAGTGGATATGACAAATGGAGACATTTTTATCAACAATGAAAAAAGTTGAATATTTGATGGAATGTTTTTTATGTATAGTTGATATATCAGTTTTGAACAAAAGCTACATTACATTTACTGAGATACTGCTTTTAACTATTCTTGCCAAAGATTTTGTAAACAAACGGGAAAACATTCTGCTAAATATTTATAATTTAGTTTTTTCTTTTGCATGAGTTTTCTTTCTCTCTATCTCTTTATAAATTTTGCATAGCTGATGCGAACAGTTGCACGTGACTTTTTCATTATATAATCCCGGAGGGTAATTATTTAAATCAAAAATAATATTCGAGAAATGTAGTACAAATACAATACATTGAATAAGTTCTCCATTGCAAATATATTGAGAAATTTTGGTGGAAATTATTAAATAAATTTGTATTGTAGATTTACATATCACAAACATATAAATCAATTTTTTCTCTGTTACTCATACATATAAGTATTCATAAATATTTATACAAGTGAAAAAATACAGAGTGATAAAAAAATCATTCGGCATTTATAGTACTGAGTAAAAAAACCTTAGTCAACGTCGAAAACTTAACTGCATTTAAAATATAATTCTGTATATTAATAAATTGAATTTATTGGAATATAACACTTCTACGTGTTATATGCGATGTGAAAGTTTATCTCAGTGTTTACAAATCACGTTTTGATGTTCTGATTTAATTTCCATACACACTTTATAATGAAAAATTTTAATTGAATAAGTATTACGTCCAAACCCTTGAAAATTTGATCAAAGAGATAATGAAGGAAAATGGAGAGAGTATGACAGGAAGGACAGTTAGATTCTGTCTCGCAGATACGTACAGAAGCGAATATTTGTGATTCGAATACACCTTTTATGGCCTTGGAATATAGGTCAACATACCGAAGAGACGCAATGGCTGCGTTCAACGGACTCAAGAGTTGAGTTGAATCCGTTGAACGCAACCTATGATACCTGTTCCGATGGATAGCGCGAACGTCGATCCTACTTTTGGGTCAAGGAATTTAATCTTTTTGACCCGGGACTGGACCACATGCAATCTCAGGTACTGAGGAAAGAGATACGAGATATTTTTAAATAAATACAATTTGGCAAGATATTCATTTAAAATAGAAAACCTTAAATTTATTTGTAAAAACAAAATTTTATGTGTAAAATATATATTTGTAAAAACTAAATTTACAAATAAGTGTCGATAATTTATTATTATATTTAATTATCTTTATTCATCTATCATTAAAGATCTCTCATTAAATGGATTTGTGTGTGTGTGTGTGTGTGTGTGCGCGCGCGCGCGCGTGTGTGCGTGTGCGTGTGTGTGTGTGCGTGCGTGCGTGTGTGTGTGTGTATGTATGTATGTATGTGTGCTTCGCCTCCGCGCCAATTTACTTAAATACGGACCTATATTTAAATATAAAAAAAAGTGTGTGAGCAGGAAAGGGGATGATAAAGCTATTTGGCACTACTAAGAAGGCGGTGCAGAAATAAAAGGGATAAAGGTATCTACTGTAGGGTGGAGTTCTCAGGGATGTTTATCATCACAACCCGATCTATTTTGTTTGAGGCTGCGGAAAAAAATCTGAAAAGTCGGTTTCACTCTCTCAGCTGATGAGAAATCAAATGGGGACTGGAGGAGGGGTTGGGATCTGATGAAGAGAAGAAGAGAAAGAGAACAGTTCCGAAATTGGGGAGGAGAATAATATAAAATATCACGGATTGGAGGATCAGAAGTGAAGAGGGTGAATAAATTTAGTGATAGATTGTCGTCGGTAGAAATAAGCGAGTAAGATATTTCTAGGAAATTAGTTAGTCGGCAATGGCGATTCTAGGCTGATGATCCCGCGGACTTCTTCTGTGATGCAGGGTTCGTCCCCATGACTTCCTCGAACGCGCAGTACAATAGGACTGAGGGAATTACTGAATATGTATATTATATATGTATACATATATTGTATATGTGCGTGCGCGCACACACACGCACGCACGAACTTACACATTACTCATGCACATTCACACTCATACGCACACGCACACATGGATAGATGTAGATATGTGATACAATAAAAAGGAGATTTACTAATTAGTTGAGTATAAGAGTGATCTTAATTGGTCCACAAGCACTCAATAGATTCTGAATGGTTGACAGGCAGAGGCCATAGTCGGCGCAGGAAGACCAAGTACAGAGCGCAGCAGTCGGTTACACGGTTTGCGGATCCTCTATTTATATCTCAAAAAAAGGAAATAATTCCCTTTGTCTAGGATCCAATTGTTATGTTGCAGTGTCGCGTAAGATTTACGATTTTTATTAGGTTCTATCATTGTCCTATCATGTTGATCTCCCGATTGATTGACATTTATGAGTTTTTAGTTGTTTGATCCTCCTAATTTTTTCAAATCGTTATTAGGGGATTGCACTTGAATCTCATAAATGTCATCAATACGTCGCGACGGACCGAATCTTTCGAAAGAAAAGAATCGTGGCGTCTACAGGACATAATATAGGCATTATGGAACTCATTGTAATTCTCCAAAAAAGGTTATTAGTGCTACTTATCTTAATCTCTTTCTTTTCACGTCGTATGCAACACGTAGAAGAGACAATAAGTATAATTAGTATAATATTAATATAAAACTATTTGTCTCAGAAACGATTGCTTTTGACCTATGTTCATTAAGGTTCTTTTGCTCAATATGATGTGTACTATCTACCATATGAATAATAAATAATAAATTATTTTAAACACTTTGTAAATAATGAAATTATAAAGTGCAATGTATGCTAATGATAATCATAAATGTTGAAATATGAAAAATGGATGTAATGTAAAAAATCTTTAAGAAAAATATTACTTGTATACATTGAAGCATGTACATTATATGTACATTATATATGTGAAGGAATTACTAATATAAAAATTCTAATATAAAATTTTATATCTCGAAAACATATTAATTTATTAACTCTTATTAAAAGATGAGACAAATTGAGAATATTCAATTTTATATCATAGTTCAATTAATCAAGTACACAAATATATAATCAGTTATTATATATCCCCGTATAACTTAATTAACAAATAAGCTTGAATGTAATCTAGTTATTAACCAAAATTATTCATATACAATTAACGTTGTTTGAAGTTCTGATTTTTCGAAACATACACTTGTAATAATTTTTATATATGAATATTCTCTTTATTTATTTTTTAATATTTCTATATATTATACAAAATACCGCTTATAACGTATAATATCGACATAGATTTTTCCATTTGCTTTATATGTAATACATCATGTTCACATTATGCATTGCTGTTCATTTTTATGAAGTAAAAGTAATTATCGATGACATAAATCATAACAATAGGAGACAAATCTGTTGGCTGCAAATTATATAATTTATAGGTGTAAGTTCGAAGAATAAATTTTGTATGCGTTGATTTGCTGAGCTTCTTATCAATAAAAAATTATGTATAATCATAAAGTGGCTCGTAACTATTAAATCGAAGTGATATATTGCCCATTATGATTTAAATTCCGGAATTCAATCTATTTTTTTTTAACATGCGACCATCCAACGGAATATTTAAATCTCGATATAATGTCGATGTAATGTCGGTTGACATACTCTTTTTTAAAACTCAATTCATATTGATAATGGAATTAAATTAAATAGAATCCAAATTAATAAACATATACTATATATTTTTACATAAACTATATATTTTTTGTTTAAAGCAATTTTAAATAGAATAGGATTTGTGTTATAAATTGAGGATTAATTTAACATGATCTCGTATAACATTAAAAATTGCTGAAATATATTTTTTATATATTTTTTATATAATTTTCTATTAACAGTTTTAAAATTATTTTATTTATTAAAATTTCTTTCAATAAAATTCTTTTGATGATTATTAAGAATTGTTTTCTTTCTCTTGTGCTATTATTTATTTTTTCTCAAAAAACAATGCTTTGTTTTTTATAAAAAGATAAATAGTAATAAAAACAATTTGTTTATTACATTCTGAAGATATACATAGAAAAATAGATTATAATGCATACTTTATTAACATACTTGTGAACATTTTTATATATCTTTATTATTTAATTATGTGATCAATGAAAGTTTTAATGATTAACTTATTGATGATATATCAATAAATAAATTAAGTAGCAATTATGCGAGAAAGTCGAAGTTTAGAAATGCTTTGAAGGGGAGCAACTATTTACGGCATCAAATTATCCATGAAACTTTCATTTTGATAGTTTGCAATCTGCATGCGAGTCCGTTCCTTCCCTTGCGATGACAACAACAAGAAACATATGCTTGTCTTTATATATAAATTGTTCAAAACAATAATTTCAGTTAGAATTATAATATTCATTTCCATAAGTGGAACAATTCTCTTCTCTAAAAAAGCAGAAGCAAAATTGATAAAGTATCTCACAAGAATGATCACACAACTCCTTAAAATAAATGAAAAAAAATTCCTTCTAAAGTCTCCTTTTTTCATGATATGTATGTATAATATAATAATATATGTATGTATATATATATATATATATATATATATACATATATATATATATATATACATGTATATGTGTATAATATGTAGTAATAACATAAGTAGGAATAACATTACTAAAATTTCTAAATCAAATAGTATTTTTTCATAAACTATTAAGAAATTTTATAAAGATTTGTTGACTGTTATACTTAAATTATACTGCATGTGTTACTTATTTTATATGTATATAACTTTTGATATAAAGAATCAATTATATTTTAATAATATTAAATTAAATTAAATTAAATTATAATTTAACAAGAACGATAGTGATAAAGTTTTACATCAAGATTTTTAATGATTTTAAAATAGCAACTCTTTCACATTAATTAAGTACGAATCAATTAAGAGACAGAAGACGGAATTGCCTGTGTACCTTTTGTTTTTCATCAAGGATTTAATCAACCGATAATTGTTATATATAATATATATAGCTCATTCCACGTCAAAAACTTTAATACTTCATTGATACATACGAAATAACGGCTTATAATATCCTCAAGGATAATTAAGATTCTACCTTTCCGGGTTTGACCCAAAAATTTTAGGTTTTAATTAAAGGTTTATAGCCAGATTTTAGGTTTAGGTGGTCATTATTTTTCCATTGCATAAGATGTAAAACAACACGTATTTAAAAAAAAATAAGAAAGAATTTGTCAATTCTTGTAAGTAATGTTTATGTAGGAAAAAATCTTTTTCAGTAAAATAAATTTTTATAGTAAAACACTTGACATATACTAACTTACTCTGGATCAGAACGATTGTAGGTAACTCTAAAAATAATTAATAAATAAAGCATTATTAAATTCCTAGATGCTTCTGTAGAAATTAGTTTTGCATAATATGTAAGATTTAATATTTAATAAATTATTATTAGAAATGTGTATACATGTACATAAATATAATTAAATGTTAATTGTTGTAAATTATTGTTTTATAAAAAAGATATAGGTGTACATGCAGCTTAAATATAATTTGCTAGTATTTAGTAAATCAGTATTGAGAAGATTTATTAAAACTTATTTAAGCAAAAACTTGCAGTATAATAAATTAAAAAATAATGCATTTTAAACCTGAATAGTTAAAGAAATTAAAATTGAGAAATGTAGAAAAGTTTGATATTGCTATTTATGAATTTATATATATAAGAACATAGAAAAAAAGAGAAACTTTCTCTTTTAAAAGATTATTTTTAGTAAAAAATAAATAGAGGATGCAAAACGAATATTTAAGAATTTTATGATTTATTTAATAATTATGATTTATTTTATGATTTATTTAATAATTTAATTATTTTATTTTATTTTCAGAGAGACGTTGCCAAGTATTTTAATTATATCTATGGATTATTACTTTTATTAATTATGATCTAAAAATAAGTAATTTTTAAATAAAATTTATGTCTCCATATTTAATATTTAATTATTTAATTATTGATGTTGAAGTTAATGCTATTATTACTCGTGCTAAAAAAAGCTTAATAATAAATTTATGTCCATTATGTGGCATAGTGCAGTAGCTATATTTTACAGTAGGTGGAAAGTTCATAAAGTCGAGACAACTTTTCGAAACTCATTACTGGCGAATTGGCCTTCTAGTGATTCAATCCAGACATATAGATATTCATTTCAATAAAATGAATATATTTTGCTTGTTTAAGCTAGTCTTTGTTCTCTTTGATTGCGTGCTAAAATCGCTTTGCTGTCAACACATATTAATTCACAATTCAATAGACGAATAATTACAGATTTAATTTAACTGAACCTAATTGTTCACTTAATCATTTTTTTCTTATACCGATATAATTGGATATATGCACGCACAAAATTATTAACGTATAATAAGTTACAATCATCCATGGCTGTAATATAATCCAAGTCTCACATGAAAATTTATTCCTGTTTGGTGTATCCAATATTTGATGGTATTTTCAATTTATGAATAATTAGATGCAATATGAGTTTACATAATTACAAAACTTGGAACATTTTGTAACTCTAAGCAATATTGTTGCAATTAAATTATGATAATTCCAAACAAATAGATAAAGGAAAATAATTAGTAAAATATTTATCAACATCCGTAAGATGATGTTATTTAAAAAATTAAAAAAAATAATAACTAATAAAATAAAGGATTTTATGAAATTTATTTGATACTATATATTTATTATCGCTTTTTGTTTGTGTGAAAAATTTTTTTGAGTGATTTCATTGCCACATGAAAAGAATAGTTTTGCTGAAGTGTTTCAAAATTTAGTTTTATATATATATGTATATAGATTTGAAAATAATTTTGTTGAACAATCAAAATAATTATATAAAACGCTCAAATTAGTTGCTAAAATATCAAAATTTTTTTGTTCGTTATGTTTAAATTTTTTACATAATTATTTTGATGAGCCAACAAAATTATTTTCAAATATATATCCAAGTTAAATTTTTATATCAGCAAAATTTGC
>Ga0157364_1007115_pt1 | contig 11563 bp, 8 predicted proteins | sample AttsexASBM2_FD_111476 | JGI IMG/M metagenome (GOLD analysis project Ga0157364, IMG submission 111476) | Fungus gardens microbial communities from leaf cutter ant in Ribeirão Preto, State of São Paulo, Brazil - Atta sexdens ASBM2 | ecosystem: Host-associated > Fungi > Mycelium > Unclassified ...
GATAGTAGTACGCACATTCGGATGCCTAAGCTAAATTATCGACATTTTCCGGCAAATATGATGAATGGTTCTCGTCTTTCGATACATTCAATTCGGTTATCCATTCCACACCTCGCTCTCAAATACGCAAAGATTTCAGTATCTACGAGCGTCACTCACCGGCGACGCAAGCGCTGTAATCAGTTCATTAGAATTGTCGGACGCTAATTACGATGTTGCGTGGTCAATTCTCAGGGAGCGATGACAACAAGCGCGTGACTGTTCAAACTCACGTCAATGCCATATTCGATTTGCCGACCATGACAAGGGAAAATGCAATTTCAGAAAACTCTCAGACAGCGCCACGAAACATTTGCACACTCTTCAGGCATTGAAGCGTTCCACGATGCATTGGGATGATCTTCTCGTTCTCTTTCTAACCTTTAAACTTGACTCACTGACGTTACGCGAGTGGCGAACCTTCTTAACGGGCAACGAGCTGCCGTCGCTTAAACAGCTTAGATTTTCGAACATATCACAAGGGCTAGCTTCACTTCCGCGAAGAAGGTCGAGGCAAAATCGCAGCCAAATGTTAAGCGGTCATCGTCGTGCGCGACTACCGTTAAACCTAAATGCAACTTCTGTCAAGAAGAACACGTCATTTATTATTGCAAAAACTTCATGGCACTTCCAGTATCACAAAGGGCCGCGGAAATTCGCAGTCGCAAACTTTGCGTCAATTACTTGCGCTCTTCTCATGCATCAAGTAAATGCTGGTCAATGCAAGGTCTGCCAGGCAAAGCACAATAAACTTCATATACCCTCAGCCGCGGACCCATCGACTAATAATATCGATATATCGATAGGTTGCATCTAAGACAACTCCTCCCCCCTCCTAGCGAATTATGCCACAGAATCATTTAATAGCGAACAAGTTATGCTTTCGACTGCAGTTGTGCTCGTCTGCGACAGCGACGGCTCGCGCAGCGCGTGTCGAGCTTTATCGGATTGCGGATCGCAAGCGAACTTCGTAGCCAAGAAATTTGTGGAAGCTCTCGGTTTAGAAACGCGTCCATTAAATATCTCGATCTCCAACGTCACGGTAACCTCGTCCAATCACGTGGTTAGAATCAAATTACAATCGCGATTCAACTCGTACACCGCGGCTATCGAATGCATCATTACTAATCAGATTACTGATAAAATTCCGGTTTCTTCGGCGCGGAACAAATTTAATTTTCCGCGCATTCGTTTAGTTGATCCGCGATTTCACATATGTCGGATATTGATCTTTTAATCGGAATGGAGTTATTTTGGAATCTGATATGCATTGGTCAAGTCAAGTCTTCAGACAAGCACCCAACTCTTCAAAAAACGCGACTGGGCTGGATTTTGGCAGGTCATTTGGGCAGCACTATATCGACCGCCTCAAAGGTTCACTCGTTTCACGCGTAACCAATGCGGAATTACACGAACATGTCAGTCGCGCCTGGCAAATGGACGACATCTCCGCGCAACCGGACAATTACACAATGGAGGAAGACATTTGCGAGGGTCATTTTTTAGACAACGTATCTCAAAATTCTCAGGGTAGATACAGAGTCAAGCTTCCAATCAAAGAGCAAATGTTAAATAACATTGGCGATTCGCGTGAGTCTGCTCTGAAGCGATTGAGGGGTATCGAGAGACATTTCAAGCGCGATCCTACGCTTAAAATTCAATACGTGGCGTTTCTCGACGAATATTTATCGCTGAGACACATGCGACGCATGGAGCCACCCATTGCGGAAGAAACAATATCTTTTATCTTCCCCACCATTGCGTCTTCAAAACAGTCGGACAAGCGTTGAAAATCCGTATTGTATTCGATGCATCTTGTCGCAGCAGTTCCGGCGTATCGTTAAACGATGCGCTTCTAATGGAACCTACCATTAAACAAGATTTGATCTCAATTTTAATGCGCTTCCGTTTTTTCAATTATATCATCACCGCTCATAAAAATGTCGTAAAATCGGCAGATTTTAGTGCATCCGTCCCAGACACGTCTGCAGAGAATTCTCTGGCGCGACGATCTCTCTGCTAATGTCGATACCAACTCACTACCGTCACCTATGGTACAGCTTCCATGTCATTTCTGGCCACCAGATGCCTTAAGCATTTGGCTGAGCAGCACGCTCATCAATTCACTCACGGTTGAGCATGCGTCCTTCGGGATTTTTACGTCGATGACACCAGAGCGGATACAGTCGACGAATTAAAATTAATTCACGATGAAATCTATTCAGCCATTAAAATTAGGAGCATTCGAGTTAAACACATGGGCCTCTAACTGCTCTGAACTATTGGAGATAGACAATCGAGACCATATGCCAGTCATTATCAGAGATAACGCTACGGACTCATGTATTCTGCGCATGCAATGGAATCAGTGCCAGGATACGTTTCAATTTCTCTGCAAACTTGATACAGGAACTCACGTTGTATCAAAACGGGTCATACTTTCTGAGGTCGCTAAATTGTTCGATCCTCTGGGCCTTCTAGGTCCGGTCATTGTGATCGCAAAAATCATCTTACAAGATTTGTGGCAATTGGCCATCCAATGGGACGAGTTCCTCAGGACATCCACACACGTTGGATTGCCTTCAGAACAAATGAATGATTTGAATCAACTAAGAATTCCTCGATGCGTTAAACTCAACTTCATGCCCAATCGTGGAAGTGCGGATTTTGCGACGCCAGCCAACGCGCATTTGGAACCTGCATATACATTCGCGCCAAGCTCGATATCAACAACCATCACTCCAAGTTACTGTGCTCAAAGTCTCGCACCGCTCAAGATCATCGCTATCGCGATTAGAGCTATCGGCCGCCTTACTATTGGCGCGCTTAATCAACAAGGTTAGAGAGTCTTTGGAACTCTCGCAATGCCTGACTTATCTATGATCGAACTCAATGACTGCATTAAACTGGGTAACCTCCCCCTTGCGGCGGTGGTCAGTTCTTGTGGCAAACAGGGTGGGTGAAATTCAGCGCCTAACAGAAATCAAACGCTGGCGTCATATCCCATCTTCCGACAACCCTGCCGATTGTCGCGAGGGTTAAATCCCTATGACATAATGCTGAGAGGTGGTGGAATGGCTCTGAATTTCTAAAATGGGAAGAACACTAGCCGCCCAGTGTCTTCCCGCGTTTAGACAATGATCTTCCCGAAGGAAAATCCGGGTAGCCGCTTCCACTTTCCATCCTTGCATCATCGACGACTTGCTAAATAAGTATTCCAATTTAAATAAAATATGCCACATCATAGCGTATTGTTTAAGATTATCCAAGGATCACCGGGAGCACACGATATCTACTTTCGTGTCCCCCATTGAAACATCTACTTTTTGCTTTAAATTGTTTTTGCAGAACGGTGCAACAGCGAGCGTTCTATTGCGAATATCAAGCGCAAGTCAAGAACGAAATTGTAAATGCTTCCAGTGATATTTTGTCGCTATCTCCATTCTTAGATGAAAGCGGACTAATGCGAGTTGGCGGGAGGTTAAAAAATTCAAATCTCGCGTTCAATGCGTGCCATCCAATTCTCCACGCAAACACATATTAACTCAGCGTATTATAGAGCGTGAACTTACACGCGGGTTTGCAAGCCACGATGGCTTTCGTGCGCCAACGTTTTTGGCCGCTATCATTGCGATCCACCGTACGTGGAATAATACAAAAATGTGTAACCTGTTTTAGGACTAAACCTAATCAATCAGAGGCTTTAATGGGCTCCAGCTTACCAGCCAAGTTAACGTCTCTAGACCTTTCTCTCGCTGCGGTGTAGACTATGTCGGGCCATTTTTGTTACGTGAGGGAAAGTGTCGAAACGCGCGAAGTCACAAAGCGTACGTTTCGCTTTTTGTGCGCTTCGCCACGAAGGCGGTCCATCTAGAATTAGTAAGTGACCTTATGTCCGAAGCCTTTATTGCTGCTTTTAAGCGATTCATTTCGCGTAGGGATAGGCATGTATTCAAATAACGACACCACTTTCATAAATAAATTCAAGAACTATACGATATATAATGACCCACAAGTCCGAGATTAAAAAAATTTTCTGCGCGAATTAGAAATTTCAGCTTCATCCCGCCTAATGTACCTCATTTTGCCTCATTTTGAAGGTTTATGGGAAACAGCCATAAAATCTACCAAATACCACATGACTCGTGAGCATGGATCATGGGCAAGACTCATTTGACCTTCGAGGAAATGCAAACGATCCTCTGTGAAATTGAGGCGATCCTCAATTCGCATCCCCTCTTACCATTAAGCGCCGACCCTAACGATTTAGCGTACTTAAGTCCGGGACATTTCTTGGTTGGCACGACTTTGAATGGTCTTCCTTGTGTTGACTTGAGCGACGTCAACGAAAATAGACTACTATGGTGGCAACGCGTAGAGCAAATCCGGCAGTATTTTTGGCGCAGGTAAAGTAATGAATATCTTCATTTTCTACAAGCCCGAACTAAATGGATGGCTAACAAGGGAATTCAGCTGTCAACCAATCAACTTGTGCTCATAAGGCAGTTGAACCTTCGCTTCGTTTCAGTAGGCAATGGGGCGGGTCCAGGAGGTTCATCCTGGTCCCGACGACATCGCGCGCACCGCAACTATCAAGACTGCCAAGGGTCACATTCCTACGTGAGGCCACTGTCTAAACTATCAATATTACCAATTTTAAGCCTAATCTATGCGTTATCAAACATTTAGGTTTAAGTGTCTTTAACTATTACCTTCTGATTATGTCGTATCTCGCGCAAGCTTCTTTTTACCTTTAAATAATAAGAATGATTTATTATATTGTTTCTCACTTATTATATCGCTTTCGTACTTAGATGTTAATCCGTGTTGATTTTAAGTGCAATGACTAAATATGATATTAAATCGTATCAGAGCAATTCGCGTTTTATGTTACGCTGACGAACTCATGCTTGTATGTCACATTGAAAGTCAACCCTTTCAAGGCGGGCGGTGTTCGGTATCCCTATCGTTTACGACGTCTAGTTGTATCGTCTAATCATCGATAAAGAATCGATCAATTCACGAGATATCGATTGCTAAGCGACGTATGCGTCACGCGTAATCAACCGAAAAACTATCAGATCATCATGGCCGTTCTAACTGTCTCGTCGACTGCACGCGTCTCGTCTCGTGGAAAGGTATTACCGCGCTACCGTTAAGATCCTTTTCGTATCCATTGTAAAACACATTCGCCCGCGTTTGAAGTCTATTCAATAAAAATTTGGAAAGAGAAAATCTCATTTTTCTCGACCACGTGCCCTCGAAGCAATCATACCGCGGGAAACGCTTGGACGGTGATCGCGTAGCCGCGCCATTACAAATCCAACGTGAACGCCGCAAGATCGCCAACAAAATGGTTATACCTCGGAAATGACTTATTTCCGGAGCTATTTATATAGCTTTTTTTTCTTCTTTTTAGGTTCCGAATCTCTTCTCAAAATATTGCGGACGATTTTTCGGACACCCTGCGTAATTAAGTTTCTTCTCATATATAAAATTTTTCTCAAAATTTTTAATCTTTCCATAGACATTTTTCGTATTAGTGCAAATGTTTAATTTTATATTGGGGCTAAAAGTAATATTTTTCTGTGATTAATTCATGGTACAACTTGCTCCATGTCACATCCCACAGAGTACAGCATCTTTTGCAAAGCCTTTAAAAAGCGCTTCTGACTGGGTTCGATTTGAATAGGTCATACGCTTCAATCCTTATGTTCTATCTTTATCACTTATTACTTCTAGGAAAGAGATAATGAATCACAACGCATAATGGTCCAAACTGAACGCAGTTCTATATTAATTGCGCTTTCTGAGTTTTGTAGATGCTGCTGTATTATATGGACATATGAAGATTCAACGAGAAAGTTTATTATGTAATTAATTACAATATATGTAATTAGTATGTAATATGCAATTAATATTTTTGAGAAAAATAAACATTTCTTATATTATTACTACTTATCCCGATGATATTACTTTAATCTTAGATCCTAGATTAAAAATAATATATAAAAAAATATATAAAATCTAAAATTATGTATAGTCACGAGTAAAATATCTTTTACATCTTTGTGATATTTTAAAACTAAGAAATTATAATTTGAAATTAATTATTAGTAATTAATCAATATTAAACTGATAAAAAACTCGAACCTATTTTGCAAAAAATTTTATGTTTAGTCTCTCTCCTACATCAAATATTGCATTAATTATTATACTAATCAACTTTCTGTTGGCTTGTTAATTTTAGTACAAAATTTGTAATAACAAAATTTGTAAGTAACTTAAGAAATATTACGAGTTTTTGTAAAAGCTTGGATTATTTTTTTTTAATTTTGAATATAATTTTATATATCTTATACTTGTTGATTTTCGTACCTCAGTAACTTAAAAGATTTCTAAATTTAATGAAATAATTGAATTAAAAAATTATAAGAAAATAAATACACTATTTATAATTTTCTATTCATTATTTTTATAAACAGAAATAAACGTAATGTTACATATATTTTATCAAAGTTTCATCAATTTATTTAATTTCCAATAAATGGAATAAAATTTTTCTATAATATATTTAATACACTATAGATAGAGTAGCCTTTTTATAGTCTTAATCTTATACAATATCAAAGTTTTTAATATCGTGTAACGTGGTGGAACACTTCCAAAAAACATTTCAATGATAGTCTGATGATGAATCTAAATCATAATTGTATTTAATATTTAAAAAAAGTGTAATAAATAATTATATTTATTCTTCTTCCAAAAAGTTATTTTCTTAAATTATTAGTTCAAATCGGAAAAGAATAATTGAACAAATATAAGTAATCGGAAACATATTTTTGAATATAGAATAATAAAATTTTCGACTGACGTGTTCCGTATTTCTTCCATTTTTATACATTCTCGAATAATTGTCTCGAATAATCAATGAGACATTGTAAGATAAAGATATTAGTAGTAAATAAATGATAACGACAAAAATTTTCTTTGTCAAAGAGTTTTTTTATGATGAGATTAAAATATAAAATAAATAAGGTTAAATAAAAATATAAAATAAATAAGGTTAAATAAAAATATAAAATAAATAAGGTTAAATAAAAAATAGATTAAACAGACACTTGCCTGTAGATGTAGAAGAAGCTACAAATATTTTCCAATTGCAATATTCCTAGATTAGTGCACACAGCGACAAGTTGCGTTCCAATTGTCCGTTATCGTCGACACTACACCACACATCTGTACTCAGTCGAAGGCTGTATAAGCTTATATTTTCTAGTGACGATTATATTACGAATTGCGGCGGCTATATATGAGATTGGAGAACGTTGAGTGGCCGGCACTTCAACTTTTTTTGTTTAATACAGACGGAAAAAGCTATACTTAATCTAACTCTATCCGAAACGGATCTCAATCGCACAACATACACATCCGTTCAAATTGAATGTGCACAAAGTTACATTTTGTGCATTCCTATGTACGTTTGTGTTGAGATGTGTTAAGTAATTGAAAAACACTCTTTAATATTTAAGAGGATGTTGGAGTGACCAAATTGTCGGGACTTTAAAAATCGATATGAATCTTCGAATTTACTGAAATAAAAAATCCGTTTACAGAATTAAAATAGACGCAAAATTTAGTAGTGCTGCAATAGATTTTACACTAAAATCGAAAAAAAAATTAAAAACTTATATTTTTTCAACTCATAGAGCTGTCATCTGACGTTCCCTAAATGTTTCCTAGACTGTTGAAGAAAGATAATTACAAATATATTTCTCCTATAACACTAATTTACTTTTATATTTGCGAAAGTTGTTAGTGTTATATCTTTAACAGTTATGGTAACATTTGGCAAATTACTTATTAATTATTTGTTTATATTCATATTTGTATTTGCAATTAAATTCACAAAAACAATTGTAACTTATAATTCCATTCAATTTCCATCAATTTTCTTTATTTAATATACTGTAAAAAGTGTCCAATTCCAATTTTTCAATTTATTGGTGAGAAAATGTAAATTTAGCAAATTTTAACGCACAAAATCAGATACGTGCAAGTCACCGAGCGGCCCGATCTTCTCTACTTGATCGTGCGTCGGCTTCCTCACTCGCCCTGGTGCGTTGCCACTCTCGCGTTCCTCACTTTTCCAATGGTTTTAAATAAATTTTTTTGATAGCAAAAAATTCGAAAATTTTTTAACAAGAAATTCAATTCTTTCTTGACAAATTAGTGCCAGACAGAACTCTTAAGTTTAAAAATTAGAGCCACAGTGATTTTTTGAAAAAAAATTGTTATCTCGGCTCCTAATAATCGGAGAGTAATTTTTTTTTAACAATAAATTCATAAAAAAAGGCGAATGCATGGCTATTTGATATTAACAGAATTATTCATTTTTTTATACGAAAAGAAGATATCATTTTTCAAAGTCGTTTTATAATAGTTTAACTGCAAAAAATTGTTTTGTTATTAAGTGTACGTTACATAGTGTATGTTATATAGTGCAACTTTTGAAGAACAAAAATCACCTTTGTAAATTGCTGTGAGATTCAAAGATAAAGGAATTAAGTTTTCCGCAGAGTTTTTAGTTAACAAATGGCTTTTTGCAAACATTAATGAACATTTCAGGCTCGTTCGGGGCTAGATTTCGTCATTATGAAAGCTACATTTTACGAGTTCACAAGTTTCGAATCTCAAACGCATTTCTTTTCTGAGCCTTTCAAAGGCTCAGAAGGCATTTTCATGAAGAGAAATACTAGTTTATAATTTTTTTCCAATAAAATTCTATCTCTGAATTTATTATTATTCTTACTATTCGAGTTTATGTAGGAGATATATAATATACCATAATCGTAAACGCACAAAAATCGTAAACAATTAAATATCTCATAAACTGTTGCATTTAACATGATTTATACTATTCTGGATTAATGGGAAGAGTACACTATTATGTTTAAAAAGAAAGATTTATATCAATCTGCAAAGTGTATACAAATGTTGAGCGAAGATTCGGATGGTAAATAAAGTAATAATTGTGCCTAGCAGTAGGTGTTCGACCTTCTAAAAGATGGCATTGCAAATTTCATAAGGATGAATATGTTGAGTGAGACACAACGATATATATATAAAAAATATAAGAAATGAATGAAAGTCGCTATTATTGAATTTGAAATTTAAAAATATACTACCAACTTCGATCAAATTCGGCCATCGCTCCTGCACCCTAAGAGCCAGTTCCATAACTCTTAACAGAGGTTCAACTTATTGTCTCTTTCCAATTCTAAAATTAGAAAGAAATAAAAAACAAATTGAACCTCGATTAAGAGTTAATCGTGAAACTGGGTCTTAGAGGATTATAAAGATATTTATCGATTTTTTTTATCGATTAAATACAACATTATACAATTTTCATAAAATAATATCGCATTACTTAATTTTTTTGCAAGATTTGAAAATCCTTTTCCAGAATTAAAATATACGCATTAATATTAGTCTGTAGTGTGGAATTTATCCGAAAACGATAAAACTTTTTAAGATGATCCTATATATAGTCAATAATAATACTTATCAATAATATTGAACCAGTAATACTAATAATATGCATAAATATTTTTAATATTTCTGCAAGCTTACATCAGTATGGATAATATTTCATTTTAGTTTTATTGCATTTCCTATTGCATTGTGGTATACTATGACATAAATCCTAATAAAACGATATTGATGCTAAGAATCAAAATCTAGATCACGTCAGTATTCTACATTAATGTTCTATGTCAATCCATCAATATTAATCACATACAATCAATAATAATATTGTCAGTACTTGTTAATACTGACAATATTATTGACTGTCTAGGATCACCTTTAAAATTGAGGTCTTCTTGATACACCATTCATTTCCTTTGTCCAATATAATCGCTTAAGCTATCAAGTCATGACAACATTCATCATTTGATATAAAATTTCTGCCTGTATAAAAGTTCAACCTGTACTTACGAAGTTGGAAATTAGTAGATTACTCAAAGAAACATCGTAAAATTTTTAGAATTAGACTTAGATATCCTATACAAAATCGTTCTAAATTTGTACTATTGTAATCAAAAAGTACCGGGACTGATCCAATAAAACGCAAAATATGAAAATTCTTCCAAATTTATTTTATATCTTTTATAATCCTCTCCCATACGCGCGCGCGCATACATAGCATTTATGCCAACATTTTTTCCAATTCTCGAAGCACCTTTCATATAATCGATTTCAGGTATAGCCTTCAGAACGCGCAGCGAATTCTCCTTTATCGCCGTCTATCGATTCAAAACGGTGTTCACGAAGCAGTAATTTCAGTCGAGGAAATCGAGGAAATAAGAAAAAAATCACACGAACATATTAAACAAATATGGAGCTTATGGAATAGTATTCGTAAGATTTTAGTCAAAAAATCACGAACACAATAAGAAAAAATCCTGCATTTCTATAACAATGCAAAATGCGATACATCTCACGCTCAAATTATCTTTTAAAATCGATTGACATAAATGATATTCCAACATGTTCAATCATATCTCGAATTGTCAATCGTCAATCACTGAGCACTATATTTTTGGAGCGCACAGTATAAAGTCAGCGTGCGTGCGTGCGTGTGCGCGCGCATGATATTAATGTAGTAATGACATGTCGACGCACATAAATCATTTGTAAGTCCTACTGTCAGTAAAACAAACTCCTTAATACATGTATATAAAATTTCATTCAGTATATTTATACTAAAGCATCAAACTTAAAACTTAAAAACATTAAACTTTAAACATCAAATCAAATGTACTGAAGTAATTTCATATTTCATAACTATATACATATTTCATACCTAATTATTATTGTAATTTATGTGCGTATCGCTTTGCTGAAATACATTTTCTGATATTAAATTGATTAACTATTTTCACAATAATACTTTTAAAAATAAAGGCAATAACGATTTATACTGCATTAACGAATTATATTAAAGTATAATTAAAAAAATTAAGTATTAAATTTGCTTTGATGATCATTTTCAACATATTACAATATATCTTCGATCACGTTTTATATTCTTTTCAATAGAATCAAGAACTCATATAAATAATTAACTAGTTTTCTACTGCTTAATTATTTATTTAGTGATTTTTCGGCAAAAAAAAACATGTTTATCATAAATGTAATTCAAAGTGAATATTTACATAGTCACTAATTTTGATAACATGATAAAGTGAATATTTACACGGCCAGTAATTTTGATAACGTAATTATATTATTAGTAACTGCAACATGAGCTGTATATCTCTATAAATATTATATAGAAGAATATTAAATATAAATATTACACAATTTGATTCAAGGCAACACTAAGACAACTAATAAGATACTGAATGGAGGGGTTCTGTTCCAAACTAATGTGATCAAATGTAAAGATATTTTCATTTATCTCTCTCTCTCTCTCTCTCTTTCTCTCCCCCCCCCCCCCTCCCCCCCCCCCCACCACCCC